>Ga0302347_1001547_pt1 | contig 27142 bp, 27 predicted proteins | sample PhyWR1_FD_202178 | JGI IMG/M metagenome (GOLD analysis project Ga0302347, IMG submission 202178) | Leaf surface microbial communities from wheat plants in UC Gill Tract Community Farm, Albany, California, United States - DLSL W.R1 (v2)... | ecosystem: Host-associated > Plants > Phyllosphere >...
AAAACCTCCATCAGGCCCCCAGCAGGCGACGAACGCGATCGAGGTCTTCCTGGGTGTCGACACCGGCAGGAGGCGCTTCGAGTGCATCGCCGACATGGATGCGCACGCCGTGCCACAGGGCCCGCAGCTGCTCCAGGGACTCGGTGTTTTCCAGCCAGCATGGGCCCCAGCTGACGAAGTCGTGCAGGAACCCGGCGCGGTAGGCATAAATGCCGATGTGACGGCGGTACGGCACGCCTTTGGGCAACAAATCGGGATGTTGGGCAAAGGCATCACGCGCCCAGGGCAAGGTCGAACGGCTGAATGTCAGCGCCAAGCCATTGAGGTCGCTGACCACCTTGACCACGTTCGGGTTGAACAGGGTTTCCACGTCTTCGATCGGTTCGGCCAGGGTCGCCATGCGCGCTTCGCCATGGGCGGCCAGATTGGCGGCGACCTGATCGATCACGCTCGGTGGAATCAACGGCTCGTCACCTTGCACGTTGACCACGATGGCGTCGTGCGCCAGGCCCAGTTGCGTGGCCACTTCAGCCAGGCGGTCGGTCCCGGAGTTATGGTCTTCGCGGGTCAGCACCGCCTCGGCGCCAAACCCCTGGCAGGCTGCGACGATGCGTGCGTCGTCGGTAGCCACCACCACGCGTTCCGCGCTGCTTTTGCACGCTTGTTCCCACACCAGCTGAATCATCGGCTTGCTGCCGATCATTTGCAGCGGCTTGCCCGGCAAGCGGGTCGATGCGTAGCGCGAGGGAATGACAACGGTAAAGGCGGTGGTCATTTATCAAGACGCTCGTCGGTGGTCAGGGTGCGGGCTTCGCTTTCCAGCATCACCGGGATACCGTCGCGGATCGGGTAAGCCAGACCGGCGCCTTTGCTGATCAACTCGGTTTTGTCGGCGCTGAGCTTGAGCGGGCCTTTGCAGATCGGGCAAGCGAGGATGTCGAGCAGTTTGGTGTCCATGAAGGTTTCCTGGAAAGAAGCGTATTAGGGCAAGGGACGTGCGGGCAGCAGGCGCGTCAGCTGCGTGTCGAACCAGGCGATAAACGCCGGCGACGGCAGCGCATCCACCGCAAGGTACCACCAGTCGGGCTGTGCAAAGGCGCGGCACTTCACCGCGTCCTTCTCGGTCATCACCAGTGGCAACGACGGAGTAAAACTCAAGACCTCGGCGCTGTAGTGCGCGTGGTCGGCAAACCCATGGGGTATGGGCTGCCAGTGTAGCGTTTCAAGGGTAGTGAAGAAACGTTGCGGGTTGCCTATACCGGCGACCGCATGCACGGCCTGCCCCGCCGGAAAATGGTCAACCGGCCTGCGCTCGCCGCTGTACAGGTTGATCAGTGCGGTGGGCTGCAGGCGAAAGGCAAAACCGTCTTCGCGATCGGCACCTGCGCCGTTATACAACAGCGCATCGACACTCTGCAGACGCTCCACCGGCTCGCGCAGTGGCCCGGCAGGCAGGCAACGGCGGTTACCCAGGCCACGGGCGGCATCGATCAACACCAGTTCAAGATCACGGGCCAGGCGGTAATGCTGCAGGCCGTCGTCAGACAGAATCAGGTCCAGCGGTTCGCTTTCCAGCAAGGCTTGTACCGCACGGCTGCGGTCGGGGTCGATCATCAGCGGCACACCGCTGCGCTGCACGATCAGCAACGGCTCATCGCCGGCCACGGTGGCACTCTGGTCGGCCTCGACCCGCCAGGGCAGTTGCGGCGGTTTGGCGCCGTAACCACGACTGACCACGCCCACGCGCAGACCGGCGCGACGGCAGTGTTCGATCAACCACAGAATCAACGGCGTCTTGCCGGTACCGCCCACGGTGATATTGCCCACCACCACCAGCGGCACGGGCGCTTTATAGATCTCGCCCTCTCCCGCCACGAAGCGCGCGCGCTTGCGCTGCACCACCCGACGATATAGACACTCCAACGGCGTCAGCAGTGCAAGGGCCGGATGGCCCGCGTACCAGGCCTGGAGCAGACGGTCGGAGATTGCCATCAGGGTTGCCCCGCCGCCTCGACAGTGCTCATGCGTAAATGGCTGAAGCCCAGCTTGCCGGCGGCGTCCATCGCAGTGATCACGGCCTGGTGCTGGGCCTTGCCATCGGCACTGATGGACAGCGGCATTTTGGTGTCGCCGCCGGACTCCTTCTGCAACGCATCCATCAGGCTGTTGAGGTCGTTTTTCTCCAACAACTGGTTGTTCACGGTGAACACGCCGTCAGCGCTGATGGCGATGTCCAGTTGCTTGACCTGCTGGTCCTCGGCCGGCGAGCCGCTCACCGCCTCGGGCAGGTCGACACGCAGCGCGGTCTGCCGGGTGAAGGTGGTGGTCACGACAAAAAACAGCAGCAGGATAAACACCACGTCGATCAGCGACGCGAGGTTGATATCGACATTTTCCCGTCGCTTGCGGCGAAATTTCACACCTTGTCCTCAACCAGGTCCACGTCACGGTCGCCCTGCACCACTTCTACCAGCTTGATGGCTTCCTGCTCCATGCCCACCACCAGCTCATCGATGCGCCGTTGCAGGAAACGGTGGAAGAACACCGAAGGAATACCCACCATCAGGCCCGCTGCGGTGGTGATCAAGGCTTTGGAGATACCGCCGGCCAACACCGCCGCGTTGGTGGTCATGCCCGAGCCCATGAACGAGCTGAAGATATCGATCATGCCCAGCACGGTGCCGAGCAAGCCGAGCAACGGCGCCATCGCGGCGATGGTGCCGAGCGCATTGATGTAGCGCTCCAGCTCATGAATGACGCGGGCGGCGGCCTCTTCGATGCATTCTTTCATGATCTCGCGACCATGCTTGGAGTTGGCCAGGCCCGCCGCGAGGATTTCTCCCAAGGGCGAATTGGCGCGCAGTTCCTTGAGCTTCTGTTTGTCGAGCTGCTTGTTCTTGATCCAGCCCCACACCTGCCCCAGCAGATGCTCGGGGGTCACCCGACTGGCACGCAGGGTCCACAGACGTTCGGCAACGATGCCGAGTGCGGCGATGGAACTCAAGATGATCGGCAACATCATCCAACCACCGGATTTGACCAATTCCCACACAGTGAATGTCCCCTCGAAAAAGTGCGCCACTTTACCATATAGGTTCGGTCACGGGGCTCGTCGGCGACGGGCCCGCCCGTCGCAGCCCTTGAGTGGGTTGGATGGCGGATCAGCGTAACGGTTCACGCCAGAACCGGCGTTGCGCGCGTGCAACCTGCGCCGGCTGGAAGGCCCCCAATTGCAGGCGCACCGCACCGTGCTCGGCGCTGTCATACACGCGGCTGCCCAATGCCCGGTAACGCTCCATGACCTGGGCATGAGGATGACCGAATGCATTGCCACGCCCACGGGAGATCAGCACCGACGTGGGTGCCAACTGCTGCACAAAAGGCCGGGACGACGAACTGCGGCTGCCATGGTGGGGGACCTGCAGCCAGTCGGTGCGTTGCGCCAGCGGCGAGTCGAGCAAGGCACGCTCGGCGGCGCGATCAATATCGCCGGTGAGCAGCAACCGTTCGCCGTTGGCCTGTACCTGCAACACGCAGGACTTCGGATTGCCGTCGACGGCGCCAGGCCATTGCCACAGCTCGAATGACACGCCGTCCCACTCCCAGCGTTCGCCACTGAGACACGGTTGAGTGCCGAGAAACCCGGGCAGGCCGTCGGTTTCACCGCCCACCACGCGCTTGACCGGCAGCCCTCGCACCACTGCGGCCGCCCCGCCGGCATGGTCGGCATCGGCGTGGCTGATCAGCATCAAATCCAGTGACGCGATACCGAGTTTTTTCAGCGACGGCAACACCACCCGCGCGCCCAGGTCTGTGGCCCGCGAACGGGGGCCGGCATCGTAAAGCAGGGTGTGATGACGGGTACGCAGGACAATCGCCTGCCCCTGCCCAACATCCAGCTGCAAAACCTCGGCCCGTCCATGGGGCACCGGCTCGCGCGGTGGAAACACCGCCAGCAACAGCATCGGCCAGCCCAACAGCCGAAAAGGCACGCCGCCGGGCAGCAGCACGATCACCGCGCCGGCCAGACTCACCAGCCAGTACCCCAAAGACACTTCAGCCGGTATCCACGCCGGCAGGTACCCGGCCAGCAAGGCAAGACCCTGGAACAACAGGTCCAATGCGCCACCCGCCAACCACAGCACGACCTCCCCCACCAACGGCACCGCCAGCAGGAAAGTTCCCAGCAATGCCAACGGCAACACCACAAGACTGATCCACGGAACAGCAATCAGATTGGCCAAGGGAGCACTCAGGCTGATCGGCAAACCCAGTATCAACAACAAGGGGAAAAGACCGATGGCGATCAACCACTGCGGGCGCGTCCAGGCCTGCCAAAGGCTCCAGGGGCCCAATCGCCCGCCGAAGGCCAGTATCAAAACGGCAACGGCACCGAACGATAACCAGAATCCGGGCTGCAGACTGGCCAACGGCTCCAGCACCAGCACCCCGTTGAGTGCCAGCAGCAACGGCCACCAGGCACCCAGATGGCGAAAGCGCAAGCGCCACAGCAACACCAGGCCCACCATGACGCAGGCCCGCTGCACTGGCACACCGAACCCTGCCAGCAGGCCGTAACCCAGTGCTGCAACAAACGCCAGCCCACAGGCCCAGGGCAACCACGGCCAGGTGGCGGGCCAGCAACCATAACGCGCCAGCAACGCGATCAACCCATAGATCAACCCCGCCAACAAGCCTACGTGCTGGCCGGAGATCACCAGCAGGTGCACGGTGCCGGTGTCCTGCAACACTTGCCAGTCTTCGTCCGCCAGCCCGGAGCCGTCACCCAGCACCAGCGCGGCCAATCCCGCTTCGCGGCCCTGGGCATCCACCGCCATCAGGCGCTGGCGCAGCGCATCGCGCCAGGCGTTGCGGGCCGGCGTCAGGCGCTCGCCGTCCTTTACCGTACCGGTCGCGCCGATACGCTGCGCCAACAGCCAGGCTTCGTGATCGAACCCATGAACGTTGAGCAGCCCGGACGGTCGCTTCAGGGTCACGGCCAACCGCCAGCGCTCGCCGCTATGCACCGCCGGTCCACCATGCCAGGACACCCGGATGCGCCTGGGCAAACGGGCATTGCGTGACCGGCTGTCGGCCAGCTCGAAGCGCACGCCGCTGGATGTTTGCTGTGGCAACCCGACCACCCGTCCCTCCAGCCAGCGTGTCTGGCCGTCCAGGGCTGAGGTTAAACGGTCATCCAACGCCCATTGCGCGCTGATGCACGCCCAACTCACACCGAACAGAAAAAAGGCCAGCGCGAAGGTGCGAAACGGCAACAGCATCAAGGCCAATACCGACATGGCCAGCAGCCATCCCGTCGCCGGCAATGCCGGTAGAAAACGCAGGGCCAGCAACCCCAGCGCCAAGGCGAACATCCCTGTCTTCATGAGTCATCCTTTTCAAGTGACCCACTCAGTCATAGCCGGGCGGCGGACGGTGCCCATGATGTTTTGTCACAAAGTCTGAATTTTCTGTTTATAGAATGCGGGCATACTTGCCCCTCGAACTGACCTGGACCCCTTATGCCCCGGCGCTTATTCAAACGGTACATGCCTGACCCCAGCAGTATCAGGGAACACAAGTTATTACAGTTTCTTGGGACCTTGCTGCATGACCCGAACCTTTGGCACCTGAACCGGCATTCGGTGGCGCGGGCCATGGCCGTGGGTCTGTTCGCGGCCTTCATTCCAATTCCCTTGCAGATGTTATTGGCGGCGGTGCTGGCCATCGTGGTGCGGGGCAACATGCCCATCGCCGTCAGCCTGGTGTGGCTGACCAACCCGATCACCATGCCGGTGGTGTTCGTGTGCACCTACATGACCGGCGCCTGGCTGATGAACGTGCCGCCGCGCAGCCTGCCCGAACACCTCACCTGGGAATGGATCAGCGGTCAGCTGAGCACGCTGTGGCAGCCGTTCCTGCTCGGTTCGGTGGTGCTGGGCCTGGTGCTTGGCGCCCTCGCTTATTGCCTGACCATGGGCTACTGGCGCTGGTGGGTCGCGCGCCAATGGAAGCGCCGCAAACTGCGCCGCCGCTGACCCGCCGACACGCCGCACCTGCTCGACACCATTAATTTTCAGGATTCCAGGCCGCGCAAATGGCTACACTGCGCAGGTGGCGCGGGCCGGATGCCCGCGTGGAAGATTGATATCAGTGGTAGCAGGAGAAGTGGCGTGCTTAGAAGAATGGGAATTAAAGGCCGCGTACTGTTGCTGACCTTATTGCCGACCAGCCTGATGGCATTGTTACTGGGCGGGTATTTCACCTGGATGCAGCTCTCGGAGTTGCAGACCCAACTGCTGCAACGCGGCGAAATGATCGCCGAACAACTGGCACCGCTGGTGGCGCCCGCACTGAGCAGCAAGAACGCTGACCTGCTGGAACGCATCGCCACCCAATCCCTCGAGCAGACGGACGTGCGCACCGTGTCGTTCCTCGCACCGGACCGCACGCCCCTGGCCCATGCCGGCCCGACCATGCTTAACCCGCCGCCGACCGGCAATAATTCGCACCTGCTGCAGCGCACCGGCAATGACGCCACGCGCTATCTGCTGCCGGTGTTCGGCCGTCATCGCAACCTGGCCGGCGAGCTGATCCCCGATGAAGCCGACCGCCTGCTGGGCTGGGTAGAGGTGGAACTGTCGCACAACGGCATGTTGCTGCGCGGCTACCGCAGCCTGTTCGCCAGCCTTCTGCTGATCGCTGTCGGCCTGATCTTTACCGCGGCGCTGGCCCTGCGCATCAGCCGCACCATCAACGCGCCGATCGGCCAGATCAAGCAAGCCGTGGCCCAGCTCAAGGACGGCAACCTGGAAACCCGCCTGCCATCGCTGGGCAGCCAGGAGTTGGACCAGCTCGCATCGGGCATCAACCGCATGGCCGAAACGCTGCAGAACGCTCGCGAAGAACTGCAACACAGCATCGATCAGGCCACCGAAGACGTACGCCAAAACCTCGAAACCATCGAAATCCAGAACATCGAACTGGACCTGGCCCGCAAAGAGGCTTTAGAAGCCAGCCGTATCAAGTCGGAGTTCCTGGCCAATATGAGCCATGAAATCCGCACCCCGCTCAACGGTATTCTGGGCTTCACCCACCTGCTGCAAAAAAGCGAACTGTCGCCGCGCCAGCTGGATTATCTGGGCACCATCGAAAAATCCGCCGACAACTTGTTGGGCATCATCAACGAGATCCTTGATTTCTCGAAGATCGAAGCCGGCAAGCTGGTGCTCGACAGCGTCCCCTTCAATCTGCGCGACCTGCTGCAGGACACCCTCACCATCCTCGCCCCCGCCGCCCATGCCAAGCAGTTGGAACTGGTCAGCCTGGTGTACCGCGACACCCCGCTCGCGCTGGTCGGCGACCCGCTGCGCCTCAAGCAGATCCTGACCAACCTCATCAGCAACGCGATCAAGTTCACCCGTGAAGGCACCATCGTTGCCCGGGCAATGATCGAGGACGAACAGGAAGACAGCGTACAGCTGCGCATCAGCGTGCAGGACACCGGCATCGGCCTGTCGAGCCAGGATGTGCGCGCGCTGTTCCAGGCGTTCAGCCAGGCCGACAATTCGCTGTCACGCCAGCCCGGCGGCACCGGCCTGGGATTGGTGATTTCCAAGCGCCTGATCGAACAGATGGGCGGCGAAATCGGCGTCGACAGCACTCCGGGCGAAGGCTCGGAGTTCTGGATCAGTCTCAACCTGCCCAAGACCCGCGACGATGTCGACGACCTGCCCTCTGCGCCGTTGCTCGGCCGCCGCGTTGCGGTGATGGAAAACCACGAACTGGCGCGTCAGGCCTTGCAGCATCAGCTGGAAGACTGCGGTCTGGCAGTGACGCCGTTCAATACCCTGGAAAGCCTGACCAACGGTATCACCAGCGCTCACCAGACCGAACAGGCCATCGACCTCGCGGTGCTTGGCATTACCGCCAATGACATTCCGCCCGAGCGCCTCAACCAGCACCTGTGGGACCTCGAACATCTGGGTTGCAAAGTACTGGTGCTGTGCCCGACCACTGAACAGATGCTGTTCAACCAGTCGGTGCCCAACCCCAACAGCCAGTTGCAGGCCAAACCTGCGTGCACGCGCAAACTGCGCCGGGCCCTGGCCGACCTGATCAGCCCGCGCCCCTCGCGCGCCGAGCCTGGCGAGCCGCTGTCCAGCCGTGCACCGCGAGTACTTTGCGTCGACGATAACCCGGCGAACCTGTTGCTGGTGCAGACCCTGCTCGAAGACATGGGCGCCAAGGTGCAGGCCGTGGACAGCGGTTACGCGGCGATCAATGCGGTGAAGCAGGAAACCTTCGACCTGGTGTTGATGGATGTGCAGATGCCGGGCATGGACGGACGCCAGAGCACCGAGGCGATTCGCCAGTGGGAAAGCGAACGCCACGGCACGCCGCTGCCGGTGGTCGCGCTCACGGCCCACGCCATGGCCAACGAAAAACGCGCGCTGCTGCAGAGCGGCATGGACGACTACCTGACCAAGCCGATCAGCGAGCGGCAGCTGGCCCAGGTGGTATTGAAATGGACCGGCCTGGCCCTGCGCAACCAAGGGCCCGAGCGGGTCACCGAAAACCTCGGCCACGGCGTGCAATTGCAAGTGCTCGACCATGAGGAAGGCCTGCGCCTGGCCGCGGGCAAGACCGACCTGGCGGCCGACATGCTCGCCATGCTGCTGGCGTCGCTGGAGGCCGACCGCCTGGCCATCACCGTCGCCCGCGAAGCCAATGACAATCAGGCCCTGATCGAACGCGTCCACCGCCTGCACGGTGCCACGCGCTACTGCGGCGTGCCGCAACTGCGCGCCGCCTGCCAGCGCGCCGAAACCTTGCTCAAGCAGGACGACGCCAAGGCCACAGCGGCGCTGGATGAACTGGACATGGCCATCACCCGGCTGGCCAGCGAGGCACGAGTAAGCGCCTGACTCCTGTTGATCAGCGGTCACATACCGGGCTCATGATAGGCCGGCACCCGTGATAGGATGCCGCGCCTATTTGGAGGATCCATGGCCGAACACGATTTCCGCTTCAGCTTGCTGAGCCCGCAACACACCCTCATCGAATGCCGCGCCCTGGTGCCGGGCCGTTACCAAGTGACCGGCAACGGCGGTTCGATCAAGCATGGCGACGTGCTGATCGTCACCCTGCGCGGCAGTAAAACGCTGTCGATGCGACTGACCGTCGAAGGGGACGCACGCTACTCGATCCGCCCTGCCGGCCAGTGGGTTGCCATGGCCCACGGGCCGCAATTCGGCGAGCTGGAGATTCACACCTGGAAGGTCAACTGCGACAGCTGCGACAGCGTGCTGGAATTTGAATTTGCCGTTGAAACCAAACTGACCAAAGCGCCGCTGCAACCGGCGGCCAACGCGCGTATCAAGGAGTTGGGCTGGACCAGCGATGGCGACAGGCACCGCTGCCCGAAATGCCAGCAGGCCGCACAATGAGAGGCCTGCTGCTCGTCGCCCTTGCAGCTGGCCTGAGCGGTTGCGCCGGTAACACGGTCACGCTCAAGCAGGATCACAGCTACGTGGTGGAATGGATCGGTGAACGGCCGCTGATGGATGACGCGAACCTGACGGTCACCCTCGGCGCCGATGGCCGCGCTTACGGCAACGGTGGCTGCAACCACTGGTTTGCGCCCTACACCGTCAACGGTAACGCCCTCAGCTTCGGCAAAATCGGCAGCACCCGCAAGCTCTGCGCCGCAGCCCTGATGGAGCAGGAACAGCGCTTCTTTCAGGCCCTGCAAGGCGTGCAACGCTGGGACCTCTCGCCCATCGAACAGACCCGCTTCTGGCCGGCCGAAGGCAAACCGATTCGCCTGTGGCTTGAAGAAGGCTGATCGCAGAGTTGACGCACACCCAATGAGGGAGGGGGCTTGCCCCCGATGGCAGCGTGTCAGTCCATACATCGGTTGACTGACACACCGCTATCGGGAGCAAGCCCCCTCTCACATTTAGCCGCGCAATGCCTTGAGTTTGGCCAACACCCCCGCCGCCGTCTGCTCGCCCATCAACTGCTCGCGCACCTTGCCCTTGTCGTCAATGATGTAGGTCACCGGCAACGCCTCGCTGCGCGGAATATCAAAGAGTTCTTCGGGGTTCTGCGCCAATACGGTGAACTTGATCCCCAGCTTCTCGCTGGCGGCCTTGAGTTCCTCGCCTTGCACATTGTCGAAATTGACCCCGAACACGCCGACGTTCTGGGCTTTGAGCTGTTCAGACAACGCATTGAGCTCGGGGATTTCCGTGCGGCACGGGCCACACCATTCCGCCCAGTAGTTGACCACCAGCCACTGTTTGTCCAGGCGCTCTGCCGCCACTTTCTGGCCGTACTGGTCGACGCCGTAGTCGTTGCCGCAGCCGCTGAGCAGCAGGGTTGTGATGATCGCCAATGCACCGATCAGTCGCCTTGTCATGGAGTAATCCTTCGCAAAAATGAACGTGGGCTGCGACCGGTTGCCTCTTACGGTTTAAGGACGGGCCGCCACGCGGGTAGAATACCCGCCACCTTACGCAAGATGCGACCCGCACATGACCGATCTGACGCTTTATCACAACCCGCGCTGCTCGAAATCCCGCGGTGCGCTCGAACTGCTTGAAGCCCGCGGCCTCGCCCCAACCGTGGTGCGCTACCTCGAAACCCCTCTGAACGCCGCGCAACTGACGGCGTTGCTTGGCAAGCTCGGCATCACCGCGCGCCAGTTGCTGCGCACCGGTGAAGACGAATACAAGACCCTCGACCTGGCCGACGCCACCTTGAGCGAAGCCCAGGTGATCGCCGCCATCGCCGAGCATCCAAAGTTGATGGAACGCCCGATCCTGGAAACCGCCGACAAGGCCGTCATTGGTCGCCCGCCCGAGAAGATACTGGAGATTTTGCCGTGAGTACGCCGTATGTGCTGGTGCTGTATTACAGCCGCAATGGCTCGGTGAGCGAGATGGCGCGGCAGATTGCCCGCGGCGTCGAGCAAGGCGGGCTGGAAGCGCGCCTGCGCACGGTGCCGGCGATTTCCGCCGAGTGCGAAGCCGTGGCGCCGAGTATTCCGCAAGAAGGCGCGCTGTATGCGAGCCTGGACGACCTGAAGAACTGCTCGGCCCTGGCCCTGGGCAGCCCGACGCGCTTTGGCAACATGGCCGCGCCGCTCAAGTACTTTCTTGATGGCACCAGCAACCTGTGGCTCACCGGCGCCCTCGTCGGCAAGCCGGCCGGGGTGTTCACCTCCACCGCCAGCCTGCATGGCGGCCAGGAAACCACACTGATGTCGATGCTGCTGCCGTTGCTGCACCACGGCATGCTGATCACCGGCCTGCCCTACAGCGAACAGGCGCTGCTCGACACACAGGGCGGCGGCACGCCCTACGGCGCGAGCCACCATGCCGGAGCGGACGGCAAGCGCCTGCTCGATCAACATGAAACTGCGCTGTGCCGCGCCCTGGGCCAGCGCCTGGCAAACACCGCCCGGCTGTTGGACGGCCAACCAGGCTAAGGTTCTGCCACCCCTCCCCCACATTTTGCAAGGCATGCCAAATGTGGGAGCGGGGTTGCCCGCGAAGGGCTCCCGTGGGTCTCAATGATTGACGGTATACGCCAGCATCATCGACAACTGACACATCGGCCGCCCGCTCTCGGCGTGCCATTGGTTGAACGCACCCTGCACAGCCGCCAGATCGCGAAGGCTGGTCGGGGCCCTGTCGACGATCTTCTGCGCATTCAGCGCCGCCACCACGTCGTCACTGGGCACAAAGGTGTCCTTGCCGACCATGCGCAAAAAGCGCGGCGCCGACAGCCCGCCCAACTGGTGGCCGTGCTTGCTCAGGTACTTCCATAATCCGACGATATCGGTCACCGGCCAGTCGGCGACAAATGCGCCGAAGCTGCCCTTTTCCTGCTCGATGTCCAGAATCATCTGCGCGTTGCGCGGCACACTCTTGAGCTTGCCCAGGTGGCGGATGATGCGCGTGTCCTGCATCAGCCGTTCCAGGTGCTCGGCGCCCATCAGCACCACTTTCTCCGGGTCGAAGCCGAAGAATACCTGCTCGAATGCCGGCCACTTGGCGTCCACCACGCTGTGCTTCAAGCCTGCGCGAAACACCCGCAACGCCAGGGTCGACAGGTAGCGGTCATCGCTGATCTTGCGCAGCTGCGCCGGCGTTTTGGGCGTTGGCAGGTGGGCTTCCAGCTTGGCCGCCGAGCCGAAGCGGTTCAGACAATATTCGTTCAGCCACTTGTAATCGCGCATGCCCTCTCCCGGGGATTGAAATGAAAACGGCGCCCATGAGCGCCGTCCTTCAGAGCGTTGCAGAGACTCAGAGGTTCACTACATTGACGAAGCGCGAGGCGGCGCTCTCATCGATACGCAGGCTGTTGAAATCGAACAGGTTGCGGTCGGCCAACTGCGACGGGATCACATTCTGCAGGCTGCGAAAGATGCTTTCGGTACGCCCCGGGGTCTTGCGCTCCCAATCCAGCAGCATCTCCTTGACCACCTGGCGCTGCAGGTTTTCCTGGGAGCCGCACAGGTTGCACGGGATGATCGGAAACTGCTTGAGGTCGGAGTAGGCCTGGATATCCTTTTCGTTGCAATACGCCAGCGGCCGGATCACCACGTTGCGCCCGTCATCGGCACGCAGCTTGGGCGGCATGGCCTTGAGCGAGCCGTTGAAGAACATATTGAGAAAGAAGGTTTCGACGATATCGTCACGATGGTGACCCAGCGCCATCTTGGTCGCGCCGATCTCGTCGGCAAAGGTGTAGAGCGTGCCGCGTCGCAGGCGCGAGCACAGCGAGCAGGTGGTCTTGCCTTCGGGAATCAGTGCCTTGACCACCGAATAGGTGTCTTTCTCGACGATGTGGTACTCCACGCCCAATGCCTTGAGGTAGGCCGGCAGCACATGTTCGGGAAAGCCCGGCTGTTTCTGGTCCATGTTGACGGCGACGATGTCGAACTTGATCGGCGCGACCTTTTGCAGGTGCAACAACACATCGAGCATCGTATAGCTGTCTTTGCCGCCGGAGAGGCAGACCATGACCTTGTCGCCGTCCTCGATCATGTTGAAATCGGCAACCGCCTCACCGGCCAGGCGACGCAGGCGTTTTTGCAATTTGTTCTGGTTGACCGTAAGAGTGCCCATGGCGCTTGGATCCGCTGGAGATGTGTGACAAAAGCGCAGCATTTTACCGATAAGACCGCTGAAGTTCCAATGCGCACGCCAAGCCTTCAAATCCTGGGCGATGACCATTCGGCGCCTGACAGATTCGAAAACACTGCGCTTTGCGGCATACTGGACCGCTCTGGAGATAGATACAGCATGTCCGAGCCACTCAATACCCGCGTCGAAGATTGTTTCCTGCAAGCCGAATCCTTTTTCAAACGAAGCTTCAAACGCCCGCAAATCAGCCTCAAGCTGCGGGGCCAGAAAGCCGGTGTCGCGCATTTGCACGAAAACCTGCTGCGTTTCAATCCACAGCTGTACCGCGAAAACACCCAGCATTTCCTGAAACAGACCGTGGCCCACGAAGTGGCGCATCTGATTGCCCACCAACTGTTTGGCGAGCGTATCCAGCCCCACGGCGAGGAATGGCAACTGATCATGCGCGGCGTTTATGAACTGCCGCCGGATCGCTGTCACACCTACGCGGTCAAGCGCCGCCAGGTGACCCGCTACATTTACCGCTGCCCGTGTGCCGACAGCGACTTTGCGTTTTCCGCGCAGCGCCATGGCATGGTGGCTCAGGGGCGGCGGTATCTGTGTCGACGGTGTCGACAGACGTTGGTGTTCAGCGGGGAAACCCGGGTGGAATGAGGGCCTCATCGGGAGCAAGCCTTCTTCCACGCTTGGCTCGGTGAATGCAGTCAAATGTGGGGGCTGGCTTGCCTGCGACAGCGCCCGGCCGATCACCCCACCACTTTGATCACGGCGGGCTTTTTCGCGGCAGCCGCTTTATCATGGGCCCACGTTTGTTTGCCGAGTGTTCCATGAAGTTCGCGATTGCACTGTATAGCGCCGCCCATGCGCCCTCCTCGCGCCGCGCCTTGCTCTTCGCCCAGGCGGCATTGGCTGGCGGGCACGAGATCGTGCGGCTGTTCTTCTACCAGGATGGCGTGTACAGCGCGTCCAACAACATCGTCACGCCGCAGGATGAGCAAGACATCACGCGTCAGTGGCGTGAATTTGTCAGCCAGCATCAGCTCGATGGCGTGGTGTGCATCGCCGCCGCCCTGCGCCGTGGCGTGCTCAACAGCGAAGAGGCCGCGCGTTATCAACGCAGCGCGGTGAACCTGGATGCACCCTGGGCATTGTCGGGCCTGGGGCAATTGCACGACGCTATCCAGGACGCCGACCGCCTGATCTGCTTTGGAGGGCCGTGACATGTCCAAATCCTTGTTGGTGATCAGCCGCCAGGCGCCGTGGTCCGGACCCAGCGCACGGGAAGCCCTGGACATCGTGCTGGCCGGTGGCGCGTTCGATCTGCCGATCGGCCTGCTGTTCATGGACGACGGCGTGTTTCAGCTGGCCTCGGACCAGAACGCCAGGGCCGTGCAGCAGAAGGATCTGGGCGCCAACCTGCAAGCGCTGGAGCTGTTCGGCATCGACGACGTGTTCGCCTGCAACCATAGCCTGGAAGTACGCGGACTGAATGCGCCGGCCAGTGCTCAAGGCCTGGGCAGCGACGCCATTGCCCATTTGCTCGACCGTTACGACCAGGTGATAACCCTCTGATGTCGACTCTCCACGTGCTCTCCCATTCCCCGTTCACCGACACCCGCCTCGACAGCTGCCTGCGCATCTGTGGCGCCGAGGACGCGATCCTGCTCTGCGGCGACGGCGCCTACGGCCTGCAAAACGCGGCCCTGCAAGGCAAAGGCGTAAAAGTCTTCGTGCTGGCCGAAGACAGCCAGGCACGCAACCTGCCATTGCCCGACTGGGCCGACAGCGTCGACTACCCGGGCTTCGTGCAGCTGTGCGTCGACTACGACAAGGTCAACACCTGGCTATGAACACCCTCACCGTAGGCGCGCGCTGCCTCGAACTGGACAAGGACGGCTACCTCGTCGACCTCAACGACTGGTCGGTGGACGTCGCCAACGCCCTCGCCGCTGCCGAAGGCCTGGCACTGACGCCGGCGCACTGGGAAATCCTCGAGTTGCTGCGCGGTTTTTATGCCGAGTTCCAGCTGTCCCCGGCCACGCGCCCGCTGATCAAGTACACCGCCCTGAAGCTGGGCCCGGAAAAGGGCAACAGCCTGCACCTCAATAAACTGTTCAACGGCACTCCCGCCAAACTCGCCGCCAAGCTGGCGGGCCTGCCCAGGCCGACGAATTGCTTATGACCGACTTTGCCCCGCTTACCCTCGCAACGCCTGAAGAGCACCCGTTTGCGCCGTTCGTGCGCATCCTCGGCAAAGGCAAGCGCGGTGCGCGCAACCTGACCCGCGCCGAAGCCCGCGAAGCCATGGGCATGTTGCTCGACGAAAAGGTCGAAGACACCCAGCTCGGCGCCTTCCTCATGCTGCTGCGCCACAAGGAAGAAAGCCCGGAAGAACTCGCCGGCTTCACCGAAGCCGTGCGCGAGCGCCTGAATGCTCCCGCACTGAACGTGGACATCGACTGGCCCACCTATGCCGGCAAAAAGCGCCACCTGCCGTGGTTCCTGCTGGCGGCCAAGTGCCTGGCGCAGAACGGCGTACGCATCCTGATGCACGGCGGCGGCGCACACACGGCCGGTCGGCTGTACACCGAACAATTGCTTGAAACCCTGCAAATGCCCCTGTGCCGCACCTGGCAACAGGTCGAGGCGGCTTATGAACAGGGCAACCTGGCGTTTATCCCGCTGGGCGACTGGGCGCCGCAGTTGCAACGCATGATCGACTTGCGCAACACCCTGGGCCTGCGTTCGCCGATCCACTCGCTGGCGCGCCTGCTCAACCCGCTGAAGGCCCGTTGTGGCCTGCAAAGTATCTTCCACCCTGGTTATCAAGGCGTGCACCGCGATGCCAGCGGCCTGCTGGGCGATAACGTAATTGTGGTGAAGGGCGACGGCGGCGAGATCGAGATCAACCCCGACAGCGTCAGCCACTTGTACGGCACCACGGGCGGCCAGAGCTGGGACGAAGAATGGCCCGCCCTCTCCGCGCAGCGCCACGTCAAACCGGCAAGCCTGGAACCCGAGCATTTAAAGGCGCTATGGCGCGGCGAGGTCGAGGACAGCTACCCGCAACTGGCGCTGATCGCGACCATGGCCCTGGCCCTGCGCGGCCTTGGCCAGCCGCGGGAGCAGGCGTTCGAACGGGCTCGGCAGTACTGGGAAGCGCGGAACAAATCGATTTAATCGATGATTGTCGCCGGGTATTTGCGCTTTTAGTTCGAACTCACGCCTTTAGACTGGGCTCCAACGCTTAATAGCCAAGGAGCCAATCATGGGTTTGCTGATCGAAGGACACTGGAAAGACCAGTGGTACGAAAGTAGCGCAGATGGCGCGTTTCAACGCGAACAGGCACAACGCCGTCATTGGGTGACCGCCGACGGCGCGCCCGGCCCGAGCGGCGAAGGCGGCTTTGCGGCCGAGGCCGGACGCTATCACCTCTACGTGTCGCTGGCGTGCCCATGGGCGCACCGCACCCTGATCCTGCGCAAACTCAAGGGTCTGGAAAGCCTGATCGATGTGTCGGTGGTCAGCTGGTTGATGCTGGAAAACGGCTGGACGTTCGACAAGGCCCACGGCTCCACCGGCGACGCACTGGATGATTTCCAGTTCATGCACCAACGCTATACCGCGGACACCGCCAACTACACCGGGCGCGTCACCGTGCCGGTGCTATGGGACAAAAAACTCAAACGTATCGTGAGCAATGAATCGGCGGAGATCATCCGCATGTTCAACAGCGCGTTCAACGCGTTGACCGGCAACACCCTGGACTTTTACCCCGAGCACCTGCGCCCGACCATCGACGCCCTGAACGAGCGCATCTACCCGGCCGTCAACAACGGCGTGTACCGGGCGGGCTTTGCCACATCGCAGCAGGCGTACGAAAGTGCATTTGATGATGTGTTTGCCGAACTGGACTCTCTGGAACAGCACCTGGGCACGCATCGCTACCTGGCCGGTGAGTACCTGACCGAGGCGGATGTGCGCTTGTTTACCACGCTGATTCGCTTTGATGCGGTGTATTACAGTCACTTCAAATGCAATCTGCGCCGGATTGCCGATTATGCGAATTTGTCGAACTGGCTACGGGAGATGTATCAGTGGCCAGGGGTGGCCGAGACGGTGGATTTTGCGCATATCAAGGGGCATTACTATGCCAGCCATCGCATGATCAATCCTACCGGGATTGTGCCGAAGGGGCCGTTGCAGAGGTTTGACGGCGCACATGATCGCAACAGGCTGACTGGCCAGGGCGTTCACGGCTGACTGCACTTTGGGAAGCGGGCCTGCCTTCAGTTAACTGTGGCGAGCAGGCTTGTCCTGCGCTGGGCTGCGAAGCAGCCCCAAAACCAGGCGCTGAGCCGTATCAGGTACACCGCGTTTTGCTGGATTGGGGGCGCTACGCACCCCAACGCGGGGCAAGCCCGCTCGCCACAATAAGCCCGCTCGCCACAACAGGCGGGTTTGCCCCAAAAAAGGGGTTGCCATAAGGAGGCGATGTCAGACCTGGGCCTGGGCGCCTTCGAACCATTTGAGTTTTTCACGCAACACCACCACCTCACCCACGATCACCAGTGTCGGCGCATGCACTTCATGCTCCGCCACCATGCGCGGCAGGTCGGCCAGGGTGCCGGTGAAGACGCGCTGGTTGGCGGTGGTACCTTGCTGGATCAACGCCGCCGGGGTGTCCGGCGCGCGGCCATGCTGGATCAACTGCTCGCAGATGATCGGCAAACCGATCAACCCCATGTAAAACACCAGGGTCTGCGACGGGCCTACCAGATCACGCCAGGGCAGGTCCGAGGTGCCGTTCTTCAAATGCCCGGTGATGAAACGCACCGATTGCGCATAGTCGCGATGGGTCAGCGGAATTCCAGCATAAGCCGCGCAACCGCTGGCCGCGGTGATCCCCGGCACCACCTGGAACGGGATGCCGTGAGCGGCCAGCTCTTCGATTTCTTCCCCGCCACGTCCAAAGATGAATGGATCGCCACCCTTGAGGCGCAGCACGCGCTTGCCCTGCTTGGCCAGGCTGACCAATTGCTGGTTGATCTGCTCCTGTGGCACCGCGTGTTCAGCGCGACGCTTGCCGACGTACACCCGCTCGGCATCGCGGCGACACAGATCCAAAATCGCCGGAGCCACCAGGCGGTCGTACAGCACCACGTCGGCCTGCTGCATCAGGCGCAGGGCGCGGAAGGTCAGCAGGTCCGGGTCGCCAGGGCCAGCGCCTACCAGATATACCTCGCCCGGCGCATAGGGCGGCGCACCATTAACCTTTTCGATCAACAGGCGCTCGGCTTCAGCGCCCTGCCCGGCCAACTGACGGTCGGCAATCGGGCCTTGAAACACCTCTTCCCAGAACGCGCGGCGTTGCTGCACATCCGGGTACAAGCCTTTGACCTGAGCGCGAAAGCGTGCCGCCAGGCCAGCCAGTTGACCGTAAGTCGACGGAATCCAGGTTTCCAGCTTGGCGCGAATCAGCCGCGCCAACACCGGCGCATCGCCGCCGCTGGACACGGCGATCACCAGCGGCGAGCGGTCGACAATCGCCGGGAAAATCACGCTGCACAAGGCCGGCGCATCCACCACATTGACCGGCACGCAACGACGCTTGGCATCACTGGATACCTGCGCGTTCAACGGCTCGTCGTCGGTGGCCGCGATCACCAGCACGCAACCGTCGAGGTCGGCTTCCTGATAGCCGCGCAGCACGACCTCCCCGCCACTGCCCAGCACCAGTTCATGCAACTGGCCTTCGACCTGGGGAGCAACCACCTGCAGCAACGCACCGGCCTCGGCCAGCAGCCGGGATTTGCGCAAGGCAATTTCCCCACCGCCGACGACCAGTACACGACTGCCGCGCAGGTTATGAAACAGCGGCAGAAATTCCATTTAACCGATGACCTCGACGCCCGCCATGTAAGGCTTGAGCACCTCCGGCACGCGGATCGAACCATCGGCCTGCTGGTAGTTTTCCAACACGGCCACCAGGGTACGGCCAACGGCAAGGCCCGACCCGTTAAGGGTGTGCACCAGCTCCGGTTTGCCGGTTTCCGGGTTGCGGAAACGCGCCTGCATGCGTCGCGCCTGGAAATCGCCGCAATTGGAGCACGACGAAATCTCGCGGTATTTGTCCTGGCTCGGCACCCACACTTCCAGATCGTAGGTCTTCACGGCGCTGAAGCCCATGTCGCCGGTGCACAGCGCCAATACGCGGTAGGGCAGCTCAAGCAGTTGCAGCACGCGTTCGGCGTTGGCGGTCAGGCCTTCGAGCGCTTCCATCGACTTGGAGGGTTCGACTACCTGCACCATTTCGACCTTGTCGAACTGGTGCTGACGGATCATGCCGCGGGTATCACGACCCGAGGCGCCGGCTTCGCTGCGGAAACACGGGCTGTGGGCAACGAACTTGAGCGGCAGCTGTTTGGCGTCGAGGATCTCGCCGGCGACGATGTTGGTCAGCGACACTTCGGCGGTCGGGATCAGGTACAGGTCGGCTTCGCCGTCGCGGCTGATCTTGAACAGATCTTCTTCGAACTTGGGCAACTGGCTGGTGCCCATCAGCGCCGGCGCCTGTACCAGGTAAGGCGTGTAGGCCTCCTCGTAACCGTGCTCGGCGGTGTGCAGGTTGATCATGAACTGCGCCAGGGCACGATGCATGCGCGCAATCGGGCCACGCAGCAAGGCAAAGCGCGCGCCGGACATTTTGGCAGCGGTTTCGAAATCCAGGCCGCCGCTCAGTTCGCCCAGGGCCACGTGGTCCTTGATCTCGAAATCAAACGCTTTGGGCGTGCCCCAGCGACGCACTTCGAGGTTGCCGTCTTCGTCGGCGCCAATCGGCACCGACTCGTGAGGGATATTGGGGATGCCCAACAGGATCGAATCCAGCTCGGACTGGATCCTGTCCAGCTCGACCTTGCCCTCGGACAGCTCGCTGCCCATGCGCTCGACGTCCGCCATCAACGGCGCGATGTCTTCGCCACGCTGCTTGGCCTGGCCGATGGATTTGGAGCGCGCATTACGTTCAGCCTGCAGTGCTTCGGTGCGGGTCTGGACGGTCTTGCGCTGTTCTTCCAGCGCTTCGATGCGCGCGACATCCAGGGCAAAGCCACGGGAAGCCAGGCGGTCCGCTACGTCCTGAAGGTTGCTACGTAACAGTTTGGAATCGAGCATGTCGGTCTCTCGTTTATCAAAGTTTGGTCAGGGACAGGCCAGCCCAGGTGGCGAGCAGCCCGCCGAACACGCTGATACCCAGGTACCCGAAGGCGACAAGGGCCTGCCCGCTTTCCAGCAAGCGCAGCGTATCCAGTGAAAAGGATGAAAAGGTCGTCAGACCGCCTACAAAGCCGACAATCAAGCCAGCACGAATCTCAATCGGCACTTCCGGGCGCAACAGGAACCAGCCGTACAACAGCCCGATAATCAAACAGCCCACCAGGTTGACCGCCAAGGTCGCCGCATAAAAATGCTTCGGCCAATTGGCGCTGACCCAGGTGCCGGTGGCGAAACGCAATAATGTACCAGCGATGCCGGCCATGGACACGGCAAGAATTGTCTTGAGCACTACTTTCTCCGCTGTTTGGGGCTGAGGCGATCGAGTTGCGCGAGGTGGTTGAGCTTTTCGCCGATCTTCAGCTCCAGGCCGCGCGGCACTGGCTGGTAGAACGGCTGGGGCTCCAGGGCATCGGGAAAGTAGTCTTCGCCGGCAGCGTAGGCGTCCGGCTCATCGTGGGCATAACGGTATTCGTCACCGTAGCCCAGTTGTTTCATCAGCTTGGTCGGCGCATTGCGCAGGTGCAGCGGCACTTCCAGCGAGCCGTACTCGGCGGCCGCGCGCAGGGCGGACTTGAAGCCCATATACACCGCATTGCTTTTTGGCGCGCAGGCCAGGTAGGTGATGGCCTGGGCCACCGCCAACTCGCCTTCCGGGCTGCCAAGGCGCTCCTGCACATCCCAGGCCGCCAGGCACAGGCTCAAAGCCCGCGGGTCGGCGTTGCCGATGTCTTCGCTGGCCATGCGTACCACGCGGCGGGCCAGGTACAGGGGGTCGCAGCCACCGTCGATCATGCGCGCGAACCAATACAACGCACCGTCCGGGTTGGAGCCGCGCACGGATTTGTGCAACGCCGAAATCTGGTCGTAAAACGCTTCGCCGCCCTTGTCGAAACGCCGGCGTGTGTCACCGAGCAGGCTTTGCAACAAGTCGACACCGATTTCGCTGCCGTCTTCGGCCAGGTCCGAGGCGTTTTCCAGCAGATTGAGAAAGCGGCGGCCGTCGCCGTCTGCGGCCGTGAGCAAAATCTTGAAGGCTTCGTCGCCAACGCTCAGCCGACGCTTGCCCAGCCCCTTGTCCTCGCTCAAGGCGCGATGCAGTAGCTTTTGCATCGCTGCTTCATCGAGGCTTTTGAGCACGTAGACTCGCGCCCGCGACAGCAACGCGTTGTTAAGCTCAAATGAGGGGTTTTCGGTGGTGGCACCGATAAAAATCAGCGTGCCGTCTTCGACATACGGCAAAAACGCATCTTGCTGCGACTTGTTGAAGCGGTGCACTTCATCGACGAACAAAATGGTGCGCTTGCCATACTGACCGGCCTGCTGCTTGGCCACTTCAACGGCCTGGCGGATCTCCTTGACCCCGGCGAGCACCGCCGAGACCGTTTCGAAATGCGCATCCGAGACCTTCGCCAACAGGCGAGCCAGGGTGGTCTTGCCCACGCCTGGCGGCCCCCAGAAGATCATCGAGTGCAGCGCCCCCTGCTCCAGGGCTTCGCGCAGGGGCTTGCCGCGAGCGAGCAGGTGTTCTTGACCGACGTACTCATCCAGGTTGGTCGAACGCAAGCGCGCGGCCAAGGGCTGGGCAATCGGGTCACTTCGAAACAAATCCATGGGCAGCGTTTGAAACCTCGGGGCAGATTATTCCTGAATCACGTCGGCACCCTTGGGGATGTCGAACTTGAACTTGGACGCCGGCACCGGCTCGTTGGCCTTGACCCCGGAGAACAGGATATCGGTGCGCTGACCGACGCTGTCGATCAGGCGCATGTTATTGATCACGCCATTGCCGAACGACAAGGACAGTGTGTCAAACAGCGTGTCCTTGGACTTAGGCTTGAGGGTGAACTCGATCACGTTGCTGGTTTGCTTGGAGGTGATGTCGAAGCTGTCGCTGATTTTCGACACATCGCCCGACAACAGCAGTGCTGGAGTCTGGTTCAGGCGCGGGTCGAGCTTCTTGATGGTCGCTTGCTCCAAGTCCGGGTCCCACAACGTGACTTTCTGGCCATCGGACACGATGGTCTGCTCGGCCTTGCCCTCGGTGTGCCAGTAGAACAGCCCTGGGCGCTGCACCGCCATTTCCCCTGCGGTTTCCTGCAGATGAGTACCGCCGGCATCCAGGGTCAGTTGCGAAAAGCGCGCGGTCAGGGTCTTGGATTTGTCCAGCAGGTTGGTCAGGCTTTTGACGGAGGCCGGGTCGGCGTGGGCCGAAACAGCGGTCAGGGCCAGGGCCGGCAACAACAGCATGCGGATAAGACGCATGGGAATCCTCATTGAGTAAGCAGGGCACGCCGCATGCTGCCATGCGGCGCGAGGTCAGTCGCGCATTTGCCCGGGGGCAATGACTTCGCGCGAGCCGTTGGTGTTCATTGCGGTCACCACGCCGGCCATTTCCATGGCTTCGATCATGCGGGCGGCACGGTTGTAGCCGATCTTCAGCTTACGCTGCACCGCGGAGATCGAGGCACGACGGCTCTCCAGCACAAAGGCCACGGCTTCGTCGTACAGCGCATCGGTTTCGGCATCGTCGTCACCACCCCCGCCGCCGTTCTCGAAGCCGCTCCCGGCCTCTTCCACGCCGTTGAGGATGTCGTCGTTGTACTCGGGGGCGCCACGCAGCTTCCAGGCTTCCACCACGCGGTGAACTTCATCATCGGAAACGAACGCACCGTGAACACGGATCGGCAGGCTGGTGCCCGGCGGCATGTAGAGCATGTCACCGTGGCCCAGCAACTGTTCGGCGCCGCCCTGGTCGATGATGGTCCGCGAGTCGATCTTGCTCGACACCTGGAACGCCATGCGGGTCGGGATGTTGGCCTTGATCAGACCGGTGATCACGTCCACCGATGGACGCTGGGTCGCGAGGATCAGGTGAATACCGGCCGCACGAGCTTTCTGGGCGATACGCGCGATCAGTTCTTCGACCTTCTTGCCGACGATCATCATCATGTCGGCGAATTCGTCCACCACTACGACAATGGTCGGCAGCTTGGTCAGTATCGGCGCTTCGTCGTGGATGTTCTCGCGTTTGTACAGCGGGTCCGGAATGGTCTCGCCGCGCTCCTGGGCTTCCTTGATCTTGGCATTGAAGCCCGAAAGATTACGCACGCCCATCTTCGCCATCAATTTGTAGCGGCGCTCCATCTCGGCCACGCTCCAGCGCAGGGCGTTGGCGGCGTCCTTCATGTCGGTGACCACGGGACACAACAGGTGCGGAATGCCTTCGTAGATCGACAGTTCGAGCATCTTCGGGTCGATCATGATCAGCTTGGCGTCTTCCGGGCCGGACTTAAACAGAATCGACAGGATCATGGCGTTCACGCCCACCGACTTACCGGAACCGGTGGTACCGGCCACCAGCAAGTGGGGCATTTTCGCCAGGTCGGTGATCACCGGCTTGCCGCCGATGTCATGGCCCAGAGCCAGGGTGACCGGCGATTTGAAGTTGTCGTACTCGGGAGTCGACAGTACTTCGGAGAAGCGCACGATCTGGCGGTCTTCGTTGGGAATTTCGATACCCACGGTGGTTTTACCGGGGATCACTTCCACCACGCGCACGCTGGTTACAGCCAGCGAACGCGCCAAGTCCTTGGCCAGGTTGGCGATGCGACTGACCTTGACGCCAGCGGCGGGCTGGATTTCGTAACGGGTGATCACCGGGCCGGGGTGAATGGAGTCCACCGACACTTCTACGCCGAATTCCTTGAGTTTGATTTCCAGCAGATGGCCAACGGCCGCCAGGGACTCTGGGGAATAGTTGAGTTGTTTCTTTTCGGCGGGGTCGAGGATCGAGATAGGTGGCAAGGTGCCTTCGACCGCGCTGTCGATAAACAACGGGGCCTGCTTCTCTTTCTGTACGCGATGGCTCGGCTCGGGAGCCTTGGGCGGTGCCGGGGCGATCACCGGTGGCACCTGCTTCTCGCGATCCGACATGTGCTTGCTCAGGGCCTGCTCGCGCTCGATCAGGCGCTCCTTGACCTTGGCCTGCTCACGCCGATCCGGCGTGCTCGGGGCAACTACCTCGTTGACACGGGTATCCACCTCGCGCAGTTGGGCCACCATGCGCTTGCGCTCGACACGGGCGGCCCACCAGCGGTTGGCGGCACCTTGGAACAGCTCAAGCAGATCGAGGGTGATCTTGCCGGTCACGTCCATCACCTTGAACCATGACAGGTCGGTGAACACTGTGAGGCCGAATAGGAACAGCGCGATAAACATCAAGGTGCTGCCCTGGATATTCAGGGTCTTGCGCGCCAGGTCGCCGAGGCTTTCGCCCAACGCACCGCCCGCACCTGCTGGTAGGCCAGTAGGCGCATGGAAGTGGATATGGGCCAGAGCCGCGCCGGACAACACCAGAAACACCAGGCCGATCAAACGCCACGAGAACAGCCAGCCGCTCCACTGCCAAGGCTCATGGCGCTGGCGGAAGATCTGCCAGGTCTTGATCGCCAGCAGCAGGGGGAAGATATAGGCGAAGTAACCCAGCACCATGAACAGAATATCGGCGCTGTAGGAGCCCACGGGGCCGCCGAAGTTCTGCACGTCATCGATCTTGCTATTGTGGCTCCAGCCCGGATCGTCCTTGCCATAGGTGAGCAAGGCCATCATCAGGAACAGGCACAAAGCGCCGATCGCGATAAGCGCACCTTCCTTGAGACGATAATGCAGGTGCTGACGCCAGGCCGGCACGACTGTTTTAGATGTCGCGGTGGATTTCTTCAAAACGGGTCTTTTCCTGCGCCTTTTAGCGCGTCCATCTGTTGAATGACTGCAAAATACTGCCGGATCCGGGCAGCTGAAAAATGAACGAACGGGTAGAAACTACTTTTAACACTGCCGATTGCCAGGCGAAACGGCGATACCGCCACAATGGCCGCATTGTACGGATTTGTGCCCGCGATGCCACGCCATTGCCGCCTACCCGACAGCCCGCCCAATTAATGTATGACAGCATGTTCAATTTGAGCATGCATTGTCTTTGCTGACAAAGGCTTATGCGCGGTTTTTACCAATCCAAGCAAGCTTGGCAAATGGCCTGCATGCGCCTGACCCGATTACGACCACACCCATGACACAGAGTTGCAGAGGCACCTGCGCCGACCGTTCCACCCTGACAACCGATTCGGGCTGGCCCCACAGCGTTGGGTCGACAATAATCAGCCTGTGCGAGACAGGCGCCAAGCCCGTCACTCCCCTCCCCTTCCGCAAACCTGGATGCCCATGCTGACCTGGCTACAACGCGACTCACTGACCTTCCCGCCGCTGGCCAAAGCCATGCGCGAACCCAATGGCCTGCTCGCCGCCGGTGGCGACCTATCGGCCGAGCGCTTGGTTGAAGCCTATCGTCATGGCTGTTTCCCATGGTTCTCGCAGGGCCAGCCCATTTTGTGGTGGTCACCGGACCCGCGCACCGTGATATTCCCCGATGAGCTGCACGTATCCCGCAGCCTGGCCAAACTGTTGCGCCAGCAGCGCTATACCGTGACCTTTGACCAGGACTTCGCCGCCGTTATCCAAGCGTGCGCCGCACCGCGAGCTTACGCCGACAGCACGTGGATCACCGAAGGCATCCAGAGTGCCTATGTGGAACTGCACAAACGTGGCTATGCCCACTCGGTGGAGGTGTGGGACGGCGAAACGCTGGTCGGCGGCCTATACGGGCTAGCGATGGGCCAGCTGTTTTTTGGCGAATCCATGTTCAGCCGCGCCGATAACGCCTCGAAATTCGGTTTTGCCACCCTCACCCGCCAGTTGCAGGCGTGGGGTTACGTGCTGATCGACTGCCAGATGCCCAACGACCATTTGCACAGCTTGGGCGCCCGCGCCATCCCGCGCCATGAGTTCGCGGGCTTTCTGCGTGAGCACTTGGACCGACCCAACACCGGACCCTGGGTTTATTAAGCGACTTGCGCTGACCTGGCTTACACTTATTCAAAGCTTATTTCGAGGGTTGATCATGACCGAGCTGGCGCGCTTGAAGTTTTATGCCACTCAAGCTCACTCTTGCAGCTATCTGCCCGACGAGCAGGCGACTACGCTGTTCCTCGACCCCAGCCAGCCCATGGACGTGCATGTGTACGCCGACTTGTCGGAAATGGGCTTTCGACGCAGCGGCGACCATCTGTACCGGCCTCACTGCCAGAACTGCAATGCCTGCGTCCCGGCCCGCATCCCGGTTGCGCAATTCACGCCGGACCGCAATCAAAAGCGCATCCTCAAGCGCAACGCCGATCTGACGGTAACCTCATCCAAGCCACGCTTCACCGAAGAGTATTTCGATCTTTACCAGCGCTACATCGAACAGCGCCACGCCGACGGCGATATGTTCCCGCCCAGTCGCGACCAGTTTTCGACCTTTCTGGTGCGCGATCTGCCGTTCTCGCGATTCTATGAGTTTCGTGCACACGGGCAACTGATGGCAGTGGCGGTGACCGATCTGCTGCCTAATGGCCTGTCGGCGGTGTACACCTTCTATGAGCCGGGCGAGGAACGGCGCAGCCTGGGACGGTTTGCGATCCTCTGGCAGATTGGCGAAGCACTGCGCTTGGAACTGGAGGCGGTGTACCTCGGCTACTGGATCAAAAACTGCAAAAAGATGAACTACAAGACCCAATATCGGCCCATTGAGCTGCTGATTAATCAAAGATGGGTCACGCTTAACTAGAACCCCTTGGCTTAAACACCCTTTTTCGGGCACAATGCACGCCGC
>Ga0302347_1001549_pt1 | contig 27106 bp, 28 predicted proteins | sample PhyWR1_FD_202178 | JGI IMG/M metagenome (GOLD analysis project Ga0302347, IMG submission 202178) | Leaf surface microbial communities from wheat plants in UC Gill Tract Community Farm, Albany, California, United States - DLSL W.R1 (v2)... | ecosystem: Host-associated > Plants > Phyllosphere >...
CGGGCGCGGTCCTGGCGCAGCGCATCGCGCAGGCGGTTCTCGACTTCGCGGCGGTTCTTCGACTCTTCCATGTCGATGAAGTCGATCACGATCAGGCCGCCCAGATCGCGCAGGCGCATCTGGCGCGCGACTTCGTCGGCGGCTTCGAGATTGGTGCGCGTGGCCGTTTCCTCGATGTCGCCGCCCTTGATGGCGCGCGCCGAGTTCACGTCCACCGAGACCAGGGCTTCGGTGTGGTCGATCACCACCGCGCCGCCCGAGGGCAGGGTCACGGTGCGCGAGTAGGCCGACTCGATCTGGTGTTCGATCTGGAAGCGGCTGAACAGCGGGGCGTCGTCGCGGTAGCGCTTGACCCGGGCAGTGTGCTCGGGCATCACGTGCGCCATGAACTGCTGGGCCTGTTCGTAGATGTCGTCGGTATCGATGAGGATGTCACCGATCTCGTTGTTGAAGTAATCGCGGATGGCGCGTATCACCAGGCTCGATTCCTGATAGATCAGGAACGCGCCCTTGCCCTTGGTCGCGCTGTCTATGGCGCTCCAGAGCTTGAGCAGATAGTTCAGATCCCATTGCAGTTCGGGGGCGCTGCGGCCTATGCCTGCGGTGCGCGCGATGATGCTCATACCCTTGGGGTATTCGAGCTGGTCCATCGCTTCCTTGAGTTCGGCCCGGTCTTCGCCTTCGATGCGGCGCGAGACGCCACCGCCGCGCGGGTTGTTGGGCATCAGCACCACATAGCGGCCGGCCAGCGAGATGAACGTGGTCAGGGCCGCGCCCTTGTTGCCGCGTTCTTCCTTTTCGACCTGGACCAGCATTTCCTGGCCTTCGCGGATCACGTCATTGATGCGCGCCTGGCTGGCGGGAACGCCTTCGGCGAAATACTGGCGCGAGATTTCCTTGAAGGGCAGGAAACCGTGGCGGTCTTCGCCGTAGTCGACAAAGCAGGCTTCGAGCGAAGGCTCGACGCGTGTCACCACGGCCTTGTAGATGTTTCCCTTGCGCTGTTCGCGGCCTTCGATTTCGATTTCGTAGTCGAGGAGTTTTTGACCGTCGACGATGGCCAGGCGGCGTTCTTCGGCCTGCGTAGCGTTGATAAGCATCCGTTTCATGATGCGTTTCCTTTATTCGTTATAAGACGCGCCTATCGGCAGCCATACGCTGTCGTAGCGGCACGTCTGTGACTCTCAATCAAAGACGGGCTCTGTCGGAGCCGATGATGCCGGACTGACGTCTTGAAACGAAAAGGAATGGCCGGGGATGCCGCGGGTTGCTGACCATCATTGAGTTATGTCAGCAAAGGGGGCAAAGGCGCGTGGATGGGAGCGAGTAAATGCGCGCGCAGTTTCACCATGGTGCGTGAAAGTGGCAACGCCGGGGAGGCGGGAGTCCTGAGAGCGCGGACGGCCGAGTGCGGAGGTGAAGACCTCCGACCCATAAAGACCATCCATGCATAAAAGATCCACATGCTCGCTTTGATCCGTTGGCAGGTTGCGAACGCTTGAGGTTCGCCGAAAGCCGCCAACTGTGAGATTCCGTTGTTTCAATTCGTCAGAATGCCCGGTGCGACACAGGCCAATACAGGCATCTGGCCTGCAATCTGCGTGTGCGAAACCGGCTGGCATCGACCTGCCTGCGCAGCGGGAAATGGCTGGGTGGACTAAACTCCATGCAAATCAACCACTTACACTAGTATCGCGCAGGTGAAACACATTATAGAGGGCAAACCGGCGATGGACCGAGCCCAAGGCATTGCAATTCCCGCTGCACGCCTCATCGCAGTCGACGCCGATTCCGCTGGCCAGCGCCTGGACAACTTCCTGATACGGCACCTCAAGGGCGTGCCCAAAACCCATGTCTACCGCATCATTCGCAGCGGCGAGGTGCGCATCAACAAAGGCCGCGCCAGCGCCGACACGCGCGTGGCCGAAGGCGACAGCGTGCGCCTGCCGCCGGTGCGCATTTCCGAGAAAGTCGCTGAAAAGGCGGCCCATCCGGCACCGGCACGCGAGTTCCCGCAGCTGCTCGAGGACGACCATGTGCTGGCCATAGACAAGCCCGCGGGCGTCGCCGTGCACGGCGGCAGCGGCGTGAGCTTCGGCGTGATCGAGCAGCTGCGCCAGGCGCGTCCCGAGGCCAAGTTTCTCGAACTCGTGCACCGGCTCGATAGGGAAACCTCGGGTATCTTGCTGGTCGCGAAGAAGCGCTCGGCGCTCACCGGCCTGCAGGACCAGTTCCGCGAGCGCGAGACCGGCAAGACCTATCTGGCGCTGGTGCAGGGCAGTTGGCCCGCGAACAAGAAGGTCATAGACACGCCGCTGCACAAATATCTGCTGCCCGACGGCGAGCGCCGCGTGCGCGTGACCACGCCCGACGACCCCGACGGCATGCGCTCGGTGACGCTGGTCAAGGTGCGCAGCCACATTGCCGCGCGGCCGCTGCAGGGCCTGCCCGCGATGAGCCTGCTCGAAGTCACGATCAAGACCGGGCGCACGCACCAGATCCGCGTGCACCTGTCGTCGCAGGGCCATGGCATTGTCGGTGACGACAAATATGGCGATTTCGATCTGAACCGCCGCGTGCAAAAGCACGGCCTCAAGCGCATGTTCCTGCATGCGTGGCGTTTACAGTTCAACCATCCGGCTTCGGGCGAGCGCGTCGAACTGCGCGCCGAGTTGCCCGCCGAGCTCGCCAGCTTTGTGGCCTGAAGGCCTTGTTGATTTCCGACGGAACTGCCATGTCTTTTGTTTCCCCCCGCCGCTTTGACCTGATTGCCTTCGACTGGGACGGCACGCTCTACGACTCGACGGCCGCCATCACCAAGAGCATCCAGGAAGCGGTGCGCGATGTCGGCGGCCAGGTGCCTACCCAGGAGGCCGCTTCCTATGTGATCGGCATGGCGCTGACCCAGGCCCTGGCCCATGCGGCGCCCGATGTACCGCCCGAGAAGTACGCCGAGCTGGGCAACCGCTACCGCTACCACTACCTGCAGCACCAGAACGATCTGACGCTGTTCGACGGCGTGGTGCCGCTGCTCGAGACGCTGCGCGAGCGCGGCTATCTGCTCACCGTGGCCACGGGCAAGAGCCGGCGCGGGCTCAATGAAGTGCTGGCCAGCGTCGCGCTCAAGGGCCTGTTTGACGGCTCGCGCACCGCCGACGAGACCGCGGGCAAGCCGCATCCGCTGATGCTGCAGGAATTGATGGCCGAATTCGGCGTCGAGCCCGAACGCGTGCTGATGATCGGCGACACCACGCACGATCTGCTGATGGCGCGCAACGCCGGCTGCGCGCGCGTGGGCGTGTCGTACGGCGCGCATGCGACCGGCGGCTTTGGCGAGTTCGAGCCGCTGTACGTGGCGGAATCGGTGGCCGGGCTGCACCAGTGGCTGCTGGCCAACGGCTGAGCCTGCAATGCCGGCGGTCTTCCTGTGCCGCAGCGAGGACCTGGCCGAGGGCGGCCTGGCCCAGCCCTTCGATGTGCTTTACGCCGGCCAGCGCTGCCGGGCCTTCGCGGTGCGCTTCCAGGGCGGCGTGCACGCCTATCTGAACCGCTGCACCCATGTTCCCATGGAACTGGACTGGCAGCCCAACCGGATATTCGACGATTCCGGCCAATGGCTGTTGTGCGCAACCCACGGTGCGGCCTACGCGCCCGACACCGGTGCCTGTGCGGGCGGACCCTGCCGCGGCGGTCTGGTGAAAATAGTAGTGTGCGAAGCTCAGGGTGTGGTGCACTGGCATACTTCCCAAGACCTGCACCCTGTCGAGCTCTGACATGACCACCCCTTTGCCTCCTGGAACCCCTGGCTCCGAACCCGTCCACCCCGCAGCACCCGATCTGTGGGCGCAGGCGCGGCCCGAAAGCGCCGCCCCCGCATCCGCGTCCTCCGCTGCGCAGTCGCCGGGCTGGGAGCGCGAGGTGCTTGAAAACCTGGTCATGGCGACCATTCGCGAGCAGCGCGCCGCGCGCCGCTGGCGGCTGTTCGGCCGCATGTCGTGGCTGCTGGTGCTGTTGGCGCTGGGCTGGATGATGTTTGGCCGCGACGTGGCCACCACGACTGTCAGTGGCCCGCACACGGCCGTGGTCGACATCAAGGGCGAGATCGCCACCGGCGCCGAAGCCAGCGCCGAGTTCGTGGTCGCCGCGATGCGCAGCGCGTTTGAAGACTCGGGCTCGCGCGCCGTGGTGCTGCTGATCAACTCGCCGGGCGGCAGCCCGGTGCAGGCCGGCATCATCTACGATGAGATCCAGCGCCTCAAGGCCAAGCACAGCAAGCCGGTCTATGCGGTGGTCGAGGAAACCTGCGCTTCGGCCGCCTATTACATTGCCGCCGCGGCCGACGACATCTTTGTCGACAAGGCCAGCATTGTCGGCAGCATAGGCGTGCTGATGGACGGCTTCGGCTTCACGGGCACGATGGAAAAGCTCGGCGTCGAGCGCCGTCTGCTCACCGCCGGCGAGAACAAGGGCTTTCTCGACCCGTTCAGCCCGCAGACCGAGGCCCAGCGCCTGCACGCGCAGTCGATGCTCAATCAGATCCACCAGCAGTTCATCAACGCCGTGAAGACCGGCCGCGGCGAGCGCCTGAAGATCGACTCCGACACCTTCAGCGGTCTGTTCTGGACCGGCCAGCAGGCCGTGGAGATGGGCCTGGCCGACAAGCTCGGCAACCTCGACTATGTGGCGCGCGAAATCGTCAAGGTCGAGGAAGTGATCGACTACACGCGCCGCGACAACGTCGCCGAGCGCCTGGCCAAGAAGTTCGGCGCGGCCATCGGCGGGGGAGCAGTGCAGACCATGCGCTCGGCCCTGCCGGTCTTGCGCTGAGCCTACCCGCCCCCGTTCGCCCTGAGCCTACCCGCTCCGTTCGCCCTGAGCCTACCCGCTCCGTTCGCCCTGAGCCTACCCGCTGCGTTCGCCCTGAGCCTACCCCCCCGTTCGTGCTGAGCTTGTCGAAGCATGAACGGCCAGCGCTCATGGCATGGGGGCGTGCCCGACTACCACCTCCGCCGCTTCGTGCATCTTGGCGAATTCGCGCGCCGGAATCGGAATCTCCCCGCGCGCCATGCGCATCAGCAGCGCATGCAGCATTTCCGACGACAGCCCGTGCAGCACCAGGCGGTAGGCAGCATATAAGGTGGTCATCGGTACCAGCGGGTGCTTGTTGTTGAGCAGCACCAGGTGCTCGGGCGAAGCCAGGATCTTGGCGCAGTAGATCGCCACGGTCTCGTCGAGCTGCAGCGAATTGCTCGCGCGCCAGAAGTCGTTGTCGGTCAGCAGCAGCTGGTAGACCGGCGTATAGATCTCGATGGCGCTTTGCAGGTCCAGCAGGTTGAACCGGCCGCGCGGCATGTCTTCCAGCCGCAGCTCGGGCTCGTGCAGCATGGAGAAATCCGGCTCGGGCACGGGCACCAGCTCCTTGTTTTCCGCGCGCAAGGCCTTGTTCAGGCGGATCACGAAATTGAACAGGTTCAGGTCATGGCGCAGGAACAGCTCGTCCTTGACCTCGTCTATGGTCATGGGCTTGAGCGGCGCGGTGCTGACCGGCACGGGCGAATTCGCCGAGACAAAGGACAGCACCTGCGAGCCCAGGTGGAAGTGCCGCATGATCAGCCAGTTGGCCTCGGGCGAGACAAAGCGGTTCATGCTGAACGCCAGCAGCCGGTGCAGCAGCATGGAATGCGACCAGCGCTTGGGCAGGAAGATCTTCAGCAGCTGGATGATGATCATCGACACGCGCGCCATGGGGCGCACCAGCGGCAGGAAGAACTGGCGCGAGCTGCCGCTGCAGTCGCGCAGCCACGCGGCCTTGACGTCGTCGGGCAGGGGCGTGCTCTGGTCGAGGTACAGCGCCAGCCAGGGGCTGGGATCGCGCTCGTCCCAGTGATGATCGGTGTATTCGTTCTTCATGGGATCTTCCTCACTGTTCGAGCACATGCTGGAACTGCATCAGATACATCGCCGCCGTGTGGCGCGCGGTCTGCAATATCGCCTGCTGGGCCGTGCCCGTGCTGTCGAGCTCCAGCGTCATCTGCACCGCCATCAGCCAGCGCTCGAGATGGTGCTCGTCGTTGGCGCCGTGGTATTCGAGGAAGCGAAAGGCGTCGGGCGGCAGCGCCAGCGCGGCGCGCAGCAGCGGCAGCAGGCTGGGAACGATGCGCTGGCCCGTGCCTTCAATGATGTAGATCGCGCCCAGCAGGCCTATGGGGTTGGGTGTCGCCGCCAGGCTGTGCAGATAGGCATTGAGCGCCTCGCCGCCGGGATTGCGTCGCAGCGCGGTGATGTCGGTCTGCGTGCCGCCGGCCTTGAGGTAGTCGCTGTGCAGGATCTTGAAGTCGTTCTGTTCCTCGCCCGCATGCAGGTCGATCAGCGAAGCCAGCGCTGCATAGTCGCCGGTCAGCGAGGCCGCGCCTTCGCGCATCCACAGGCTGCCTTCGCGCACCTGCGGAATCCACTGGCTCATCCAGCGCACATAGTCGCCGGTATGCAGCTGGCGCGTGCGTATGCGCTGCAGCAGCGGCGTGCGCCAGACGCTGGAGCGGTAGTCCTGCCAGATGCTGGCAAGTTCGGTCAGCAGCGGGGCCAGCGCCTTGGGGGCCGCTGCCGGGTCATGCGGCGGCGCAATGGTGCTGACATCGGGCAGGGCGTCATGGGCAATGGCGTCGCCGGCCTGGGCGGGCGGGCGCGGATAGGCGGCCAGGGCGGGAGCCGGGGTGTCCGCCTCGACCTCCCACAGCATGTAGCCGGCCGTGAAGCGGCCGGACTCGGGAATGAAGCACAGCACGCTGTCGCCGGCTTTCAGGCTGGAGCCCTTTTGCTGCAGGAACTCCGACAGCATGATGAAGATCGACGCCGCGCCGGTGTTGCCGCGCCAGGCCAGATTGCTCCACCAGCGATCGCGCGGAATGCTCAGCTGGGCCTTGCCCAGCAGGTCATCGACCACGGGTATGAAGCGCTCGGACGAGTAGTGGCACAGGAAATGGTCTATGCCGCGCTCCGGCACCCAGCCCTTGTGCGCGAGATCGGCGTATTCGTGGATGCAGACGTCAAACAGGTGCGGCAGCAGGCGTATGTCCTGGCGCAGCGCCAGCGCGCCCGCGGCCTCGGCATCGCCCCAGGCAGGGAAATCGAGATGGCTCTGGCTGCGGTCGGCCGTGAGGCCCAGCTGCATGCACACCGGGTAGTCGCCGGCAAAGCTGCGCAGGTGGGTCCACTTGAGTTTCAGCCGCAGGCCGTTGATCTGCGGCAGGGCCTGGGGGCCGCCCAGCAGCACCGCGCCCGCGCCATCCGACAGCATCCAGCGCAGGAAGTGGGCGTCGAAGTCGGTGTCATACCCCTGGGCCGCGAAGCGCGAGCGCTTGAACAGCCGCGAAGGCATTTCGCTGGCCACCGACAGCGCCAGGGAATGGGCGCCGCTTTCCACGGCCATGGCCGCGGCCTGCAGCGCGCCCACGCTGGCCGCGCAGACGCCGTGCACCGACAGCGTCTCCATCGGCGGCGCGGCCATCTCGCCCTGGATCATGCTCGCAAAGCCGGGCATCAGCGCATCGCCGCCCGACGAACCGCTGGACAGAAAGCCGATATCGGCCAGCGACCGGCCCGCGCCCGCCAGCGTCGCTTCGATCGCGCCGGCGGCCATCTGCGCGTTGCTGAACACGGTCGCGCCCGCGCCGTCGATCGCGTAGTGGCGCGTCAGGATGCCGTTCTCGGCCAGGATGCGGCGCTTGAGGCGCTCGGAGATGCGATTGAGCGGAGCGACAAACGCATCCATGCCCGCGTTGTCCACGGGTGCGCCGGGCAGAAACATTCCCGCGGATTGAAGATAGACGTTGGAATAGGCGACAGGCATGGCGTATTGGTTGTTGATTATTGGATGGCGTTGGCACGCATCTGCGCCCGGGTGCGCGCCGCGGGCCAGACCAGGCCCAGCACGAACACCCGGCCCATATAGGGCAGCAGGCCGCGTTCGTTGAGATCCGGGTGCACGCGCTGGCGGTAATGCTCGGCATGCAGCCGCGTCAGCTGCGACCAGTGGGCCTGGGGGTGCTCATGGTGGGCCGTATGCAGGCCGATGTTGAACAGCAGCGGATTGACCCAGCCTTCGAAATTGCGCGCGTAGTTCAGCGGCGTGCCGGGCATCTTGCGCTGCGCGCGGCTCAGCGGCCGGCCGTCGGCATGCGCATGCTGCAGGTAGTTGGTCGCGAGCAGCCAATGCAGGCCGTGCAGTTGCGGCACGATCACCAGCAGCAGCGCCTTTTGCCAGTCGAGCGCCAAGAGGATGGCCCAGCTGCCCAGCCACAGCGCGTATTGGCCCATGCAGTAGCGGAAGGCGCCGGGCGAATGCCTGCGCAGGCGCGCCAGCCAGCGCAGGAACAGCGGGTAGAGCACCAGGCCCGCCTGCAGCGGGTGGATCAGATAGCCCCACAGGTGGTTGGTGTCGCCGCCGAATTCGGGCCGGTAGGTGCGCGCGATATCGCGCGGGCCATGGCGAAAACGGTGGTGGTTGCCCACATGCGCGGGCCAGAACACGAACGTCGGGTGGCCTTGCAGCAGCGTGAGCCAGTAATCGGTCAGGCGGTTGGCGCGGCGGCCATGCCACATGCGCAGGTGCGTATGGTTGTGGTGGATCACGCCCGTGCCCAGCGTCAGGAACAGCGTCAGGCCGTAGAGCAGCCAGTGGAAGCCATGGGTCCATTGCCACCAGACCAGCAGCGGCAGCGCAAGCATGTAGGCCACCGACTGCCAGTCGCGCCCATGGCGCAGCCGGGGAAGGCGCCGCGCCATCTAGCGCGCGCCCGGCGCGGTCTTGACCTGGGTGCGCATGAGCCGGTCCATGAATGCGAGTGCAAAGCCGTAGTTGCCGGCCGGGCGCGCATGGTGCAGATGGTGGCGCCGGCTCGCTGCCAGCGGGTGGGTGTCGGAGACTGATGGAAAGAAATCGTAATTAGCGTGACCAATTACATTGAGCAGCAGGCTCAGCACGGGCACGCTGGCCAGCGACCAGAACGAGAAGTCATGCACCAGCATGGGCAGCAGGATGATGTTGCCCAGCATCATGGCTTCTATGGGGTGGAAGCTGTAGGTCGACCAGGGCGTGGTGACCACCGAGCGGTGGTGGTCGCCGTGAAAGCGCACCAGCCGGCGCGTGTGCAGCAGCCGGTGGTTGATCCAGAAGTGCACGTCGTTCCATATCAGCAGCACCACGATTTCGAGCGCAATGCGCGCGGCGCTGGCGTCGGGCGTCAGGCGCGCCCAGCCCAGCTGCAGAAAACCCCAGGGCACGATCATTCCCAGACCGAACACCAGCACCGAGTGAAACGACTGGCGCCATTCGCGCCGCAGCTGGTCGGGCTTGAGCGCACGGGTATCGAGCGGCCGGCCTATGCCCAGCCGGGCCAGGGTGCGCGTCAGCGCCGACATGCCCCAGCCGCCAAGGCAATACAGGCCGCCGAAAAACACCAGCCCCAGCGCCATGACCTGCCAGGCTGAGAGTTGGATGAACCAGGTACCAGTGTCCATGAAGTCTCCGTGACGTGAACGCCGTCCAGCCGGCGCGATGATGGCCGGCTGCGCGGCCGGCGTTTCAGCGTCCGATGGCGAACACCACGGGAGTGCGGTTGTCGGCGGGCATGGGCAGCTGCTTCCAGTCGCGCACCAGCCGGCTCTCGATGCGCGCCGTCGCCAGCGTCAGGCCCGCGGCCAGCGCCAGGCGGCTGTTGGGCTGCAGCGTCTGCAGCAGCGCCTGCCACAGCGCGGGGTTGCGGTAGGGCGTCTCGATGAACAGCTGGGTCTGGCCCTGGCGCAGCGCCAGCGCCTCGAGCTCGCGAATGCGCTGGCCGCGCGCCGCGCTGTCCTGGGGCAGATAGCCGACAAACGCGAAGTTCTGGCCGTTGAGGCCGCTGGCGGCCAGCGTCAGCAGCAGCGACACCGGACCGACCAGCGGCACCACCGCCAGGCCCAGGTCATGGGCGGCGCGCACGATGGAGCTGCCCGGGTCGGCAATGGCCGGCATGCCGGCTTCGCTGACCAGGCCGATGTCGTGGCCGGCGAGCGCGGGCGCGAGCAGCTGCTTGGCGTCGAACACCGCGCTGCCCTTGTCGCCGTGGTCGCCCTTCTTGTGCGCTTCACGCGGCAGCTCGACGATGGACTGCTCCTGCAGCGTTGCCGCGAGCGGGAAGAGGGGAGCGATGCGGTTCAGGTAGCCGCGCGTGCTCTTGGCGTTCTCGCAGATCCAGTGCGTGAGGCCGGCGGCGCGGCGCAGCGTGGCTTCGGGCAGCACATCGGTCAAAGGGGACTGGCTGTCGCAGCCGAAGTCCAGCGGCGCGGGAACGAGGTACAGCGTGCCGCGCGCAGGCTTGGTGGAAGTGTTCATGGCAATTGCATTCCTGCGGCGCGCAGCAGCGCGGTGGTGCGGATCAGCGGCAGGCCGATCAGCGCGGTCGGGTCGTCGTTGAGGATGCGCGTCAGCAGGCTGATGCCCAGGCCTTCGCTTTTGGCGCTGCCCGCGCAGTCGTAGGGCTGCTCGGCGCGCAGATAGCGCTCGATCTCGTCGTCCGTCAGGTCGCGAAACTGCACTTCGACGGTGGCCAGCTCGGTCTGCGCAAAGCCGCTGGCCTGGCACACCACGCTCACGGCGGTCTCGAACAGCACCGTCTGGCCGCGCATGGCCTGCAGCTGGCGCACCGCGCGCTCGTGGGTCAGCGGCTTGCCCAGCGGCTGGCCCGCGAGGTCGGCGACCTGATCGGAGCCGATCACGATGGCTTCGGGGTGCAGCGCGGCCACGGCGCGGGCCTTGGCTTGCGCCAGGCGCAATGCAAGCGCGCGCGGCGCTTCGCCGGGCAGCGGCGTTTCGTCGACTTCGGGCGAAGCGGTCTCGAAAGGCAGGCCCAGACGGGTCAGCAGCTCGCGGCGATAGCGCGAGGTCGAGCCCAGAATCAAGGGACGCTGGCGCAAAGGGTTCGGAGTGGCAGGGGATTCAAGCATGGGCCGATTCTCTTACACTGGCCGCCATGACCAAGGAATTTTCCCCGGAACGGCTCGATGTCAAGGCGTTTGCGCAAGCGCAGGCGCACATCGAAGGCCAGGAACCGCTCTCGCAATTCAATCGCCTGGCGCTCGAAGCCCAGGGCCCGCACGACGGTGTGCAAGTACGCTGGGCCGCCGAGGGCGAGCTGCGCGCCGAAGCCGGCGCCGAGCCCCAGATCTGGCTGCACCTGCAGGGCGAGACCGACCTGCCGATGATCTGCCAGCGCTGCCTCACGCCCGCGCCTATCGCCCTCGACGTGGAGCGGTCTTTCCGCTTTGTCGCCGATGAGGCCACGGCCGAAGCGCTCGACGACGAAAGCGAAGAGGACCTGCTCGCGCTGAGCAAGGAATTCAACCTGCTCGAACTGCTCGAGGACGAACTGTTGATGGAGCTGCCCGTGGTTCCGTTGCATGATGAGTGCCCCGAAGCTGTGCCTCTGGCTTCGAGCGACGAGGATTTCGAGCAGGCCAACAGCGAGAAGCCCAATCCTTTTGCGGCGCTTGCCGGCCTGCGCATTTCCAAGCCCAAGCCATAATTTCCCGCTGCACGCACACCTAAAACAAGACACAGGAGCCGCCTGCGGCGAAGCCGCTTCGGGGGTTATTTACGCTTTCTTCATGTTTGCGTTATACTCTTAGGCTTCTCGCGAATCCCCTCGTGTCTTCAATGGGCTGATCGCGTTTTTTACCAACCCCTTCAAGACTCAGGAGCCATCATGGCTGTTCAGCAAAACAAAAAATCCCCCTCCAAGCGCGGCATGCACCGTTCGCACAACGCTCTGAACGTGCCCGGCATCGCTGTCGAGCCGACAACGGGTGAAACCCACCTGCGTCACCACATCAGCCCCACCGGTGTCTACCGCGGCCGTCAGGTGCTGAAGAACAAGTCTGAAGCCTGATCTTCGACCGCTCCCACAGGGCCCGCGGCTACAAAAAAAGTAGCGCGGGCTTTTGTGTTTTTGAACGCATGATTTTTTCTTTGAGACCTCAATGCAGGTCCGCAAGTCGCCCATGATCACACTGGCTGTTGACTGCATGGGGGGCGATCACGGCCCCCGCGTCACGCTCGCGGCGTGCCGTCAGTTTCTCGACAAACATCCTAAGGCGCGGCTGCTGCTGGTAGGCAAGCCTGAAAGCCTGGAGTCGTTCCAGCATGAGCGCGTCACCCTGGTGGCGGCGTCCGAAGTCGTCGGCATGGATGACCCCGTCGAGGTCGCGCTGCGGCGCAAAAAAGACTCTTCCATGCGTGTGGCCATTGAGCAGGTCAAGTCGGGCGCCGCGGCCGCTGCCGTCTCGGCCGGCAATACCGGTGCGCTGATGGCCATCGCGCGCTACGTGCTCAAGACGCTCGACGGCATAGACCGTCCGGCGATCGCCGCCCAGCTGCCCAACAGCAAGGGCCATGCGACCACGGTGCTCGATCTGGGCGCCAATGTCGACTGCACCGCCGAGCATCTGCTGCAATTCGCCTTCATGGGCACGGCCCTGGTCTCGGCGCTCGAGGAAAACTCCAAGGTCTCGGTCGGCTTGCTCAACATCGGCGAGGAAGCCATCAAGGGCAGCGATGTCATCAAGCGCAGCGGCGAGCTGCTGCGCAAGGCCGGCCAGGCGGGCGACATCAATTTCTTCGGCAATGTCGAAGGCAATGACATCTTCAAGGGCACGGTCGACATCGTGGTCTGTGACGGCTTCGTCGGCAACGTGGCGCTCAAGACCAGCGAAGGCGTGGCCTCGATGATCAGCAACGGACTCAAGCAGGAGTTCAAGCGCAACATCCTCACCAAGCTCGCGGCCGTCGTCGCCTATCCGGTGCTGTCGGCGCTGATGAAACGCATGGACCACCGGCGCTACAACGGTGCCGCGCTGCTGGGCCTGCGCGGCCTGGTTTTCAAGAGCCACGGATCAGCGGATGCGATTGCTTTCGAGTACGCATTGACCCGGGCGTATGATGCGGCCTGCAATAACTTGCTTGACCGCGTTCAGTCCCGGATTGCCCGTGCAGCTCCTTTGCTGGACGCCGTGCCAGCCACTCCGGTTCCGGCAGTGTCGGCGTCTTGAGCTTAAAAACAGATGAGAATTTATTCCCGCATCACCGGCACCGGAAGTTATCTGCCTCCGCGGCGCGTGACCAATCAGGACATGCAGGCCGACCTGGCCACGCGTGGCATTGAAACTTCCGACGAATGGATTGTCGAGCGCACCGGCATCCGGGCACGGCATTTCGCCGAACCCGATGTCACGAGCAGCGACCTGGGTCTGGAGGCCGCGCGCAAGGCGCTCGAAGCCGCGGGCCGCAGGCCCGAGGAAGTCGACCTGATCATCGTCGCGACTTCCACGCCCGACATGGTCTTTCCTTCGGCCGCGACCATCCTGCAGCACAAGCTCGGCGCCAACGGCTGTCCGGCCTTTGACGTGCAGGCCGTGTGCAGCGGCTTTGTCTACGCGCTCACGGTGGCCGATGCGCTGATCCAGACCGGCTCGGCCAAGTGCGCGCTGGTCATAGGCGCCGAAGTCTTCAGTCGCATTCTCGATTTCAACGACCGCACGACCTGCGTGCTGTTTGGCGACGGCGCGGGCGCGGTGGTGCTCGAAGCTTCCGAGCAGCCCGGCATCCTGGCCAGCGATCTGCATGCCGACGGCAAGCACAGCGCCATCCTGTGCGTTCCCGGCAACGTCTCGGGCGGCCAGATCCTCGGTGACCCGGTGCTCAAGATGGACGGCCAGGCGGTGTTCAAGCTGGCCGTGGGCGTGCTCGAGAAAGCCGCGCGCGCCACGCTCGACAAGGCCGGCATGACCGATGCCGACATCGACTGGCTGATTCCGCACCAGGCGAACATCCGCATCATGCAGAGCACGGCCAAGAAGCTCAAGTTGCCGATGGAAAAAGTCATCGTCACCGTCGACCAGCATGGCAATACCTCGGCCGCATCGATTCCGCTGGCGCTCGACCATGGCGTGCGCTCCGGCCAGATCAAGCCCGGCCAGAACCTGCTGCTCGAAGGCGTGGGCGGCGGCTTCACCTGGGGCGCGGTGCTGCTCAAGCTGTAAGCCGCTGCAAGCTACCCGGGGCGGCGAGGCCGCCCTTTTTTTCACAAAAATCAAAGCAAGACCATGAGCATGAAGAAATTTGCATTTGTCTTTCCTGGTCAGGGCTCGCAGTCCGTGGGCATGCTGGACGCATGGCAGGACCACCCCGTGGTGGTCCAGACCCTGGCCGAGGCCTCCGATGCGCTCGGCGAGGACGTCGCCCGCCTGATCCATGAAGGCCCCAAGGAAGCGCTGGCGCTGACCACCAACACCCAGCCGGTGATGCTGGTCGCGGCCGTCGCCGCCTGGCGCGTGTGGAACGCCGAAGGTGGCGCCCAGCCCGCGGCCCTGGCCGGCCATTCGCTGGGTGAATACTCGGCGCTGGTCGCTTCGGGCGTGCTGACGCTGGCCCAGGCCGCGCCGCTGGTGCGCCTGCGCGCCCAGGCGATGCAGGAAGCCGTGCCCGTGGGCACGGGCGCCATGGCCGCCATCCTGGGCATGAATGCCGATGCCGTGAAGGCCAGCTGCGCCGAAATCACGGCCAGCCTGGGCGGCGCCGAAGTTGTCGAGGCCGTGAATTTCAACGATCCCTCGCAGACCGTGATCGCGGGCAGCAAGCTGGCCGTCGAGAAGGCCTGCGAGGCCCTCAAGGCCGCGGGCGCCAAGCGCGCGCTGCCGCTGCCGGTGTCGGCGCCGTTCCATTCGAGCCTGATGAAGCCCGCGGCCGAAAAGCTGCGCGTCGCGCTCGCGCAGACCACGTTTGCCGCGCCCCAGATTCCCGTGATCAACAACATCGACGTCGCGGTGCAGACGGACGCCGAGGCGATCCGCGACGCCCTGTACCGCCAGGCCTTCGGCCCGGTGCGCTGGGTCGAGTGCGTGCAGGCCATGAAGGCCCGCGGCATCACCCATCTGGTCGAATGCGGCCCGGGCAAGGTGCTCGCGGGCCTGACACGGCGCATCGACGCCGAACTCGTGGGCGCAGCCCTGTACGATCCGGCCACGTTGGCCGAAGTGAAGGAATTGTTCGCATGACAGAAACCAAGCCCCAAATCGCTCTTGTGACCGGTGCCACGCGTGGCATAGGCGCGGCCATCGCGCTCGAACTGGCCGGTCGCGGCTACCACGTGGTCGGTACGGCCACCTCCGACAGCGGCGCCGAGCGCATCACCGAGGCCCTCGCGGCCTTTCCCGGCTGCCGCGGCGTCAACCTCAACGTCACCGACGGCGCGGCCGTCGAGGCCTTGGTGGACGGCATCGTCAAGGCCCAGGGCGGCCTGCATGTGCTGGTCAACAACGCGGGCATCACGCGCGACCAGCTGGCCATGCGCATGAAGGACGAAGACTGGGATGCGGTGATTGACACCAATCTCAAAGCGGTCTTCCGCGTGAGCCGCGCCGCGATCCGCCCGATGATGAAGCAGCGCTTTGGCCGTATCATTTCCATCACCAGCGTGGTCGGCGCATCGGGCAACCCCGGTCAGGCCAACTACGCCGCTGCCAAGGCCGGCGTTGCCGGCATGACGCGCGCGCTGGCGCGCGAGCTCGGCAGCCGCAACATCACCGTCAACTGCGTGGCCCCCGGTTTCATTGAAACCGACATGACCGCGCAGCTGCCGCAGGAGCAGCGCCAGGCGCTGCAATCCCAGATTGCCCTGGGGCAACTGGGTCAGCCGTCCGACATCGCACACGCTGTCGCCTACCTCGCATCCACGGGTGCGGGCTATGTGACAGGCCAGGAATTGCATGTCAACGGTGGCATGTACATGTAATTGTCAAGAGTCACGCCGTATGTCCGAGCGGCGAGTTGTGCAGGGGTTTTGCCCTGAGCAGCTAGAATCGCGGATTCATTCACAACCCCCAGAGGGAAACCATGAGCGATATCGAAGCACGTGTCAAAAAAATCATTGCCGAACAACTTGGCGTGGAAGAGTCTCAAGTCACCAGCGAAAAGGCCTTCGTGGCTGATCTGGGTGCAGACTCCCTGGACACCGTGGAACTGGTGATGGCTTTGGAAGACGAGTTCGGCATCGAGATCCCCGACGAAGACGCCGAGAAGATCACGACGGTGCAAAACGCCATCGACTACGCCAATACCCACCAAAAGGCCTAAAGGCCTGCGCACACTGCGCGTTCAGTAGAAAGTTTTACGCATGAGCCGTCGTCGCGTTGTCGTGACCGGCCTGGGTTGCATCAGCCCCGTGGGTAACACGGTGGCGGATGCCTGGGCCAATATTTTGGCCGGCCAGTCCGGAATTGACCTCATCACGAAGTTCGATACTTCGAACTTCTCCTGCAAGATTGCGGGTGAGGTCAAGGGGTTTGATGTCGAGTCCTATATCAGCGCAAAAGATGCGCGGGGAATGGACAGCTTCATCCACTATGGCATTGCGGCTGCGGCGCAAGCCGTGCAGGATGCGGGCTTGCCTACGGGCGAAGCCTTGTCCGACGAACTTGCCACGCGCATTGCGTGCGTGGTCGGTTCAGGCATTGGTGGCCTGCCTCTGATTGAAAACACCCAGATCGAACTGGGTAACCGCGGCCCGCGCCGCATCACGCCGTTTTTCGTGCCCGCGTCCATCATCAACATGGTGGCCGGACATGTGTCCATGCGTTTTGGCTTCAAGGGGCCGAATATCGCTGTGGTCACGGCGTGTACCACCGGTTTGCATTGCATCGGTGAAGCGGGTCGCATGATCGAGTACGGCGACGCCGACGTGGCGATTGCTGGCGGCACGGAAGCGACAGTCTCGCCTTTGGGCGTCGGCGGTTTTGCCGCGATGCGCGCGCTTTCCACGCGCAATGACGATCCAAAGACCGCTTCGCGCCCCTGGGACAAGGACCGTGATGGTTTTGTGCTGGGCGAGGGTGCAGGCATGCTGGTGCTCGAAGAGTACGAACATGCAAAGGCCCGCGGTGCCAAGATTTACGCCGAACTGGCAGGCTTCGGCATGAGTGCCGACGCCGGTCACATGACGGCGCCCAACATGGACGGCCCACGCCGCGCCATGCTCAACGCCATGCGCAATGCAGGAATCAACGCCGACCAGGTGGATTACCTCAATGCCCATGGCACCTCCACGCCTCTGGGCGACCTCAACGAGACCAACGCCATCAAGGCGGCGCTCGGCGACCATGCGAAAAACATGGTGGTGAGTTCGACCAAGTCGATGACCGGCCACCTTCTGGGTGGCGCGGGCGGCATCGAAAGCGTGTTCACCGTGCTCGCGCTGCACCACCAAAAGGTGCCGCCGACGATCAACATCTTCTCGCAGGATCCGGAATGCGATCTTGACTACTGTGCGAACACCGCACGGGACATGAAGATCGACGTGGCGCTGAAGAACAACTTCGGTTTCGGCGGGACCAATGGCTCGCTGATCTTCAAGCGGATCTGATCACTTTTCAGCCGCGCACCATGCCCAGGCGCCGTACTCCCGCAAATTTGCCGGCGAGTCGGCGCTTTTTTCATGGGGCGGCGCGATGACACGCAGCGCACCGGGGCGCCTGCGGTATGCGCTGGTGTGCCCACCGCCGGCGCTTGGCTGGGGGCTGGCGGCCTTGGCAGGCGGGGCTGCAGCCGGGCTGCTGGCCTGGGCGCAGCAGGGCGCAAGTCCCTGGCCCGCGGCCGTCGGCCTGCTGCTGTGGCTGGCGGTCGGCGCGGGCGCGCTGCAATGCTGGCGGCAGTGGCCCGAGGGCTGGCTCGAATGGGATGGCGGCCAGTGGTGGCTGCAGCGCCGGCGCGGCGCGCTGCCCCAGGCATTGCCTGCGGCGCCCCGGGTCTGCTGGGACGGCCGGGACTTCCTGCTGCTGCATGCGAGCGGGCGTCTGCGTGGCGGCGGCTGGCTGTGGCTGCACCGCGCCAGCGCGCCCGCGTCGTGGGGGGATCTCAGGCGTACGGTATATTGGCGCCCCGACCTGTCTGCATGACGCCGCGCATCCGGACTGTCATGCGCGATACTAGGCCGGCCCCGAACGATTCAATGAACCCTTCCGTGACCCCTCCCTCCACCAGCGACAGCGACCTCCAATTGGTGGAGCGGACCAATGCCGGTGACCAGCGGGCCTTCGAGCTGCTGGTGATCAAGTACCAGCGCCGCATCGAACGCCTGATCGCGCGCATGGTGCGCGACACCGATCAGGTCCAGGACATCGCCCAGGAAACGTTCATCCGCGCCTATCGCGCGCTGCACCAGTTCCGCGGCGAGGCCCAGTTCTACACCTGGCTCTACCGGATCGCGGTCAACACCGCGAAGAAGGCGCTGCTCGACATGAAGCGCAATCCGGTGGTGTCCGAATCGGCTTTACGCAGTCAGAGCGATGAAGATGAAACTTCTCACCTCGGACAAGAACTAACCACGGACGAGACACCGGAAACCGTTCTTGCGGCACAGGAAATCGCGCAGGCGGTGAATGCCGCTATGCAGGCCTTGCCCGAAGAGTTGCGTCAGGCGGTGACGCTGCGGGAAATCGAAGGTTTGAGCTACGAGGAGATTTCCGCAGCGATGGGGTGTCCGATCGGCACGGTGCGTTCGCGCATCTTTCGTGCACGTGAGGCGATTTCCGCGCGGGTCAAACCCATGCTGGAAAACCAGACGGGCAAGCGTTGGTAGTGGTGGACGTAGCCGGCTCTGAGCAGCGGGCGCAGGTGGATGACATCATGAATGAAGATCTGAACCAAACTCAAAGAGAACAGTTGTCGGCGCTGGCCGACGGAGAGCTCGCGGCCGACGACATCGCGCAGGCGCTGGCGTTCGCCGACAGCGATGAGGGTCGACAGACCTGGCAGCTGTATCAGCTGGTCGGCGATGTGCTGCGTTCGCCCGAACTGGCCCACCATGCCCAGCACGACGTGCTGTCGGGTGTGCGTGCCCAGATCGCGAAGGAGCCGCGTCCGCAGCTGCAGACCGTGCCGCTGGTGCCTATTGCCGCGGCGCGCGGGCCCGACAGGGCGGCGAACAGCAGCGTTTTCCGTTGGAAGATGGCCGCGGGCATGGCTTCGGTCGCGGCCGTGGCCGCGCTGGGCTGGAGTTCGCTGCTGACCGACGGCGCAGCGTTCTCGGCGGGCGTGCAGCTGGTGCAGGGCGGCGCGCCTCAGCAGTCCGTGCCCACCGAGGTCGTGGCCATGCAGGCCGGCGACGGCGCGCCCGTCATGCTGCGCGATCCGCGCCTCGACGAGCTGCTGGCCGCCCACCGCCAGTACAGCAGCGTCGCGGCGCTGCAGATGCCGGCCAACTTCCTGCGCAACGCGAATTTTTCGCAAGCTTCTGCCCGGCGCTGAGCGGCCGCGCGCGCGCTGCAGACGGCGGGCAATCGGTGCATGATGGCGTGCAAGGGCGCCAGCAGTGCTTGCTGCAGGGAACCAAATCGCTGTAACGCTTTCCAAACTGTGTTTGCTTCGAGAATTGTGAAAGGTTGAGAATGTCCCATACCTCCTGGAGATCTGCCCGTTCCTACGTGCTGGCATCGGTGATGACGGTCGCCTCCGTCGGTGCAATCCTGCCTCTGCCCGCGCTCGCACAGGCGCCAGCGGCGGCCGTGCGCGGCCTGCCCGATTTCACCGAGCTGGTCGAGCAGGTCGGGCCTTCGGTGGTCAACATTCGCACCTCGGAAAAAGTCGCGGCCCGCGGTGGCGCGAGCGGCATGGACGAAGACATGCTGGAGTTCTTCCGGCGTTTCGGCGTGCCGATTCCCAATCTGCCGCAGCGTCCCCAGCGCCCCCAGCAGCCGCAGCAGCCCGAAGAAGAGCAGCCGCGCGGTGTCGGTTCGGGCTTCATCCTGACCCAGGACGGCTACGTGATGACCAATGCGCATGTGGTCGAAGGCGCGTCCGAAGTCATCGTGACGCTCACCGACAAGCGTGAATTCAAGGCCAAGATCATCGGTTCGGACAAGCGCACCGACGTGGCCGTGGTGAAGATCGACGCCACGGGCCTGCCCGCGGTCAAGGTCGGCGACGTCAACCGCCTCAAGGTCGGCGAGTGGGTCATGGCCATCGGCTCGCCGTTCGGCCTCGAGAACACCGTCACCGCGGGCATCGTCAGCGCCAAGCAGCGCGACACCGGCGAATACATTCCGTTCATCCAGACCGACGTGGCCATCAACCCCGGCAATTCGGGCGGCCCGCTGATCAACATGCGCGGCGAAGTGGTGGGCATCAACAGCCAGATCTACTCGCGCTCGGGTGGCTTCATGGGCATTTCCTTTGCCATTCCCATGGACGAGGCGATTCGCGTGAGCGACCAGTTGCGCACTACGGGCAAGGTCACGCGCGGGCGCATAGGCGTGCAGATCGGCGCCGTGACCAAGGATGTCGCCGAATCCATAGGCCTGGGCAAGGCCCAGGGCGCGCTGGTCAGCGCCGTGGAAGCCGGCTCGCCCGCCGAGAAGGCCGGCATCGAGCCCGGCGACGTGATCACGCGCTATGAAGGCAAGGCCATCGACAAGTTCGGCGACCTGCCGCGCATGGTCGGCAACACCAAGCCCGGCACCAAGAGCGCCATCACGGTGTTCCGCCGCGGCAGCCAGCGCGATCTGACGATCACCATCGCCGAAGTCGAGCCCGACGAGAAGACCGCTTCTGCGACCGCGCCCAGCGAAGAGAAGGCACCCAAGGCATCGGCCGCGGCCCAGCAGCTGGGTCTGGCGGTCGCCGAGCTGACCGAAGCGCAGAAGAAGGAGCTCAAGATCAAGGGCGGCGTGCGCGTGGTGTCCAGCGAAGGCGCGGCGGCGCGCGCCGGCCTGCGCGAAGGCGATGTGCTGCTGGCCGTGGCCAACACCGAAGTTTCTGGCCTCAAGAGCTTTGAAGCCGCGCTGGCCAAGGCCGACAAGGCCAAGCCCATCAACCTGCTGGTGCGCCGCGGCGAATGGGCACAATACGTGCTGATCCGCCCGACGCGCTGAAATGCCGACGGTGGCCGCAGCCTTTCCCAGGAGAGGCGCTTGCGCCACCAATAGGCGACTCGTGGCGCATTGGGTAGAATCGCCGGTTCCGGCCTTGACGGGCTGCAGCCAGCGCGCGCCGGAAAATTCCCGGGCGCGCAGCGCGGGCGCAGCCGCCCGCACGCATTACCCATGTCGGCATGTGGCAATTCCCTTCGGGGGGCGGCGGCCGGGCTTTTGAAGATGGGCTTTTTGCCTACAATGAAGCCCCAACCATCGCAGTTGCCCTAGATTGTTGGTTCAGGGCGCGTCCTTCAGTCGACGCGCCCTTTTTTCTTGCACGCGCTCTCCTTGTTTTTTTTCTTACCAGACGCCCTTCGTTGATGAAGCACATCAGAAATTTTTCCATCATTGCGCATATCGACCATGGCAAGTCGACTCTTGCGGACCGACTGATCCAACGCTGCGGCGGTCTCGCCGAGCGCCAAATGGAAGCGCAGGTGCTGGACTCGATGGACATCGAGAAAGAGCGCGGCATCACCATCAAGGCCCAGACGGCGGCGCTGCAGTACAAGGCCAAGGACGGCCAGGTCTACAACCTGAACCTGATCGATACGCCCGGCCACGTCGACTTCTCTTATGAAGTCAGCCGTTCGCTGTCGGCCTGCGAAGGCGCGCTGCTCGTGGTCGATGCCTCGCAGGGCGTGGAAGCCCAGACCGTGGCCAACTGCTACACCGCGCTCGATCTGGGCGTGGAAGTGGTGTCCGTGCTCAACAAGATGGATCTGCCCAACGCCGATCCCGACAATGCCAAGGCCGAGATCGAGGACGTGATCGGCATCGACGCGACCGACGCGATTCCCTGCTCGGCCAAGAGCGGCATGGGCATAGACGAGATTCTCGAAGCCATCGTCGCCAAGATTCCCCATCCCAAGGGCGAGCCCGAAGCGCCGCTGCGCGCGATGATCATCGACAGCTGGTTCGACTCCTATGTGGGCGTCGTGATGCTGGTGCGCGTGGTCGACGGCCAGCTCAAGAAGAACGAGCGCATCAAGCTGATGGCCACGGGCGCGGTATTCGAAGCCGGCTCGCTGGGCGTGTTCACTCCCGGCAACGAGCCGCGCGATGCATTGCGCGCGGGCGAAGTGGGCTATGTGATCTGCGGCATCAAGGAATTGAAGGCCGCCAAGGTCGGCGACACCATCACGCTCGAAAAGAAGCTGCCCAACAACCTGGGCCCGGCCACGCAGGCGCTGCCCGGCTTCAAGGAAATCCAGCCCCAGGTGTTTGCCGGTCTGTACCCGACCGAAGCCAGCGAGTACGACTCGCTGCGCGATGCGCTCGAGAAGCTGCAGCTCAACGACGCGTCGCTGCAGTACGAAGCCGAAGTCTCGCAGGCGCTGGGCTTCGGCTTTCGCTGCGGCTTCCTGGGTCTGCTGCACATGGAAATCGTGCAGGAGCGGCTCGAACGCGAGTTCGACCAGGACCTGATCACCACCGCGCCCAGCGTGGTGTATGAAGTGGTCAAGGCCGATGGCGAAGTGATCATGGTCGAGAACCCGTCCAAGATGCCCGACCAGGGCCGGATGGAAGAAATCCGCGAGCCCATAGTGACCGTCCATCTGTACATGCCGCAGGAGTATGTGGGCCCGGTGATGACGCTGGCCAATCAGAAGCGCGGCGTGCAGCTCAACATGGCCTACCACGGCCGCCAGGTCATGCTGACCTATGAGATGCCGCTGGGCGAGATCGTGCTCGACTTCTTCGACAAGCTCAAGAGCGTCTCGCGCGGCTATGCCTCGATGGACTACGAGTTCAAGGAGTTCCGCGCGTCCGACGTGGTCAAGGTCGACATCCTGCTCAACGGCGAGAAGGTCGACGCGCTGTCCATCATCGTGCACCGCTCGCAATCGGCCTACCGCGGCCGCGCCGTGGTCGCGAAGATGCGCGAAATCATCAGCCGTCAGATGTTCGATGTCGCCATCCAGGCGGCCATCGGTGCCAACATCATCGCGCGCGAAACCGTCAAGGCGCTGCGCAAGAACGTGCTGGCCAAGTGCTACGGCGGCGACATCAGCCGCAAGCGCAAGCTGCTTGAAAAGCAGAAGGCCGGCAAGAAGCGCATGAAGCAAATCGGCGCGGTCGAAGTGCCGCAGGAAGCCTTTCTGGCGATTTTGCAAGTGGAGGATTGATGCGAGCAATGCAATGGATCACGGCGGCCGTGCTGGCTGCCTTCTTGGGATACATAGGCGCCTGGTACCTGGGGATTCTGCAGGGCAACTTCTCGCTGCTGCTGTTCCTGGCCACGGTGGTGACCGGCGTCTACTGGATTGCCGAGCGCCTGTACTTCTGGCCGCGCCGGCGCAAGGCCGCGGCCTTGCTGGAAGAGTCCGTCATTGCGCGCCGCGCCGAGCTTGACCGAAAGGGCATTGCCAAGCTCGATCTCGAAGTCAGCCCCGAAGCCCGTGGCCGCGTGCTGATGCAGCCCTGGTGGCTGGACTGGACCGCGGGCCTGTTCCCGGTGATCGCCATCGTGTTCGTGCTGCGCTCCTTCCTGTTCGAGCCGTTCAAGATTCCTTCGGGCTCGATGATTCCCACGCTGATGATCGGTGACCTGATCCTGGTCAACAAGTTCACCTATGGCGTGCGCCTGCCCGTGATCAACAAGAAGATCATCGATGCCGGCAGCCCCGAGCGCGGCGACGTGATGGTGTTCCGCTACCCGCCCCAGCCCAACCTCGACTACATCAAGCGCGTGGTCGGCGTGCCGGGCGACGAAGTCGCTTACCTGAACAAGCGCCTGACGATCAACGGCCAGCCGGTGGAAACCAGCAAGCTGCCCGACTTCTTCGACAAGGACGAAATGCGCTATTTCCAGCAGTTCGAGGAAAAGATCGGCGACAAGCCGCACCGCCTGCTCAACAACGCCAACGTTCCGGCCTTCATTCAGGGCGCGAGCAACTTCGCCTTCCGCGAGAACTGCCGCTACAGCGTCGAAGGCGTGAGCTGCAAGGTGCCTGAAGGCCATTACTTCGTAATGGGCGACAATCGCGACAATTCGCTGGATTCGCGTTACTGGGGTTTCGTGCCTGACGAGAACATCGTAGGCAAGGCATTCTTTGTCTGGATGAACTTCGGTGACCTTCAGCGCATCGGTGGCTTCCACTGAACGCTGCCGCATATATGGCCTGGGCCGAGGGGGCCCGCGACGAGGAGACGGGAACATGAGAATGCAAAGCATCGCCCGCCGCACGCGCCAGCGTGGGCTGTCCTTTCTGGGGCTGGTGTTTCTGGCGGTGGTCGCCGTCTCGGTGGTCGCGATTGGAGGACAATCCGTTCCCATCTTCATCGAATACCAGGCCGTGATCAAGGCCGCGAAGAAGGCCGCCCGCGAGGGCGCAACGGTGCCGGAAGTACGCGCCATCTTCGATCGGGCCGCCACGATCGACACCATTACTTCCATTCAGGGCAAGGACCTGGAGGTGACCAAGCACAACGAACGGGTGCAGGTTGCCTTCAGCTATTCCCGCGAGATCCATCTCGTCGGGCCCGCCTATCTCGTTTACCGTTTTGAGAAGCAGACTCCCTAGGTGCAACCCGGACTTATCGCATTGCAGCAGCGCCTGCAGTACACATTCAAAGACTCTGCCTTGCTGCAGCGTGCGCTGACGCACCGCAGTTTTTCGGCGGACCATAACGAACGCCTCGAGTTTCTCGGCGACTCGGTGCTCAGCCTGGCGATTTCCAGCCTGCTGTTCGAGCGCCTGCGCTCGCTGCCCGAAGGCGACCTGTCGCGCGTGCGCGCCAACCTCGTCAAGCAGGACACGCTGCACCGCATCGCCGTGCGCCTGCAGCTGCCCGACGTGCTGCGGCTGGGCGAAGGCGAGTTCAAGTCGGGCGGCAAGCAGCGCCCGTCCATCCTGGCCGATGCGGTGGAAGCCGTGATCGGCGCCGTCTACCTCGATGCGGGCTACACGCCGGCCGAAGTGCTGGTGCACCACCTGTTCGAGAAGGTGGAAATCAACCCGCAGATGGATGCCGCCGCCAAGGACGCAAAGACCGCACTCCAGGAGTGGCTGCAGGGCCGCAAGATGAAGCTGCCGCAGTACCGTGTGGTGGCGACCACCGGCGCGGCGCACCGCCAGCAGTTTGAAATTGAATGCGCCATCGCCGAGATGGACCTGGTCGAGCGTGGCATGGGTGGATCCCGCCGCGCGGGCGAGCAGGCCGCGGCCGAGGCCATGTTGACCACATTGAAAGCAAAAAACCATGAATGACGCTACCCACGACGTAGCCGGCGACGCAGGCGAAGAGAACCCTGCGCAGGACGATATCGGTGCCATGCTGGCCGCGGCCGGCGCCCCGGTCCATGTCGAAGGCCAGCGCTGCGGCCTGATCGCCATTGTCGGCAAGCCCAACGTCGGCAAGTCGACGCTGATGAATGCCCTGGTCGGCCAGAAGATCAGCATCACTTCGCGCAAGGCCCAGACCACGCGCCACCGCATCACCGGCATTGCCACGCGCGAAGCCACGCAGTTCGTGTTCGTCGACACGCCGGGCTTCCAGACCCAGCATTCGACCGCGCTCAACAAGTCGCTGAACAAGACCGTCATGGGCGCGATCAGCGACGTCGACCTGATCCTGTTCGTCGTCGAAGCCGGCAATTTCACGCTGGCCGACGCCAAGGTGCTGAGCCTGTTCAAGCCCGGCATCCCCACGCTGCTGCTGGCCAACAAGCTCGACCAGGTGCATCGCCGCGCCGACCTCGCGCCCTGGCTCAAGAGCATGCAGGAGCGCCACCCGTTCACCGAATTCGTGCCCATGTCCGCGAAGAAGCGCGACGACATCCAGCGGCTGTTCGGCATCTGCGAGAAGTACCTGCCCGAGCAGGCCTGGTTCTACGGCCCCGACGAACTCACGGACCGCAGCGAGAAGTTCCTGGTCACGGAAACCGTGCGCGAGAAGCTGTTCCGCTTCACCGGCGATGAATTGCCCTACACCTCCACCGTGGTGCTGGACAAGATGACCGAGGAAAAGAGCAAGGAGCACAAGCGCTTCGTGCGCACCGCCGTGACCATCGTGGTCGAGCGCGAAGGCCACAAGGCGATGGTGATCGGCGACAAGGGCGAGCGCCTCAAGCGCATCAGCACCGAAGCGCGCCAGGAACTCGAGCGCCTGCTCGACGCCAAGGTGTTCCTCGAAGTCTGGGTCAAGGTGCGTTCGGGCTGGGCCGACGACGAAGCGCGCGTGCGCTCCTTCGGCTACGAGTGATTCCAGGCCAGCATGGCCGCCAAGCGCGTCTCCGACGAACCCGCGTTCGTGCTCCACAGCTATGACTGGAGCGAATCCAGCCTGATCCTGGAGGTGTTCACACGCCACCGGGGCCGGGTTGCGCTCGCGGCCCGGGGCGCGAAGAAGCCGACCTCGAATTTCCGTCCGGTGCTGCTGCCGCTGCAGCCGCTGCGCGTCACCTATACGCTGGGCGCCGAAGGCAATGCCGAGATCCACACGCTCAAGGGCGCGGAATGGGCCGGCGGCCATGTGATGCCCATGGGCGAGGCCCTGCTGTCGGGCATGTACCTCAACGAACTGCTGCTGCGCCTGCTGGCGCGCGACGATCCCTATGCGGCGCTGTTCGATGTCTACAGCGGCGTGGTGCGGGTGCTGGCCGGCACCCAGGGAGAAGCGCTCGAGCCCGTGCTGCGCGCGTTCGAGCTGGTGCTGCTGCGCGAACTCGGCCTGCTGCCCGGGCTGGCCGAGGAAACCATGACGCTGTCGACGCTGGCCGCGGGCAAGCGCTACATGCTGGTGCCCGAAGGCGGTCTGCGCCAGGCCGCGGCCGGCGAGCGCGCGGCGCTCACGGGCGCGCAATGGCAGGCGCTGGAGCAGGCGCTGGCCACGGGCCATTCACCCCAGGCCTATACCGCCACATTGCGCGCCGCGGCGCCGGTCGCCCTGGCCCTCAAATCCCAACTGCGCGCGCTGCTGCAATACCATTGCGGCAGCCCTTTGCTGCGCACCCGCCAGCTGATGATGGATCTGCAAAACCTATGACCACTTCCGCCACCTCTCCAACGACGCGCACCGCGCTGTCGGTCAATGTCAACAAGGTTGCGCTGGTGCGCAATACACGCCACCTGGGCATTCCCAGCGTGACGCGCGCCGCGCAGCT
>Ga0302347_1001551_pt1 | contig 27092 bp, 20 predicted proteins | sample PhyWR1_FD_202178 | JGI IMG/M metagenome (GOLD analysis project Ga0302347, IMG submission 202178) | Leaf surface microbial communities from wheat plants in UC Gill Tract Community Farm, Albany, California, United States - DLSL W.R1 (v2)... | ecosystem: Host-associated > Plants > Phyllosphere >...
TCGCGGTCGATGTGGTAGCCGTTTTCATGGCTTGGCTCGCGCACTAGCGACAGGTTGCGGTTTTCGACGGTTTGGGCGACGGGGATGAAGCTGCCCGGTTCGTAGAAGTAGTGGATCAGGCGTCGTTCGCCGGGGTTGTCGCTGTAGCGCGTTTCATAGGCGAGGTTGTCGCCGTCCCAGCCGTAGATGTTTTGGCCGCAGTCGTATTGGGCGTTGAGCGTGCGCTGTTGCTGCTCGATCCACGCCGGGCCGGCGCCCGGGCTGGGCGGGCAGTGGGCTTTAGAGTATTTGGCTACGCGTCGCCCCAGTTCGTCGTAGGCGAAGTCGGCGGTCAGACGATCGTCTTCGTAGCGGGTCAGGCGGTCGTAGAGGTCCCAGGTGAAACGGACTTTTTTGCCGTTGTCGAGGCGTTCAAGGAGGTTGTCGAGGAGCTTGGGCGGCGGGTGGTGGATGGGCCGGCGCGGAGCCTTGGGGTCGAGCAGGCAGCCGAGCGGGTCGTAAGTCCGCAGGCATTGGCGACGCTGGGCCAATACCGATGATGGCTGCTTGTTAAAGAACAGTGCCGTGTGAAGTTAGCGACAAATCAAAGTGCGCGACTTGCTGGCGATCAGGCTGGCACCGAAAGCATGTTTCATGCAGCCCAAGACACCGTTGACGTAATAATTACTCTTGCTCGACTATTTATTCACTTCACAGTATTCGGCTCGTAGCTAAGTGATGAAGGTGGCTATATATCTAAGTTGATGAATGATTAGTTAGAAAAGTTTTTTGTTTTTTTAATTTTTCTGTAGTTATTATAATTTCGTGCTTAAATTTAAGTAGGCTCAGGTTTTCTAGTGTGATGCTATTTGAATTCCACGGTTTTAGTGCAATTTTTTCTTCGTGTTCAATAAGGAAAAAAGCTGCTTGATCCCCGTCAAAGCTTTCGACGCCAATCGGTAGGCAGGAGTTTCTAATGTTATGCGATATCAGTAATGGCAATTCGGTATTTATATTTTTTAGGGTGCATTTTTTTAGGTGGTACTTGTTTAGGCGCGTGGTTAGATCTTCAAATGCAACTATTAGTGTATTTGTTAAAGTGGTTTGGTTGTAATCTCCAATTGTTGTTGAGGGAAACACAAATTGGCACCTTGAGAAAATGTGTTTTTTGTCGTTTGATAAAAATGTGTCGAGTCGTACGAATGATTTGCTCATCTTTTTTTTACTCCACAAATACAGTCTTTTCTCATGGCGTTAAATCTTTTTTCAATCTCAGGTGGAAGTGGGACGCCGCGTCCTTGCGATGAATCTCCGTTCCAGTGAACATTTCCGTCATTGCTGTTCCCGAACCTGTGAATCACCCCGTCTTCGTCCATGGCATACCAGTGCCTTCCATCGACGTCAGGTATTGCTCGCTTGTAAAGTTGCTCTGCGTTTTGAGGGATTATTGATGTTTTCGATCCGCCGCCTCTGAAGTTTCCTGATGAAAGGTCATGATGGCCGGGATTATGATATTTGGGTTTTGGTCCGTGATAGTGTCCTTGTTTATTGGTACGGTTCAACCCAAACGGATCAACCCACCCCACCGGATTCGGTGCATACGCATAGACGTTCAGCCCACCCGCAAACCCGATCGGATCCTTGCTTATAAACCTCCCGACCTGCGGATCATAGTACCGATAGCGGTTGTAGTGCAGTCCGGTTTCGGTGTCGAAGTATTGCCCTTGAAAGCGCAGCGGGTTGCGGATGTTTTCGCGTATTGCGCTGCCGGTACGCTTCTCTTTGGCCAACCCCCACGCTTGATACGTCCCACTCCAGGCAATCTCGCCGCGTTGGTCGGTGAGTTCCATGGGCGTGCCGAGGTGGTCGCATTGGTACCAGGCTATGGCGTTGAACGGTTTTGCCACGGGTTGGTGTTGCCACAGCGGGTCGCGGTCGATGTGGTAGCCGTTTTCATGGCTTGGCTCGCGCACGAGCGACAGGCTGCGGTTTTCGACGGTCTGGGCGACGGGGATGAAGCTGCCCGGTTCGTAGAAGTAGTGGATCAGACGTCGTTCGCCAGGGTTGTCGCTGTAGCGTGTTTCATAGGCGAGGGTGTCGCCGTCCCAGCCGTAGATGTTTTGGCCGCAGTCGTATTGGGCGTTGAGCGTGCGCTGTTGCTGCTCGATCCACGCCGGGCCGGCGCCGGGGCTGGGCGGGCAGTGGGCTTTGGAGTATTTGGCTACGCGTCTCCCCAGTGCGTCGTAGGCGAAGTCGGCGGTCAGGCGGTCGTCTTCGTAGCGGGTCAGGCGGTCGTAGAGGTCCCAGGTGAAACGGGCTTTTTTGCCGTTGTCGAGGCGTTCAAGCAGGTTGCCGCGGGCGTCGTAGGTGTAGTGCTGGCCGACGTAGTCGCGCAGCAGGTTGTCGAGAAGCTTGGGCGGCGGGTGGTGGATGGGCCGGCGCGGGGCCTTGGGGTCGAGCAGGTTGCTGGCCGGGTCGAAGGCGAAGGTTTCTTCTTTGTACTGGCTGCTGGCTCCGAGCAGGCGGCCGAGCGGGTCGTAACGGTAGTTGATGTCGCCACGGCGGTTGTCGTGCAGGTCGGTCAATTGACCGGCATCGTCATAGCGGTAGTTGCGTACCAGCAGGCGCGTGCTTGAGCCGGTAAGGGCTACGGTCTGTTCCTGTAACTGGCCGTTGGGCGTCCAACTCTGGCGCTGTTGTAGGCCGTTGCCTTGGTGACGGACGATTTCGCGGTGCAGGTCGTCGCGCTGGTAGCTGAGCAGTTCGATGTCGTCGACTTTCATTGCCAACAAATGGCCGCTGCCGTAAGTCAACCAACTGACCCGGTGGCCGTCGGGGCGGGTGGTGGCGATGCGTTGGTTGAGGGCGTCGTACTCGTGCTGCCAGATGGCAACGTGGCAGGGTTTGTAGAGGTGCAGGTGCTGATGTTCGCGGGTGTTATTGCCCGCCGCATCGTAAAACCACTGCAGTTTGCAGGTCGGGTTGGTGGCCAGCAGCAGGTTGCCGTTGCCATCGTAGGCAAAGGTTTCGGTTTGCCATTGCTTGCCACCCTGGTAGGCGGCGTGGCGGGCGCTCAGGCGGCCGAGCGGGTCGTAGTCGTATCGCCAGACCCGGTCGCCGTCGGATCGGTGGGTCGGCTGTTGGCTGCCGTTTTCGTACTGGTAGTGAATGGTTTGCCGGTCGAAGCCGGTTTCGCTCAGCAGTTTGCCTGCCGGGTCGTAGGCGAAGGTGGCTGTGCTGTTGTTCTCGTTACGCAGTTCCAGTAATTGGCCGAGCTTGTCCCAGCGGTAGGCGAGGGTGCTGCCGTCGGCCTGCTGGCGCTGCTGGATCAACCCGGCTTCGTTGTAGTGCCACATGGTGCGCTGGCGCAGGGCGTCAGTGTGGCTGAGCAGGCGGCCTTCGGCGTCGCGCTCGAAATGCTCTTCGGTGTTGTCTGGCAGGGTCAGGCGCACCAGTTGCCCGGCGCTGTAATGGTAGGCGGTGATGTTGCCCGCAGCGTCGGTAAAACGGCTGAGCTGGCCGAGGGCGTTGTATTGCCATTGGCTGACTTTGCCCGAGCAGTCGGTGTAGCGGGTCAGTTGGCCGTCGGCGTTGTAGGCCAGGTGTTTGTTGCCGCCGAGGGCGTCGGTGATGAGCACCGGCAGGTTGTCGCTGTTGTAGACGTAGCAGGTTGTGTTCTCCAGCGGGTCGAGGGTTTCGATGATGTTGCCGCGCGGGTCGTAGTCATATTTCCACAGGCCGCCTTCGGCATCGCGGGTCTTGAAGCGCTGGTCCTGGTCGTCGTAGGCGTGGTGAATGCTGCTGCCGTCGGCGCGGGTGTGTTGCAGCAGGTTGCCGCGCTCATCGTAGGCATAGGAATCGGTGCTGCCGTCGGTGTGGATATGGCGGGTGACGTTTTTGGCGGCGTCGCGAAAGAGCCATTCTTCGTTGCCGTCGGGGTAAATGATGCGGTAGGTGTAGCCAAGGATGTCGTAGTAGTGCCAGGTCTCTTGGCCGAGGGCGTCGGTGACGTAGGTGAGACGGATGTTGGCGTCCCATTCCAGGCGGGTGTCGTAGCTGCCGTCGTCGGCCCACTCGCGCACGGCTTTGGCGTCCGGACCGTCGCCTTGCCATTGCAGGTTCATGCCACGCCCGGTGCGGTCGGTGTAGCGGGTGATCAGGTGATGCTGATATTGATACGCCCACTGCGCGGCGTGTTCGTCGCGGGAAGCGCGCAGATCGCCGTGTTCGTCATAGTCGTAGCCCGCCAGTTGGCGCAAGGGTGCGCCTTCGTGCATCAGCCACAGGGCGTTGATGCGGCCGTGGTCGTCGAGCTGGGTGTGGATGTGCTGGTGCGGCGTCTCGCCCTGGTGGGTGATCAGGTCCGATAGCACCGCCTGGCCTGCGTGCTGGTGGTCATAGTGCAGGGTGACGCGGGCGCCGCCGCGCAGGGTGATTTCACTGAGGGCGTAATGATCGCCCAACTGCTGGTAGTGTTCCTGGCTGTCGTGGCCGCGGGCGATGACCAGGGTGGTGGCTGAGTTGCGAACCAGCAGTACGCCTTCAACGGCGTCGTAGTGATGTTTGCCGAGCTTGGGGTTGGGATAGCGGTGGTTGCGCCCGTCGGTACCGAGGTAGATCAGGCCTGTGTCGTTGACCGCGATGCGGGTCGTAAAGGGGGTGATCCAGCGTGCGCCGAGGCTGCCGTGATCCAGGGCGTCGAGGCTTGAACGGTAGGTGCGCACCCATTCAACCGGGAAGGGTCCGGGCAGGGAAAAGTCAGCGTGTGCGACGGTTTCGCTACCCGTGGCGAAGCTGATACTGCAGCCGGTGCTGGAGGCGGTTTTGTTTTTGCAGCCGGGATCTCTGTCGGTGTGACGTTGAGTGTTTTGAGTCACCATACCCCCTTGGCCTGTGTGGGCCTGGGCGTGGTTGACATGTTGTGGTGCGACGCTTGCTGGCTGGGTGCCGCGGCGCTTGCGGCGGGCGAGGGCGCTGACCAGTTCGGCAATCAAATTGCCGATGCTGCCGACTTTTCCCGCATCGCCCAGCGACGTGACCTTTTGCGCGGCCAGCTTGCCGATATCGTCGGCACTCTTGGCCACGCTGAGCAGCTCTTGGCAGGTGCTTTTGGAGAGCAGTCTGTCGTCGATTAAAAAATGCGCCCCAATGGCAAACAGCGGGCCTGCGAACAGAGACGCAGTTTTAGTCTTGTTTGCCAGCGTCTTCTGTCCGTCATCGCTGGCGATGCTCCTGAGCATCTGGGCGAAGGCGGCGCAGGCTTTGCTGATTTCGGCGGCGATTTTCGCCAACAGCTCGCTGAGGCGGGTTTGAATGGCGACGGCAAAGTCTTCGAGTGCGCCTCGGGTTTTGTCGTTGAGATTCTCTTCGAGGGCGGTAAGCATGGCTGCTGAGATCACCGCCAGACCGTTCTTGCGCACCGTGGACAGCGTGGTGCGCACCGCAAGCCGGGCAGGACCGACGCCGGGGAACGAGACCAACCCGACCACATTGATACCCAGGCTCACCCAGGTGAGAAAATCCTCGCGATCACCTTCGATCAGCGTGAGCAGATCGCCAATGGCATCAATGCCCGCAAAGACTGTACCGACCCCGGGAATAACCGAGCCAGCGGCGTGCACCATGTTCCAGCTGACCGTATCGTTGGTGAGCTTGCGCAGCCATTGGTCGAGCTTTTCCTTGCTTGCCTCTATATCGTCTTTGGTGACCGTATTGATTGGGCTGTTGGCCGATTGCCGTGGGCGAGTGGCAGGAGAATTCATGATGATTTCTCCGGGTTGCCGGGCCGCTGTCCGGAAGCATCGATGCTGCCCGCGAGGGTTTTGACCGACGAGGGCATTTTGCTGAGGGCCGCTGCCTTCAGCGCGTTTTTAGACGGTGGGGTGTTGAGTACTGCCTCAAGCACCGCTCTGGCCTGAACCGGCAGGTGGGTGCGGGTGGTCTCAGCGGTGGTGGTTTCGATTTGTTCATGGGGCCCGGGGAAACCCGGATCGGTCCAGACATCAACCGGGTCCTTGTTGAACTGGACGTTGGCCGGGCCGGGCGCCAACCCCGCCACGGCTGCAAATCCATTGGCATCCAGCACACCTTTGAACACCTGCCCCAGAGCATCTTCTACCTGGTATTGGCCCCCCTTGAACGCCAACCCATTGGCATACTGCTGAAGCAACTCCAGATTCCCAGTACCGCTTTTGAGATCTTGCGGAAACGCCGCGGCCTGGCTTTGCGCGTTTTTATAGGCAAAGTTGCTGGCATGGGCGATGTATTGGCCGCGAGTGGTGTGGGTGATACCACCGGCGTTATAGGTGGTGGTGCTGCCTGCGGCCTGGATCACCAGTTCTTCCTTGGCGCTGAGGGTGATGCGTTCGGCGGTGGCGGTGATGTTGAGCTTGGCCAGCAGGTTGATGTTGTCTTTGAGGGCGCGAATGTCGATGTCGCCGGACGCTGCGACCAGTCGCCAGCCCAAGCTCTGGACGAAAGTGCGCACGCCGCGGCTGGCGCTGATCAGCAGGCGTTTACCGATGGCCAGGCTGGTGTGGCCGCCACTGGTCAGGGCCAGGTGCTCGCCGCTGGTCAAGTGAGTGGATTGCGGTGTGCTGCTGGCGATTCCGGCAGGGCTGTGCAGTACCAGATAGGGTTCGCTCAGCTCGGGGAACTGGTTGGCACTCGGGTTGCCGCCTGTCCCGCGAATGGCCGCATGCTGGTCACTGAGTGCTTGTGCGACTTCATCTTGATCGCCGCTTTCCTGGGCCAGATGGTCGCGGGCCAGTTGGGAAAAGGTAGCGTGATGTTGCTGCGCAATGCTGAGTTGCTCGGCGCATTCGGGCAGGTCGGTGTGATGGGCGACGGCGCGGGCGCGTAACTGGGTTGTCAGCAACAGACCGCCGCCCGCCCGCACCACACCGTGGGCGTCGGTACGCAATTCAAAACCTTCGCCACGAGGCGCTCCGCCATCGGGGCGCGGATGGGTCAAGAAGCCCGTGTTCAGCGCTGTGTGCTGATGGTCGGTCATCAGCGTGGCGCTGATTTGGCCATGGGTGTCATCAAGGCGCAATTCGTTGTGGCGTTGGCCGTGCAGCTCCTTGCTGCGGATCGGGCTAATGGCCTTGAATTCCGGGAGTTTGTAAGGCGTGCGGTTGATGGCGTGGTAACTGCGGCCAATCACCATCGGCTGGTCGGGGTCCCCGTGCAGGAACGCCACCAGCACCTCTTGGCCGATGCGGGGCAACGCCACATGCCCCCAACCCGCCCCGGCCCAGCTCTGGCACACCCGCACCCAGCAGGAGCTGCGGTCATCGTTGCGGTCTTCGCGGTCCCAAGGGAACTGCAGACGCACCCGGGCATGCTCATCGCAATAGACTTCTTCGTTGGCCGGGCCGACCACCGTGGCGATCTGTGGGCCTTCGATACACGGCTTGGGCAGCAGCGGGGCCTGCCATTGCAGGGTGTCAGGGATCAGTGTGGCGGTCAGGTTGTAGCGAGTGCCGACACGGCTGTCGGCGGACTCTTCTTCCAGGGCGGTGTGCTGCTGCCCGCTGTGGTGGATGTGCACGGCGCGCCAACCGATATTCATGTCTTCACGCGGGTGGCCGACCAGATCAAAGGCCAAACCCGGCACCAGCCGTGCATCATCACCCGTCACTTCAACCGTGCGCGCATCGCTGCGCAAGACCAGCAGGCGGGTGCGGGTGAAGGGTTTACCGGCGTTGTCATGTTTGTAACGACCGGGGTAGTCGTAGCGTTCATAGCCGCTGGATTGATGGTCCAGATGCATCGCCTGTTCTTGTTGTTCCAGGTTGTAACGAGGGTGGGTGAAGGTGTAATCGCGCTGGGTCTGCTCGCTGCTCCGTACCTGTTCGCGGTAGGTAAAACTGTGCAGTGCCGGTTGCGCGGGATCGCCGCCGGGGTTGGGCGCGTACACCAACGGCTCATCCTGCAAAATGCCGAAGGTGGCGATGTGGTCAGCCAGGATCAACGAATGCCCGGCTTCACTGTGCTGGAAGATCGACAGCAAACCTTCTTCGGCGGCGAGGCGCTGATAAAACGCCAGGTCCAGCTCGCCTGCCTGAACGCAGAATTCACGTGTTTGATGGGGCTCGGTCAGGCGTTGGGTACACGCGCCCCAGTGGCGATCCTTGAACAACTGCTTGAGGATCTGCGGCACGCTGCGCTGCTGAAAGATGCGCCAGTCCGATTGCAGGTTGGCGCGGGCCAACTCGGGCTCGATACGGGCGCGATACCAGGTGCGACGAAAGCCGGTCTTGCCTTGCTCGAACTGGCTGATCAGGCCGTGTACGTACCGCACGGGCATACCGCCCTGAAAGAGGGTCAGTGTGGCGGGTTTGTCCAGCAGGGTTGCGAAGTCGGCATTGGCGGATTCACTGATCAATTCAACGTTTAAACAGAAAAGTTCAGAGATACCTTCGCTCAGTTCAAATGACACCACCTCAAAGGCAATGTCGGCTGTTGAACTGAAGGTAAACCGCACATCCTGTGGACGGGACATAGTTGCTCCTGAGTGCGTGCACAGGGGGCAGAGTTAAGTTGCTCTGTGCGCAGATTGCGGTTTATAGGCAATGGCTTAGATTGAATGTCATGAACTTTAAAGATGACTTTTGAGTTCGTCCTCTTCCGTATTCCTTATATTGCGTAGGAAGATTCCGTAATTAAGTTATTCGCGGGAATTGTTCGGGCGCGGTAATCATGTGAAGGCAGCAAATTTTGGGGCGGGCGTGAGCGAATTAGCTCGCCAGAAGAGCAGGGGCTGCTGTTGGCTGAGCAATTTTTGCAGTGCCTGATCATCTTTGGTGTTGCACACTGTAACGGCCCAGGTTTCCAGTCGGAACGTGCTGAGCAAGGATGTGGCCGATGAGGTGAAACCATATCGAGCCGGGCATGGAATAGATAAAACCTCCCCAATTAAAGGAAAGATCTGACAGATCTCTAGCAGAACTGGCCGATACAGTCCGCGCTCTTCAAATAAGTTGGCCAGCATCAATCGGCGCGGACGGTCTTAATCAGGGAAAATACTACATGCGCCTTATTCGTCGACAAGATCGCGAACGACTTGGAATTAGCTTCAGAAATATAGAATCACCATTTTTTGCAAAAGCGAACGTAGAGCGTGCTTTGCACTTGCCCCATACGCCTCTTAACTTATCTCATGTTGATGCGTTCGGTCGGCCAATGAGTGACCAACAAATCGTAGAGGCTGTTGAAAACGGAGACTTGTTGCTGGTCGACGCTGACCCCTTCAGTCCGTTAAGCGATGACAACTTGGGTCGGTATGCGCACATTACGGGGCAAGGCAGGCCTGGCAGTTTTCATAGCCCCGTAGATCGGGAGAGAGAACTACTCCCAGTCTCAAAGCCAGAGTTCAGGCAGCCACTGCAAGAGCCGGGCTTCTATGTTGTTCCCAAAAGTACGATAGTCGATCAGTTAAAGGCTGCGCTGTTCTCGTCGCAATACCCCGCAGTGATGAGCAAGTTTGATGCACTCAACCCTGGGCTGAGCACTGTCAATGCCGGTTCGATGATCGTGTTGAGCGATCCCAACAACCTGCAATGCACCCGCGAAGAAGCGATATTGATGGCGGCCGCTGCCAAAGCCAATGAGGCGGTAAAAGCGCTTAGTCCGGAAGAGGCCAACTTTATGGTTAGGTATCGTGACGAGATCGAAACCCTTTTTGCCCAAGGTGCCACATCAATCGGGATCGGGGAGGCGATGTTTGCCAAGAACCTGGACGACGTAAAAAACCTGTTTAAAGACATTGAAGCGCTGCACGTACGGTCGTTCCAAACGGATGGACATCTTCGATCAGCAGAGTTTTTTGCAGAGCGTAAGCGGCTGCTGGCACAACTCAACACGCACCTGACCGCTTTAACCCGTAAAGGCATAGGGTTTGCGGACCACCCGAATTTAAAAAGTGCGCTTGGCATCTCTACTCGAAGCTTGGTTCATCGCTGGACGGCGGCGGGTGGCGCAGATCAAATACCGGGATATGCCACCCATATTGAAGGTGTCTCCAAAGCAGCTAAATATCTTAAGCTCGGTGGATGGATTGGCACGGGTATTGGTGGAACTGCCTCTTACATGAAGGTTCAAGACGTTTGTACGGCGGGGAGTACTGAGGCATGCAAGAGGGTTAAGTTCACTGAGGTGGGTAGTTTTGCCGGAGGGATTGGAGGGGGCTCATTAGCGGGTGCGCTTTTAACAGCCCCAGCAGTTGCAGGTATATGTGTTGGGCTAGGAGTACCATCTGCAGGTGTTGGAACATTAGTTTGCGGTGTGTTTGTGGTAGGAGTCGGTTCTTTTACGGCTGGAGCCTTAGGTGGTGCCGCTGGGGAAGCGATGGCTGATAAGATTTATGAGATAGCCCGATGAGTTTGAATACAGCAGATAAAATATTTTTGGCCGTAGGATTAATCGATTTTGCGGGAATATTTATTTGGATCGGTGTGTGCTTGCATCTTGCATATACTCAGATGGACCTGATGCTGGATCATTTGAAAAATAGTTCGCTAATCAACACTTTTGCTCCACTCAGGCAAGGTGGCCCATGGGGGAGGTTAGTGTTGATTGGAAGTATTTCGAGTGTTATAGCTTTTCCCGGTTTTTATCTTAAACGCGGGAGTGTTAATGCTGAGGATCTTCGATGCTTTACTGGTTCTCTTAAACGTAAGTTAGTGATGTTGCAATGGGGTGGGCTAATCCTTTTAGTGGTTATGGTTTGTATTGGCGTAGTGGCTAAATTGGGGTTTGTGTAGTTTCTTGCGCACCGGTCACATCAAGCTCAAAGGTACATAACAACGACTTCCAAGGCGTCCTGAATAAGCTCGGTACCCCGCGAGGCTCCAGACGCTGGGCCTCACAACGGTTACGTTGACGACCAGCAGAACAGCTAGCTCCACTTAAACAGTACTGTCGAGCAGTGCTCAAGGCTCACGAAGTACTGGCTGACAGGGTGGTGCCGATTGAGGAAGAGGTGACGCTGCGGGGGCAGGCACTTGAACATCCAGGCCTGACATGGCCAGAGAAATGTCATTTTCGTGTATGCGTTAGCTATACACCCGGTTTAGTATTACTCTACATAGGTCAAGGCTCTCGATTGTGTTATTGAGGTTGCCTGTCCTAGAAGCAATTGTGCATGAGAGGTGATGCTATGAACCCGCCAGCGGCCAACAGTCCGGAAAAACGAAAGCCTGTCGCTATCAACATGAGAGCCGACAGCAAAAAACGTGACCTGATAGACATGGCCGCCGCCTTGTCAGGCAGTGACCGAACCAGCTTTATTCTGGACGCCGCCTGCAAAAGAGCAGAGGAGGTGATCCTGGATCAACGGGTGTTTGTTCTTGATGAGGCAGACTTTGATGCTTTCGAGCAAGCCTTGCAGGCGAGCCCCTTGAAAACTAATGACCGCTTGCGAGCGCTGCTAGAAAGGCCAAGCCGATGGACCTGACTAGACCCGCAAAGCTGGTCGAAACTCATGATCTGAGTGCCTTCGACTGCGGGGAGGACAGCATTAACGAATACCTGTTAAAAAAAGCGCTCAAATCCCAGAGGGCAAAGCACGCATCGGTATTCGTTACATGCATCAAAGGCACAGCAACAGTTGTGGGTTATTACTCTCTGTCGAGCGGTCAGGTTTTGCGCTCAAGCGTCATGCCCAAAAAAGCACAACGTAACTCGCCCGATATGCACCCGGTTACCATTCTCGGACGCATGGGCGTGTGCCAAACGGCCCAAGGGCAGGGGGTGTCACTTGATTTACTCAAAGACGCCATCGAGCGTTCTATTTTTGCTTCCGAAAACGTTGCATCAACGGCTCTGGTCGTCCATCCGCTGAATGAGCGCCTTGCGACCTTCTACGAGAAAGCAGGCTTTATCCGTTGTAACTCACTGTCCCCAATATCGATGATGCTTCCTTTTAGTTAAGTAGAAGCATCGCGCTGATTGCCTGAGTATCACCCCCACCTTTTTAGTTTTGCCCCGTCATGTGCGGGGCTTTTGTCGTCTGTAGCATTTATTACGCCGACCTGATGCTGAAGTGTTGAGTGCTGCACATGATGTGCTTCCCGTGCCTCTCCATCCTTAAAAAAACACCTGACCGCTATCGAAATTACGGGGTCTGCGGTTTGCTTCGTGTCTTCTAAAAATCATGACGCTTCATCACAGTACATTGCTGGGCAATTTGTAGGATATTTCTGCTATCGTCGCAGGTAAAATCTCAAGCCTGTGTCGGCGGGCGCTCCTACTATTGTTAAGTGCTAGCAAAAATGAAATTGAAGCCTCAGCAAATCAATCAGTTTCTTGAAAATTTGAAATTTTCCGTCGTCAGCCATACAGATAAGATCTGCATTTGGCGTTATAAAAATGGCGAGTACCTGATCGTAAATGTGAAGAATATTTCAGGAAAATCTGCCCTGGTAATTGATCCCGGTTTGGCGGCGCGAGTTTCTGACCTTCAGAGTGTTAACGGTGTGAGCGTCGGGAGCGAATATATTCACCATAGCAATATGACCGTGTTTCCAAAGCGCTTAAATCAAGGTGGGGAGTTGATTCACTACGGTATACCCGTATCGCTAGAGTCTGAAAATTCGTTAATTGGTTTGTTGAAGATTTTGTATCCGTCGCTTACTGACGAACTGGTAGGTGCAGTAAGGCTCTCATTTGCAGGCGAGGTTTCTGCCTCCGAAAGTCAGCGTGTTACCCATTCAGAGTTACTAGCGTGGCTTGAACAGCGTACAGGGCAAGTGCTGACTTGGGAGCAACTCCAAAATGCACCGTCTACTGTTGCGATTTCGGCAAAAGGCATCTACAAGCCAAAGGAATCTGACTATGCGTTGTCGATTAGTCAAAGGCTAGACAGTCCTTACAGCGATCAAATGCCCGTTTATCAAGAGAATGGAAGTTGGCACTATACCTATGCTCAAGAGGAGAGCCCGCGTGGGAGTTCCACTAAACTTTTTACCAATCAGGGGCTGTATAGGTGTAAGGAGGATGGAGTGCCTGTGGCTGTTCTTGTGCAGCTTACTAAGAAACCACAAGTCACGACATATAGAGTATTAGGGCTAGCAAAGGTTATTTCGTGGGAAAAAGGGTTCTTTACGCTTGAAAGCACGACTCTCTCAGAGGACGGTATCACCATTAGTGCTGCAAACGAATCGTCTGCTTTTTCGCCAGACGGCGTTGAAGATAACCGTACACGAACCTTGAAAGAGATAACTCTACGTCAAGGGCAGGGGGCATTTCGCAGTGGGTTGCTTACCGCCTATGAGGGACGTTGCGCTATCTCAGGTTCCGCAGTTCAGCAGGTGCTTGAGGCTGCCCATGTCACGCCTTACTTAGGTAAAGAAACCAATCATATTAGTAACGGGCTTCTACTGCGCAGTGATCTCCACACGTTGTGGGACAGAGGTTTAATTTATTTGTGTGAGGAACTCAAGTTGCAGCTTAAACCCAGCCTGGACACTTCTGAGTACGCTTGCCTCGCGGGCGAAAAGATTAGGGCTAGAGCGGCGAATACTCCTGAACTCTCAATGGCTGCAGTGCGAGCCCATCGAGAGTGGTGCTGTAAGACTTGAGTGCAGTGGTGGATTTGATAAATTGAGTCCATTCATGTTCCTGGCGGGCTGCAACCCTAGCGCGAACCCGCCCCTATCCACCCCCAACCACCCGCGCCAAACGCCTCACATAACTCCCCACAATCACCTTATGCGCCACCCCCACCGGCACCATATAAATACGCCCATACAGGTTATGGGTGACAACCGACGAAGTAATGGTGAGCAAGCGATCTGCGATTGAAATGCAGATCATCACGTCCAGGTGTCTGTCGCGTTCGGTCAGGATCAGCGTCTGCGGGTCGCTGTGTTCTACCAGAAAGAAATCCAGATGATCGCCGACGTGTACGTCTTTACGCTCGGCGCCTGTGAAGCCGCCGATCCGTTTTACGCCAAATTTTGCGGAGATCGCGTCCCTTATCTGGAACGCTGTTCGCATGAGCAGCCCCGAGTCGGCGGTGATGATGTTCCAGGCGTCAAGCGGGCTGATGTGCACCGGGAGTTGGACCGATCTGATGTGGTAGTAGTCAAGTTCGGACGGCGCGCGCAGTGTGGGTGCAGGGGAGGTGATGGCCAAACTATTTCCCTTCCGATGGGCTGATTTTATTTATCACAACGTCTTGAGCCCTACGCACTCTAGAGAATCTCTACCACAGGGGTAATGAGCTTGGCGCCCAAGGCGATTTCTTCGGCCAGCACGCTTTTGAGTGTTTCTTTGCTGCCTTCTTTCATGGTTTCGGCCAGGCGCTGGCGGATTGAAAGCCCGTGGGTGAGGCAGTGCGGCGTTGATTTCAGGGTTTCCAGGCCTTTTAAGGTCAGGACGGCTCCCGAAACTTGGGCGTCGGGGCATATTTCGCCGGTCAGGTAGCCGGTGCCGATAAGCCAGCGGACGGTGGCATTAAAAAAATCAGCGTCGCTTGCGGGCAGCTCCAGCAGGCACAGGTCGTTGCCTTCAGAGGTGAAGGTGGGCGTCGCCAGTTTTTTTGCGACGAGGTCGTAGGGGATCGGGAAGTGCTCGTACAACTCGGCAAAAATTTTGCCAGCCAAGTCATTGAATTTATCGATATTGGTATCTGACATGTCGCAGGGCTCCGATAACAGACACTCAGCGTAAGAGGTAGCAGGATTGTAGCTCGCTCCTGCCAGGCTGGCTTCACTCTGGCTCAGCTCTTTGCAGGCGTCATGATTAGGCAAAGGAAAAAAACATCGACTACAGTCATCCTCTGCGCAGGTGTGTGCGTATTAATAAAGGCAGTACTGCACGTTACTCGATAAGGATATGGAGTTATTTAATGTCAACGTTATTGGCAGTGAGACCCAAATCAGAAAGAAACATAGAGTTGGCCATTTGGGCCGGCATTGTGGCTGGCGTTATATCGGCGCTGGTGAAGTCGGGCTTTGAGACTTTAATTCCGCCCAGAACCCTAAGTACCACACCGCCTCCGGTCGTGCTTCTGGAGAAGCTCGGTTTTAACGTGGACCTCATGACTTATGAGTGGATGGGGTACAGCATCAACTGGGGCGGCAATGGTGTTCATATCCTGTTTTCAATCGTGATGGCGATTATTTATTGCGTGGCGGTGGAGTTTTTACCCCGAGCAAGAATGCTGCACGGTGTAGGTTTTGGCGTGGGTGTTTCGGTGTTTGCCCACGGTCTGGTCGTGCCGTTGTTGGGGCTTTCGGGGTGGTTGTGGCTGGCGGGCTCGCAAGCGCTGATCTCAGAGTTTGTCGGTACGGCGTTCTGGATTTGGACGATTGAGGCGATCAGGCGTGACCGTCGCTATAGCATTCCACGCAATAAGTTATAAATTCAGTTTCCTGCGACTGGCGATGACGGTCTGGCGCCAGTCGGTTATAAAAGACAGAAATAGACCAAAAGGGGAGCAGTATGAAAAGCCGGGTTCAAAAAAAGCATGTGTTTTTGATTATTTTTATTGCTTTTGCCGTATTCAGTTTTTTGATGACTAACTGGGATCAATCACTCTGATTTAGTGAGCTGGCTTACGCCGTGCAGGTGTTTGGGCCTCCAACGAACAACAAAAAAGGGTGACCTTAAGTGGTCACCCTTTTTTTCGTCTGCGCTTTTACATCATGCGCGCATGTTGGTCCCACAAAATCCAGATCGTTCCTGCAACGATCAACAGCAAGATCAACGATGTAAACAGAATGAGCATCAGGTCATCGCGGTGTGATTTTCCCAAGTCGATGTGCAAGAAAAAGCGCAAGTGCACCACCACTTGCACCAACGCCAGGAAGCCCAATACCGCGAGGGCCTGGGTGCCTGTAACGACCTTGAGCCAGACCAGGCCGAAGGCGATCAGGGTCAGGACCAGGGCCAACACGAGGCCGATGCAATAGCTGCGCTGCTCGTTGCCCGTTTGCGCCTGCACAGTGTTGCTCGATAAGGTTTCTGGGTTCATGTAGCGACTCCGAACAGGTAGACGAAGGTGAAGATCCCGACCCAGACGATGTCGAGCATGTGCCAGAACAAGGCGAGGCGTAAAAGCCGCAGTTTGACCGGTGTATTGATCCCTAGCGTCATTACTTGCACCGCCAGCACGATCATCCAGAGGATGCCGGCCGACACGTGCACAGCGTGGGTGCCGGTCAATAAGTAGTAGGCGGACAGAAAGCCACTGGTTTGCGGCCACGCATCGTGGGTTTCGATCATCACGTAATAGTCGTGGAGTTCGAACGCCACAAAGGCCGCCCCAAGCACAGCGGTGAGCCCCAGCCAGCCCAGCAGGCGGGCGCGGCTGGTGCTGTATTTCATGGCCAAAATGGCGAAGCCAAAGGTGAAGCTGGACAACAGCAGCAAGAGCGTCTCGATAAACGCCGAGCCCAGATCAAAGACCTCGGCAGGCGTCGGGCCATGGGCGATGCCTTGGCTGCTCATGGCGGCATAGGTGGCAAAGAGCGCGGCAAACAGCACCAGGTCGCTCATCAGGAAAATCCAGAACCCGAAGATAACTTCTGAGGCTTTGGCGTGGCTCTCGCGGTCTGTCACGTCCAGGTTGACCCCGGGGTGCAGAGAGTGAGGTGCATTCATAGGGCTGACTCCAACACGTCATCAGGGAGTTTCTGGCCGGGCTGCCCGATTCTGTCCGGGGCGGCCTTACCCCGGTTTTTCGAGCTCATTTCCAGGTCGCGGGTCACGCCGGGCGTGGCCCGTACGGCAGCCAAAAAGGCTTCGTGTTCTGCTTCGACGCGGCTGGCCGGAATAATCTCGGTTGTCTGTGAGACAAACGAACGTGCGATCACCACGGCCCATGCTGCTACAAACGAGAACACCACCAACCACCAGATATGCCATACGAGGCCAAACGCCAGGGTGAAGCTGAAGACGCCGATCAATGGCGCCGCCATGGAGTTGCGCGGGACTTCGATGTCGCTATAGGCCGCGGGTGAGCGATAGGCCTGACCGGTTTTCTTGGCTTCGGTAAAGGCGTCGCGGCCGTCGACGTGAGGGACGACCGAGAAATTCCACGCCGGTGGAGGGGAGGGGATCGACCACTCCAGCGAACGCCCGTCCCACGGATCGCCCAGCAGCACATTGAGTTGGCGGCGCTGGCGGATCGACACAGCGATCTGCACCAGCAAGAACACCGTGCCGAGCAGCAGCAATGCGGCTCCGAGCATGGCCAGTGCAAACCAAGGGGTGAACGACGGGTCGGACCACATCACCGTGCGCCGTGGCGCGCCATTCATGCCGAGCCAGTAGAGCGGGAAGAACGCCAGCAAAAACCCGGGGGCCATCGACCAGAACGCCGCTTTGCCCCAGCCCTCGTGCAAGCGGAAACCAAAGGCTTTCGGGAACCAGTACTGCACGGCGGCAAACATGCCAAACAAAACGCCCGGAATGATCATGTTGTGGAAGTGCGCGATCAAAAACAGCGAGTTGTGGACCTGAAAGTCGACGGTGGGGTTGGCCAGCAGAATACCGGTCATGCCGCCGAGGACAAAGGTCAGCAGAAAGTTGATGTGAAACAGCATCGGCGTGGTGATACGGATCCGCCCGCGGTACATGGTCAGGATCCAGTCGTACACCTTAACCCCGGTCGGAATGCCGATGATCATCGTGGCAATACCGAAAATAGCATTGACGTTGGCACTTTGGCCCATGGTGAAAAAGTGATGCAGCCACACGCCGAACGAGAGTACCGCGATGCACATGGTGGCGTAGACGAGCGAGGTGTAGCCGTAGATCCGTTTGCCGACAAACGTCGAGACCACCTCAGACCACACGCCCAGGGCCGGCAGCAACAGGATGTAGACCTCCGGGTGCCCGAACAGCCAGAAGAGGTTGGCAAAGTTCATCATGTTTCCGCCGTCACCGTTGGTGAAGAAGTGGAAACCGAGGTAGCGATCCAGCGCCAGCATGATCGTCGCGACGGTGAGCGGCGCCATGGCGAAGATCATCAAAATCGAGGTGCACAGCGTGGTCCAGCAGAACAGCGGCATGCGAAACATCGACATGCCAGGGCAACGCTGTTTGTACAGGGTCACGGCAAAGTTGAGCCCGGTCAGGGTTGAGCCGATTGATGCCAGGGTGACTGACCAGATCCAGTAATCCACGCCTTCACCGGGGCTGAACTCAATACCGGTGTAGGGCGGGTAGCCACTCCAGCCGCCGGTTGAGAACTCGCCGACAACCAACGAGACCATGATCAAACCCGCGCCTGCCGCCGTCAGCATCAACGAAATCGCATTCAGCAGCGGGAAGCTGACATCGCGTGCGCCGATCTGCAGGGGCATCACGTAATTCATCAGGCCGGTGATGAACGGCATCGCCACGAAAAAAATCATGATCGTGCCGTGGGTGGTAAACAACTGGCCAAAGTGATCAGCCGAGAGATAGCCCGCGCCATCGGCGGCCGCGAGTTGCTGAGAACGCATCACGCCCGCTTCGATCAAGGCCCGCAAGAACATGACCAGGGCGATGACGATGTACATGATGCCGATTTTTTTGTGGTCGACACTGGTCAGCCAGTCTCGCCACAGCGGCTTCCACCAATGCATGACGGTCAGCAAAACCACCACACCGATAGCGCCGAGGATCACAATGCTGCCCGCCCCGGACGCTACGAATTCGCTGGTTGAGGGGTGCTTGATGGCGCCGGAAAACACCAGTGAGTCCCAGCTAAGTTGCCCGAAAATAGTCTCCCAACTCACTGTTCTGCCCCTTTTGTGCTGGTGTGTTGAAGATGCTGTTCATGCCCTGGTGATGGCTGGGCGCTAGCCGCTTTGGCGTGCTCATGGCCGCCGGTGAAACTGCCGAGAACCCGTTCGAACAAGCCGCTTTCGACACTGCCGTAATAGCGCGGCGCATGCTCGATGCTGGGTTTGAGCAGCTCTTGGTAAGTGCTCAGGTCCAGTGTCTGCGCGCTTTGGCGGGTGTCACGGACCCACGCGTCGAATTGCCCGGCCGGCATCACCACCGTGGGGAACGATTGAGTGGCAAAGCCATCGCCGTTGTATTGCGTGTTACGCCCGCGGTACTCACCGGCGCGGTCCGCCATCAGGTTCAATTGCGTGGTCATGCCGGCCATGGTGTAAATCTGCCCGGCCAGTTGCGGGATCATGAAGGACTGCATCACCGTGCCACTGGTGAGCTTGAGGCGCACCGGGCGGTCTTGCTCCAGTGCCAGGTAGTCGAGGGTGGCGATGCCTTGCTGCGGGTAGATGAACAAGAACTTCCAGTCCAGCGAGACCACTTCAATGTCCAGCGGGTCGCTGCCAAGTGGGCGGTACGGGTCATATTTGTGCGTGTGCGCCCACAGCGCCGAGCTGAGCACAATGATCAGAATGATCGGTATGCCCCACAAAACGGCTTCGTTACCCCAGTTGAAATCCCAGTCAGGCCGATACGCGCCCCGACCGCCGCGGCGATAACGCCACAGCACCCAAGGGACGAGGATAAAAATCGGCACGACGACAATGAGCATCAGCGAAATAATCGTTTTGAAGTGCTCAAATTGCGCGGCCGCAATCGGGCCTGCGGCGTCGATAAAACCGGCGTTGGCGATCGCCGTGTCAGCAGATGGAGCGGCTTGCGCCAGTGCGGGCAGCAAAAGGCCCGAGACAATCAGAGCGCAGGGTGTGATTCCTTTCACGCGGTAAACTCCTTGAGTCTTACAACTTGATCAGCGCTTGTTTGAAGTGGCTTTAGTCAAGGCATGCGTTCAGATGACCTCCAGTCCAGGGTTCGTCAGGCAACTGCCGGGTGATTGATCGGTACAGGGTGTCAGTTAAGGCTGGAGCGTTTGACCCGCACCGGCACTGATTTGTAAGCCGGAATACCGCTTTGCGGGTCAATATTATCCAGGGCAATCAAACAGTTGGCTTCCGGGTAGTAAGCGGCCACCGAGCCGGGCGCGATGGCGTGTTCCACGGCGGTCAGCTTCTCGTAACGCATCTGCCGGCCCGAAGTCACCGTCTCGATGTCCACCAGATCACCGTGGGCCAGGCCGCGTGCCTGCAAGTCTTGCGCGCTGATGAACAGCACATCGCGTCGGCCGAAGACGCCCCGGTAGCGGTCATCCATCGAGTAAATAGTGGTGTTGTATTGGTCATGGCTGCGCAAGGTCATGAGCCTTAACACATCCTCGCCTTGCACCACCCAGTCTTCATCCACACCTGGGTACACATAAAACTCGGCTTTACCGGAGGGCGTGTGCCAAATGCGTTCGGTAGCCGGCAAAGGCAATCTGAAGCCGCCGGGCACACGGATTCGCTGGTTATAGTCTTCAAAGCCGGGGATGGTTTTTTCGATCAGGTCCCGGATCAGGTCGTAATTGGCCACAAGTTCCGGCCACGCAATCGACAAATGCGGCAGTGCGGCGCTTGCCATCCCGGCCACGATCGCCGGTTCCGAACGCAGGTGCTCGGAGGCGGGCGGCAAGCGACCGGCAGAGGCGTGGACCATGGACATCGAGTCTTCAACGGTAATCGCTTGCGCGATGCCATTTTGCAGGTCCAGTTCTGTACGGCCCAGGCAGGGGAAAATATAGGTCTCTTTTGCAACCAGCAAATGTGAGCGGTTCAACTTGGTCCCGATATGCACACTCAGGTCCAGTTGTTTCATGGCCGGGAAGCATTGTTCGGGGTCGGGCAGCGCCACCGCAAAGTTTCCGCCCAGGCAAATCAGCGCCTTTGAGGTTCCGGCAACCATGGCTTGCATGGTTTGCACCGCGTTATGGCCCGGGGCAGCAGGGGGCTTGAAACCCAAGGTCTGTTCAATTTTTTGCAGAAAACTCGCCGAGGGTTTCTCCGTGATGCCCACCGTGCGGTTGCCTTGCACATTGGAGTGCCCGCGCAACGGACATATGCCGGCGCCCGGTTTGCCCAGGTTGCCGCGCAGCATCAGCAGATTGCACAGCGAACGCACGTTTTCAGTGCCGGCATTGTGCTGGGTGATGCCCATGCCGTACGTGATGATGGTGGCATTGGATTTGGCATAGGCTGCCGCGACTTGTTCCAGCGCTGCGCGGGTGAGCCCGCTGTGGCGTTCGATCAGCGACCACTCGGTCGCGACCAAGTCTGCTTTCAGTGCTTCAAAACCTTGGGTATGCGTCGCGATAAACGCGTGATCCAGCACTTCGCCGACACGCTCCTCAAGTTCCAGTACAGCTTTCATCACCCCTTTAACCGCTGCCACGTCACCGCCTGCTTTGACATTCAGGTAGGTGGAGGCAATCGGTGTTGAACCGTAGGTCGCCATTTCAACCATGTTCTGCGGGTCGGCAAAGGTCTCCAGGGCGCGTTCTCGAATAGGGTTAAACACCAGGATCGGTACTTTGCGACGTGACACCTCATGCAAAGTGCCCATCATTCGCGGGTGATTCGTGCCCGGATTATGGCCAATAGAAATGACCAACTCGCACAGATCAAAATCATCCAGAGACACCGTGCCCTTACCAATGCCGATGGATTGCGGCAGGCCGACACTGGTGGGCTCATGGCACAGGTTGGAACAATCGGGGAAATTGTTAGAGCCCAAACCGCGGGCAAATAGCTGGAAAAGATAAGCCGCTTCGTTAGAGGCTCGACCTGAGGTATAGAACTCAACTTGAGTGGGATCGAGGCTGCGCAAGACCTCGCCAATACGTTCAAATGCAGTGTCCCAGGCCACGGGTTTAAACGTGTCAGAGGCGCGGTCATACACCAGCGGGCAGGTCAGGCGTCCGTAGTTTTCCAGCTCGTGATCGCTGCGATTGAGCAGGGCGCTGACCGTGTGTTCGGCAAAAAACTCCGGTGTCACACGTTTGCTGGTCGCCTCCCACGTCACAGCCTTGGCGCCGTTTTCACAAAACTCGAAAGTTGAACTGTGCTTTTTGTCAGGCCAGGCGCAACCAGGGCAATCGAACCCATCGGGTTGGTTGGTTCTCAGGAGCGTGCTGACGGCCTGCACATTTTCCATTTGTTCGCGAATGGCATTCGCAGTGGCCTTTAACGCGCCCCATCCTCCGGCAGGCGCTGTGTAATCACGAATACCCTCGACCTTTCCTTGCTTGGACATGTTCACTCCTTGAACCCCAGAAAACACGCTCTACGACAGCGTTGAGCCTGAATCCGGGCGTAACCCGACAAACTGACTCACGGTTATAAGTCTGTTTTTTATAGGGTTATTATCGGTTCGATTAACCATAGGTAAGCGATCTATATCTGTCAAGAATGCCGCCGCTGCCCTTTATAAAGCCTGCGCAGATGAGTTCCCGGGCGTGTTTATGTTATTAAGTTCAGCCCATCTGAAGGAGCAGGCCTGTATGGAAGCCACCCTCGCCATTATTTCAAAGATGACGCAGTCCGCTGACTTTATCGGCGCTTATGAACACGCTGTTCCGCTTGCGCAGCAGTACCCCAATGCAGTGGCTGCGCAAATGGCAGCGGCTTATGCGTGTGACCGTGTGGGTAATGAAGAACAAGCCCTGATTTACTATCGCAAGGGCTGGGCGCTTGGCGTGCCTGAAGAACACCGATTTCAGTTTTTGATCGGTTTTAGCAGCACCCTCAGAAATGTAGGGTGCGCGCATGAATCGCTCGAATGGTTACAACTCGCCAGGGGTGAACAGCCAAATAATCCGGCGCTTGCTGCGTTCACTGCGCTGGCTTTGCACACCGTTGGTGAGACCGAATTGGCGCTCGCCACCATGCTGGAGGCTGCTTTAAAAACGGGGGATGGCAACGGGCTGGCACCCTATACCCGAGCGCTGACAGAGTACCGGGATGAGCTGGTAATGGCTGCTGGGAACCCGCAGCACAACCCTGGTATTGAAACGGATGAGCCCAGCACTTCGGCTTGAACCCATCAGATTTTTAGCGCTTTGCGGGGGACCAATTGCCTGACTTCATCAATTGACTTATAGGGGATCAAACTGCTGGGAAGTTTCGAGGTGCTGGACAAGTTGTAAACGCTAAAGTCAGCGTCTATGACCTTTTCTGCCATCAGTTCAAAGGAGGGCAGAATGCGAGATTCCATATGCTCATCCAACACGCAGGGTGACTTGTCTGATTGAGCCGTCTCATAAAAACGCCCTGTATCAGGGCACAAATCTACTCCGACCATAAATACTGTGTTGAAGCCCGCGTGATAGGCAACTTGCAAAGCAAGATAGGCCACTGTTCTGGCGTCGAAATAACCTTCACTTAAATCTTTGCTGAAACCGATGCTGCTGTTGCGGCCTGTATGGAATTTGGAGCGGCGGATCAAATTACCAGGCTCGGCTGAGAATAAATCTCTCCACGTGGATTTAGCGGCTTTTTTCAAGGCGTAAAATTCGCCGGATGGCAGGGGGATGTCATGCAGTACGTAATCTTCTCGCAGTACTACGCGCTGGCTAAGTGCCAGCCCTGCGTGGAATAAGCGGCTTTGCTGTGTGAAGAAGCCAGAGTCGGTGCAGACATAGAAATAAGGTCTGATTGAAGTATTCAGGAACATCGAAATCGCACCGTTTACGACAATCATCGGTACGTGTTTAAACTCATTTAGAGGGAAGTTTTTGGCTGATGCACCCGAAGCAATGATAAATACAGCACCCTCAGCGATATCCTTGCAACCCGATAGTGCAAGCGGCGTAGGAGAATGGGTGGAAATATAGGTGCTGGCAACGCCCATGGCTTTGAACCCTCTGGAGCAGAAACTGAAGAACCTTACGCTCATATGTGCAGAGCATATGTAGTCCTTTTCCAGTATAGGTGTGGGATATTGACTTCACTCATGAAAAATCTGTCAGTTTGGTAGTTTTGAAGCAATTATCGCGCGCAATTTCACCAGATTTTCACAACTGTAAAGAAGTGTTAGTTGTCTTAACGTAAGTTTAAAAAACTTATTGCTAGTTGATGTTTTTAATTGCTGAGTTATAGCAGGCTCTCTGAGTTGGAGCCTGCTACTTGTGGTGTTGTTGAACTACTGGGCCTTATTAGTTGTGGCAAACTTCTTGGCCGCAATAACACACACAATCACCGCGCCGGTCACGCCAAACATGCCAAGGGTCACCGTTTCATGCAGAAAAGTAGCGGCCAGGGCCAGCCCGAAAAAAGGCTGCAACAGTTGAAGCTGGCCCACGGCGGCAATACCCCCCAGGGCCAGGCCGCGATACCAGAAGAAAAAGCCGATTAACATGCTGAACACTGAGATGTAGCCCAGGCCAAACCACGCAGGCGGGCTGATGCCTGTGAAAGAGGCGGGGGCCACGATGTAGGCCAGTGTTGCCATGATTGGCAGCGAGAGCACCAGTGCCCATGAAATAACCTGCCAACCGCCCAGGGTTCGCGACAGTTTGGCGCCTTCGGCGTAGCCAAGGCCGCAGATCAGGACTGCCAACAGCATCAGCATGTCGCCTCGGGCAGAGGCGGTCAGCCCTTGTGAGACGGCAAACGCGATGACCAGTGCACTGCCCAGAACCGAGAAGAACCAGAACGCCGGGCGCGGGCGTTCACCCCCGCGCAGTACAGCAAAGGCAGCAGTCGAGAGCGGCAGCAGGCCGAGGAAGACGATGGAGTGCGCTGAGGTGACATGCTGCAAGGCCAACGCGGTCAACAATGGAAACCCCAGCACCACGCCGATCGCCACGATCAGCAGTGAAAACAGCTGGCTTCGATCCGGGCGTTTGGCTTTAAGCGCCAGCAGAATGCACAGGGCCAGCACCCCGGCGATGGAGGCTCGGGCAAAGGTCAGAAAAACCGGATTAAACTCTTGCACGGCGACGCGGGTCGCGGGCAACGAGGCGCTGAAAATGACCACGCCGATAAAACCGTTGATCCAGCCGGAAAGGTTTTTCTCGGTCGCTGGGGTGTGCAAATTAGAGGTGCGTTCCATCGGGTCTCACGCTCAAGGCTAAAGGCAGGATTGCTTTAAACGCATGCTATGGCCGAAGATTGATGACAATCAAAATATTGTCATGGATACATATTCCGATGCCCCGTTCCCGATACAAGTCGCTGGTCGACTCGTTTGCCGCCGATATCCGCTCAGGGCGATTGTCTCCAGGTACACGCCTGCCTACGCACCGCCAGTTGGCCGCGAGACAAGGGTTGGCGCTGGTCACGGCGAGCCGCGTGTATGCAGAGCTTGAGGCCATGGGGCTGGTCAGCGGAGAGACCGGGCGCGGGACGTTCGTCAGGGAGACGTCGCTGCCGCCAGGTCACGGCATTGACCAGCCGAAAGTCACGGCGGGCATGCTGGACCTCAACTACAACTACCCGTCCGCGTTGGGGCAAGCCGACATGCTTCGCACTGCGTTGCGGCAACTGGCGTTATCCGGGGATCTGGAGTCGTTGTTGCGTTACCAGCCACATGGCGGCCGCCTGCACGAGCGGGCGTCAGTGGCGAGGCATCTGTCAGCTCGCGGCTTGAACGTCCCGGCCGAACAGGTGTTGATCGTCAATGGTGCTCAGCATGGGTTGACGGTGGCGCTGATGGCCTTGTTAAAACCTGGCGATGTGGTGGCGGTTGATGCGCTGACCTATCCGGGGTTTAAAGCGCTTGCGCAGACCCTGCACCTGGAAGTTTTGTCTATGCCGGTGACCGACTGCGGCCCCGATCTCAACGCGCTGGAAAAACTCTGCTGCAGCCGTTCAGTCCGTGCGGTTTACAGCATGCCGACACTGCACAACCCGCTGGGTTGGGTGATGAGCATCGAGCAGCGTCAGCAACTGGTCGCCATAGCGCGCACCCATGACCTGCAGATTATTGAAGACGCGGCCTACGCCTTTCTTGTCGAAAACCCACCGCTGCCGATCGCTGAATTGGCGCCAGAACGGACAATCTACGTGTCAGGGCTTTCCAAAAGCGTTGCTGCGGGCTTGCGTGTCGGCTTTATGGCCGCCCCCGCCCACCTGATTGCGGCGTTGGAGCGCGTGATCCGGGTGACCGCGTGGAACACCCCCGGCGTCATGACTTCGCTTGCTAGCGCATGGCTGGAGGATGGAACCGTAAGCCGTCTGGAAGTGCAAAAGCGCCAAGACGCACATGCCCGACAAAACATTGCTGACGAACTCCTGGCTGGGTTGCGCACTGTCCGTCATCCGTACTCCTACTTTATCTGGCTGCCTTTGTCTGAAGACGCCCGCGCAGAGCAAGTCGTGTCAGCCCTGATGCGCGAGCACGTTTCGGTGTCGTCCGCGCAGCCATTTGCTACCTCGACCCATGTGCCGCGTGCGATTCGTCTGGCGTTAGGGTCAGTAGACTTGGCGTCACTGCGTGAGGGGCTGGCTAAAGTGAAGTGGGTGGTTGATGCATATTCGTAGGGTTTAGCGCGGGGTTTGAGCTGCCACTGAGCTCTTCAGTGGCAGGCCGACCTGTGCTGGTGGTTCAAATCCCTGAGCGTGTCATCGGGCTGAGTATCTGACTGCCCAGATTCAAGGCTTGGGTCACCAGGCTCCTCAATTCCAGCGGGTTTTCACCCTGGACGTGCTGTGCCAGTTTTTCTCCGAGAGTGGGGGTGCCGTCCTGGCCTTCGGCAAAAGCTCGAAGGATCAGCAGACCATTGCTCGTGAGGACGACTTCAAAAAAAGAAACGCCTGACATACCGTCGAAGTGGATGTAGCCGACGTCGGCCAGCCATTTGACGGTAGCCAGAAACAGGTTTTCTTCTTGGCTCAGTAGCTGGCGGTTGCTGTCTTCTAGGGTGTTGTAGTCGATGAATTCTTCTGCGCTCAGGGTGATGGGCAGCGGGAAACTGCGGTACAGGCGGCCGAGAATCAAGCCGGTGTAGCTGTCGAACAGTTCTATGTTGTTGGACGGCAGGTCGTTGACGGCGTGCGTGCTTTTATCTTTGGCAGAACCAGCAAATCCTTTGAACATGCGAACCTCTTCCAGTGGCGGCTGCGTGCCGCGTTCAAACATTTGTCCTTATGGGTATAGCACAGGCCCTGAAGATGGGCTGAGTCGCGTACACCCCGTAGTCGCTGACAAGGCACGAAGGCTGCGAGCGAACACCCCCGTAGCAGTCGACGAGCCTTGCGAGGCTACGTCCGGGCGCGCAGCGGCCGTAAAAAGAGCCAAGATCAAAAGATCGCGAGACAAGCTCGCTCCTACAGTTTGAATCGCGT
>Ga0302347_1001553_pt1 | contig 27075 bp, 25 predicted proteins | sample PhyWR1_FD_202178 | JGI IMG/M metagenome (GOLD analysis project Ga0302347, IMG submission 202178) | Leaf surface microbial communities from wheat plants in UC Gill Tract Community Farm, Albany, California, United States - DLSL W.R1 (v2)... | ecosystem: Host-associated > Plants > Phyllosphere >...
AGGCGTTTACGCTGTTAAAAGCGTTGACGGTGTAGATACAGAGTGGGGGTTGTAAGGGGACCGACGGGAGTCTGTTCCCCCTCACCCCTGCCCTCTCCCTCAGGGAGAGGGAGAAAGGCAGCCCGGGGGAAAACAGTTACCCCCGTGCCACGGTCTGTTCCCCCTCACCCCTGCTCTCTCTCAGGAAGCGGGAGAAAGGCAGCCCGGGGGAAAACAGTTACCCCTGTGCCACGGTCTGTTCCCTCTCCCTGAGGGAGAGGGTTAGGGTGAGGGGGAGACGAAAACACCGAATACAAGTACATCTGGTCCCGCCGACGATTTACATCTTCCGCGCAGCGGCTACTACGGCCTGCCCCAGCGCGATACCGCCATCCCCGGCCGGGAAGTGTTGCGGGAAAAGGAGCGTAAAGTCAGCAAGATAATGACGAAGCCGCTGACACAACACCTGGTTATGCAGTACACCACCGCTAAAGACCAGAGTAGCGATCCCCCGCAGTTGTGCCTGCTCACGCATCAGCGCGGCACATCCTGCTGCCAGCGCATCATGAAAGGCCCAGGCGCGCTGTGCAGGCGGGGCTTGCCACTGTAACCACTGCTTCCAGAAGGTTGCCAGATCGAGCTGATTCTCAACTACCGGCATGGTCACCGGATGCGGGATCTCATCGCTGGTTGCCGCCAGAGCTTCCAGCAGGCAGGCGGCTTCACCCTCATAGCTCAGCGCATTTGCGGCGAGCGTAATGCCTGCGGCCGCAGCTACTGCATCAAACAATCGTCCGCATGAGGAGGCCAGCGGCGCATTAATTCCGCGTGCAATCGCTTTCGCCAGCAGCGGCCAGTTTTGCGCCTGCACGATTGCCGTTTCCGGATACTGCTCCCAGTGCGGCACAAACGCCAGGCACTGTGCCAGCAAGTTCCGCCACGGCTGCCGCGCGGCCAGGTCGCCGCCGGGCAGCGCGACCGCAGGCAGTCCACCAAGGTGTTCACATTCCCGGTAGTTGACCCGTAAACATTCACCGCCCCAAAGCGCACCGCCCTCCCCCATACCAATTCCGTCGAGCGTCAGCGCGATGACATCGCCACCGTTCAGCGGCCAGCCGTGTTCAGCCAGACAAGCGGCGGCGTGAGCGTGGTGATGCAGCACGGTTTGCACAGGTAAACCCATTGAACCTGCCCACTGCGCGCTGTGATAGGCCGGATGGGCATCAATGACCACCTGCTGTGGAGTAAAATCGTATATCGCCAGCATCATTTGCAGAGATGTCTGCCATTGCGCCTGAATACCGTCGTCACTCAGATCGCCAAAATGCTGGCTCAATACCGCCTGATTACCGCGCACCAGACAGAACGTATTTTTCAGATCGGCCCCCAGGCACAGCATCGGAGGAACAGCATTAAAACCTGGCGGCAGGGCCAGCGCATCCGGGACATAGCCCCGCGAGCGACGCAGCATTTCGCCGCTCTGGCGGATAACCGAATCATCCATTCGCTGCACTATATCGCGATTGTGCAGCAGAAAACCGTCGGCAATCGCCTGGAGATCGTCCCGGGCCTGCGCATTGGTTATTGCCGGTGGCCTGCCGCTCAGATTGCCGGATGTCATGACCAGCGGCCCTGCAAACATCTGCATCAGCAGATGGTGCAGCGGCGTTGCCGGCAGCATGACGCCGACTTCACTCAGGCCTGGCGCAATTCCGACGCATAAATCGGGCACGCATGATTTATCCACCAGCACCACCGGTGCAGCGGGAGTGCTAAGCAGCGCCCGTGCTGGCAGAGGCAGTCCATTAAGTGATGCAAGCATGACAGCCAGTGGCTTCGTCGGGCGCTGCTTGCGCTCGCGCAGACGCGCTACCGCATCCTGACGGCGCGCATCGCAGGCAAGATGAAAACCGCCAAGACCTTTAATAGCGATAATCCCACCTGACGCCAGCTGCGCAACCGCTGCCGACAGTGCAGATTCTTCTTTCGCCGTCTCTTCACCGCCGATCCACGTCAGCGCAGGGCCACAGACCGCGCAGGCTACCGGCTGGGCATGGAATCGTCGATCGGACGGATTACGGTATTCTGCATCGCAGTGTGAACAAAGAGGAAATGCGGCCATTGCCGTAAATGGACGATCGTACGGCATGGCGTGAATGATGGTGAAGCGGGGTCCACAGTGGGTGCAGTTAATAAACGGATAGCGGTAACGGCGCTCCTGCGGGTCGTTCATCTCTGCCAGGCAGGCCGGACAGGTCGCGGCATCCGGCACGATTTGGGTGCTCATGCTGCCCGCGGCGCTGTGGCGGATAGTAAAATCAGCAGGGATGACATCCCAGCTCATCGGCTGGATATCCGTTTCATCAATACGCGCCAGCGGCGGGCAATTCCGGGTAAGCGTGGCAATAAATCCGGCGCTCTCGCCCAGCAGACGGACCAGCACGCCGGCACCGTCATTGCACACATCGCCTCTGAGATGCTGTTGTTGGGCAATCTGCCAGACGAAGGGGCGGAAACCCACCCCCTGGACTTTGCCGCGTACCCGAATTTGCACGCCGTTGTAACTCATAACGCTATGATTACTCCGCTATCGCTGCACACAAACGCCCCTTCATATTACTGTAGGTGGTTTGCACATACTCTTCCGCCTGCCGCTGATCGGCAATGGTGACCACTTTTACCGCACAATATTTGGTTTCTGGCGTTTTAGAAACCGGGTCGAGGTTATCCTGGGTCAGTTCGTTACAGGCCCCGATCCACCATTGATAGGTCATGTATACGCTGCCGGAATTGATACGTTCGCTGACATTAGCCCGGGTAATGACTTTACCCCGACGCGATTCGACCCATACCAGCTGCCCGTCCCTGACGCCCAGTTGCTCTGCATCGTGCGGGTTGATTTGCACAAAACCTGGCTCATCGGCCAGCGTTTGCAGCGCCGCGCAGTTTCCGGTCATCGAACGGCAGGAGTAGTGTCCCACCTCACGCACGGTACACAGCACCAGCGGATAAGCTTCATCGGGAAGCTCAGCCGGGGCGCGCCACGGGGCGGCAAACAGATGCCCTTTGCCGTCCGGCGTGGAGAATTTATTGCCCTCATAGAGATACGGTGTACCGGGATGATCCAGCGTTGGACACGGCCACTGAACATGGCCCATATCACCCATTTTTTCATAGGTGACGCCGTAAAACAGCGGGCACAGCTCGCGCATTTCGTCCCAGATTTGCTGATTATCGTCATAATGCATCGGATAACCCATTTCGCTGGCCAGAAGACTGATGATTTCCCAGTCGCGCTTGACGTTGTACTTCGGTTCAATGGCTTTTTCGAACCGCTGAAAGCCGCGGTCGGCGCAGGTAAACACGCCGCCATGCTCGCCCCATGAGGTGGCGGGCAGCAAGACGTCGGCCTGCTCAGCGGTTTTGGTCATAAAGATATCCTGCACCACCACAAAATCGAGGGCCTCGAAACCTTTACGCACCAGCCCTAAATCGGCCTCGGTCTGGAGCGGATCTTCGCCCATGATGTAGTACGCTTTGACCTTACCTTCCAGCGCCAGATGCGGGACTTCCGTGATCCGCACGCCGACTTTATCGTCCATCAGATTAACGTCAATGCCCCAGGCGCTGGCGAATTTCTCCCGCACCGCCGGATCGACCACATCCTGATAACCGGGGAACTGATTCGGCAGCACGCCCATGTCGCACGCGCCCTGCACATTGTTTTGACCGCGCACCGGACCTACGCCGACGTTTTCGCGGCCGAGGTTGCCGGTCATCAGAGCGAGGCTCGACAGGCCTTTCACCACGTCAACCGCCTGACCAAACTGGGTCACGCCCATGCCCCACATAATAGTCGCAGAAGGCGCGGCAGCATAAGTACGCATAGCCTGACGGATTTGCTGCGCAGAGACGCCCGTCAGATGCTCAACCGCTTCCGGCGCGTAGTCTTTGACCATTTCACGATACGCATCCAGCCCGGTGGTGTAGCGCGAGACATATTCTTTATCGTAGAGATCTTCTTCCAGCAGCACGTAAGCGAAGGCATTCACCAGCGCCATATTGCAGCCGTTATTGATTTGCAGATGCTGATCGGCAATGCGCGCAGTTTCAATGCGACGCGGATCGCAGACGATGATTTTCGCCCCGTTTTGCTTCGCTTTAATCACCCGACGGGCCACAATCGGGTGTGAATCGGCACAGTTGTAGCCAAACACCAGCAGGCAGCGCGAGTTTTCGATATCGCCGATGGAATTGCTCATGGCCCCGTTGCCCAGCGTTTCCTGCAAACCGGCAACCGACGGACCATGACACACGCGGGCACAGCAGTCGACATTATTGGTATGCAGAACGCCGCGGGCGAATTTCTGCATCACATAGTTGGTTTCGTTACCGGTCCCGCGCGATGATCCGGTGGTCATAATCGCGCGCGGACCGTGTTTTTCTTTTATTTCGCTCAACCGTTTGGCGGTATAGCGAATGGCTTCATCCCAGCTTACCGGCGTAAATTTGCCGCCCTTTTGATAGCGGATCATCGGCTGCGTCAGGCGTGGCGTCAGAAGTTTGGTGTCATTCAGAAAATCCCAACCGTAATAGCCCTTCAGACAGAGTTCATTTTGGTTAGTTTTACCGTCCGCCGCTTCCGCGCGGATAATACGATCTTTCTCAACAACCAGCTTTAATTTGCAGCCAGCACCGCAATAAGGACATACGCTCGTAATTTTTTTCATCAGTAACAGACCTGTTAAAAGTGAAACGAATGGGATTTAAAACATCAGGGACGTTGCAGCATCCAGCGCCGTACGACGACGTTTTTCTGCGCTTAACTGTTCGAGTTTGTCGCGGTCAACGCAGACCAGCGCATGCGTCGGACAGACTTCCATGCACGCCGGGCCGGCTTCACGCTGATGGCATAAATCGCACTTATTGGCTTCGGCTTTTTCCGCACGTACGTTCAGTCCGCTGCCGCTGTTGCGTACAACCGGGCGTAAAACCACTTCCATCGCGCCGTAAGGACAGGCGACAACACAGGTTTTACAGCCAATGCAGCGTTCCTGCATCACGTGGACAAAGCCTTTATCGCGGCTGATTGCTCCGTTCGGGCAAACGTTGGCACATGGCGCATCCTCGCACTGACGGCACAGCGTTGCGGTGGAAATATTGACCCCTTTGATAACGTGAATACGCGGCTGAAAATTATGCGGCGTCAGGGCTGCGCAGTCCTGATCCTGCTGGTGGGATACCACGCAGGCAACTTCGCAGGTACGACAGCCAATGCATTTGCTCGCATCCGCAATGATGAAACGGTTCATCAAACACTCCAGTAATGGCTAATAACGCACTGGAGGATGCATAATTCGCGCCAACTATTAATTACATGATTTTAAATGATATTTATCAGAGAGGGCCGTTTTTGACGCTGTCATCGACACAAGTGTCGATGACAGTTTGACGAGGTTCAGGCGCAGGGAGCGGCAATAATCGAATCATGCAGCATCAGTTCACCATTGAAAACTTGCTGATAATTAAACTCGCCGCCGTCGAGCATAAATATCAGGCGGCTGATGGTTTCCTTAATCCTCTCCGTAACCGGTAGCCTGACGCTGGAAAGGGAAGGAATCAGATACGGCGCGAGGGCCGTGTCATCAAACCCCAGCATTGTTGCCATATCATTCATCGCTCTTTTGATTCTCTCAGCAGTGTACGTCACCCTCTGCCAATTTACAGCGCCAGTCTGCAAACGCCACCTGGGCCATGGCGATCTGCATCACAATTTCGCAACATAAAAAATTTAAGCCTTGCCTGAAAAATTCAAATTTATCATCCTTTTGTGGAACCGGTTCCCTGCACGTTATTTCATCAATGCAACGCATTGATGACGTCATCTAACCAAAAAAACAGGATTCAGATCCGTGCAGTTTTTCGATCCGGCGAACCCAATGACGCTTTTCTGGGTCTTCGGCGTTATGGCGCTGGCCGTGGTACTCTCGTTTATTCTTACCCTTGTGCCGGGCTTTGAGGATATTCCGGCTGAAGCGCCTCTGCCGGAAAAAACAGCCGCCGGGACAGACCACATTCAAAACATGGATATTCAGCGAGGTAATGCATGAGCACATCTTCCTTCCCGCAGGATTTTTTATGGGGCGGTGCAATGGCCGCCAATCAGTCTGAAGGCGCGTATCTGGAGGGCGGCAAGGGATTGACCACCGTCGATATGATCCCGCACGGTAAAAACCGCCTGCCCGTTAAGCTTGGGCAGAAGAAGCGCTTTGCCCTGCGCGACGATGAATATTATCCGAGTCATCAGGCGATTGATTTTTACCATCGCTACAAAGAAGACATCGCCCTGATGGCGGAGATGGGTTTTACCGTCTTTCGCACCTCGATTGCCTGGAGCCGCCTCTATCCCAACGGCGATGAGCCGCAGCCCAATCAACAGGGTATTGCCTTTTACCGCGCCGTTTTCGAAGAGTGTAAAAAGTACAACATTGAGCCGCTGGTGACGCTATGCCATTTTGACGTGCCAATGCATCTGGTCACGGAATACGGTTCGTGGCGCAACCGCAAAATGGTCGACTTTTTTACCCGCTATGCGCGTACCTGCTTTGAAGAATTTAACGGGCTGGTGAAATACTGGCTGACCTTTAATGAGATTAACATCATGCTGCACAGCCCCTTTTCCGGTGCCGGGCTGGTGTTTGAAGCAGACGACAATCAGGAGCAGGTAAAATATCAGGCAGCCCATCATGAACTGGTGGCCAGCGCGCTGGCGACGAAAATCGCTCATGACATTAATCCGCAGAATCAGGTCGGCTGTATGCTGGCGGGCGGCAATTTCTATCCTTACTCCTGCAAGCCGGAAGATGTATGGATGGCGCTGGAGAAAGACCGCGAAAATCTGTTTTTCATCGATGTCCAGGCGCGCGGCGCGTATCCCGCTTATGCCGCCCGGGTGTTTCGCGAAAAAGGCATCGCCATTGTCAAAGAGGTGGGCGACGATGAGATCCTGAAGAACACCGTCGATTTTGTGTCATTCAGCTATTATGCCTCACGCTGTGCGTCTGCTGATATGAACGCCCAAAATACTAACGCCGCGAACATCGTTAAATCCCTGCGCAATCCGCATATTCAGGTCAGCGAATGGGGCTGGGGCATTGATCCACTCGGCCTGCGCATTACCATGAATATGATGTATGACCGCTACCAGAAGCCGTTGTTTTTAGTCGAAAATGGTCTTGGCGCGCATGATGAATTTAACGCCGCAGGGGAAATAGAGGATGATTATCGCATCAGCTACCTGCGCGAACACATTCGCGCAATGGGCGATGCTATTGACGACGGTATCCCGGTCATCGGCTACACCACCTGGGGCTGCATCGATCTGGTCGCCGCGTCCACCGGTGAAATGAGCAAGCGCTACGGTTTTGTGTGGGTCGACCGCGACGATGCGGGCAACGGCACCCTGGATCGTAAACGGAAGAAATCGTTCTGGTGGTATAAAAAAGTGATTGCCAGCAACGGGGCCGACCTGACGTAATCGCCTGACGTGTTGATTAGCAAAATATAACGCTCCCTCTCAGGCCCGGTAAGCGCAGCGCCACCGGGCGGAGGATCCACCGCGGTTTCACAGTCGGGCGAAGCCACCCTCACCCTGCCAGTCGGCGAGGTGCGCATAGACGGTCTCTACCGCCTCTTTGATAGGCTGGGTCATGGGGTAATAAAAGCCCACGATATCCGGCTGAATGCCGAGGAAAATCACTTCTCCGACGTCATCTTTAAGCTGATCGACCAGGTAGTTAAGCGGCATGTTGTGGGTGGTCATCATGAACATTTCAGCGATGTCATCCGGGTCGACAATGCGGATTTCACCGGGATTTAGCCCCATATCGGTGGCATCGACAATCAGCAGACGCGTTGGGCGCAGTTCGCGGATGGCGACAATATCGTTTTCGGGCGCGCTGCCGCCGTCAATAACCACCCAGTTCCCCTGCGGATTTGCGGCGCACATTTCTGCCAGCAGCGGCCCCGCGCCGTCGTCACCCATCATGCTGTTGCCTACACACAATAAAACGTCAGTCACGGAGTCTCCTTACCATCAGATAGATGGCGCTTTCCTGGTGAATATCATGGAGCATACTGAGCATCAGTTTACTCCACTCTTGCTGCTGTGGCGTCTGCGCGGCGCGCGCGTTATCAAACGCGTGCGCCAGCATCTGGACATGGTTAAAATCAATAACGATTTCGCCGTATTTTGGCACGCCTTCCATTTTACGTCGGGCCTCGGTGCCCGTCTCCAGGGTGCCTATCCATGCCAGATAATCTTGCCACGGACAGGTCAGCGCCGCCTCCAGACAGTCGATCACCCCAAGATGGTGACCAATCGCCAGGCTGTAATAGACCACCTGCTGCGCCTCGGCGGGCGTCGCATCGTTCTCATCAATAAATTTACGGCTCAGCTGACTGAACACCACCTTTTCACTCATCGGATACGCGCCTCTTCCACAACCTGATTCAGATGGGTCACGATCTCCGTCAGACGCGGATCTTTTTCAGCGTCCAGCCAGCGCGCAACCTGCTGCTCGCCCTGGCCTATCAGGCGCAAATAGTCGTCGGCAATCTGGCGACCGTAGCGGTAACCCGCCAGGCGACGCGCTTCGCGATCGACTTTCACGCGCAGCGGCTGCACCATATCGGGATGCAGAATTTCCGCCGCCTGCGCGTCCAGTTCCCCCGGCTCACGGGCGTGGATTTTCTGCTCCAGCAGGCCAAGCGCCATCGCAAAACCGTACAGCGTGGCCGCAGGGGTTGGCGGACAGCCCGGAATGTAAACATCAACCGGGACGATTTTGTCGGTGCCGCCCCAGACGCAGTACAGGTCGTGGAAAATACCGCCGCTATTGCCGCAGGCCCCGTAAGAGATACAGATTTTCGGGTCCGGCGCGGACTGCCAGGCGCGCAGCGCCGGGGAGCGCATAGCGCGAGTCACGGCCCCCGTAAATAGCAGAATATCCGCATGACGCGGCGACGGAACCACTTTGATCCCGAAGCGCTCAGCATCGAACAGCGGCGAAATAGAGGCGAAAATTTCGATTTCACAACCGTTACAGCCGCCGCAGTCCACGCGATAAACGTAGGCTGAACGTTTGATGTTTTTCAGCAGCGAGGTTTTCATGCTGGCGATGGATTCGTCCACCGTCATCGGCACCGGAATGCCGTTGGCATCGCGCGGACCTAATAAATTGCTCATTAACTGGCCTCTTTCATATGACGCGTCAATTCAATGCGGTCGGACGGCACCAGGCATTTCTGACGCTTACAGTCCGGGCAGGTCTCAAAAATTTCGCGGTGGTGTTCCGCACGGCTGTCGCCGTTATGTTTGAGCAGGGCAATGGCGTAGTCGATCTCTTTTTGCACCGCAAAAGGCCGCTGGCACACCCGGCAGTTGCATAGCGCAAAACGCGACTGCTGAAGAAAGTCTTCTTTTCGCCACACCGCCAGCTCGTACTCCTGCGAAAGCTTAATTGCCGCTGTCGGACACACTTCTTCGCAGCGGGCGCAGAAAATGCAGCGCCCGAGATTGAACTGCCACGCCTGCTCGCCGGTAGCAAGATCGGTTTCAACGGTTAGCGCATTGGACGGACAGGCGTTCACACACGCCGCACAACCGATACACTGCTGCGGATTGTGCTCCGGTTTGCCGCGAAAATTGGGATCGACGGCAATCGGCTCCAGCGGGTATGAGGACGTCGCCGTGCCGGTTTTAATAACTTTTTTGATAAAGGTAAACATGGCGATTCCTTATTTCAGCGGCGAGTTTTTGCGCTCAATGCTGTAACGCTCAAGTTCTTTGTACGGCACCACTTTGCTTTTCTTCTTCCGCACATCGACGACGGTCATGCGGTCGGTACAGGAGTAGCAAGGATCGAGGCTACCGATAATCAACGGTGCGTCGGAAACGGTATTGCCGCGCAGCATATAACGCAGGGTCGGCCAGTTCGCATAGGTCGCTGCACGGCAGCGCCAGCGGTACAGCTTCTGGTTGTCGCCGGTCATGCTCCAGTGAATATCGTCCCCGCGAGGTGCTTCGGAAAAACCGAGGGCGAAGCGGTTCGGAATATACGTAAAGCCATCGACCATCAGCGCGCCACCCGGCAGATTGTCGAGGCCGTAGTCGATCATATTCAGGGCGGTAAACACTTCGTTAATACGCACTTTGAGGCGTGAAATTACGTCACAGCCCTGCTCGCTGTGGACTTCCATCGGCAGCAGGCCATAACCGACAAACGGATGGTCGGCGCGGGTATCGCGGGCGTGGCCGCTGGCGCGAACCATTGGGCCAACGTTGCTGAAATCACGAGCGATTTCCGGGTCGAGGCGACCCACACCGACGGTACGCTGCTCCATATTCGGCGTACTGAGCAGGACATCTACCAGCTCTTTCACGTCACGACGCATCTGTTGCGCCAGCAGGCGGGTCTGGATCATGTCGTCTTTCAGCAGATCGCGACGGATGCCGCCAATCAGGTTCATGCCGTAGGTTTTACGCGCCCCGGTCAGGATCTCCGCCATTTTCATGGAGGCTTCGCGCACGCGGAAGAACTGCATAAAGCCGGAGTCAAAACCGGTAAAGTGACAGGCCAGGCCGAGGTTCAACAGATGCGAGTGCAGACGCTCCACTTCCAGCAGAATGGCGCGGATCATCTGGGCGCGTTCCGGCACCACAATTCCCATCGCGTTTTCAACAGAGGTGGTATAAGCCGTGCTGTGGGCAAAGCCGCAGATACCACACACGCGGTCAGAAAGGAAGGTGACTTCGTTATAACCCATGCGGGTTTCTGCCAGTTTTTCCATGCCGCGATGGACATAAAACAGGCGATAGTCAGCATCAATAATATTTTCGCCGTCAACAAACAGGCGGAAGTGGCCTGGCTCATCAGACGTCACGTGCAGCGGGCCAATCGGCACCACGTTATTTTTCTTATCGCCCAGTTCGTTAATGAACTGGTAGGTCTCGGCGTCGGTAGTCGGCGCGGGACGCTGACGATAATCCATGCTGTCTTTACGCAGCGGATAGAGATCGTCCGGCCAGTCGTCGGGCAGCACCAGCCGGCGCTCGTCCGGCAGGCCGACCGGGATCAGGCCATACATGTCGCGCACTTCGCGCTCGCCCCACACCGCCGCAGGGACGCGCGGCGTGACGGACGGAAACTCCAGCGTATTCGCATCGACGTCGACGCGCACGGTTATCCAGCACTTCGTTCCCTGCTCCATCGACATCACGTAGTAAACCGCGTAATTGCCGCACAGCGGACGTTCATCGTTACCGAACAGAACCGACAGCCAGCCGCCCTGCTGGTAATAAAGAAACTCCACCACTTCCGGCAGGGAGTTCACCTTCACGGTGATCGTGATTTGATCTTTCGTCTGCCAGGCTTCATCCAGTACCACGCCCGGAAAGGCCTGATGCAGTGCGGCGAGATAGTGTTGACCGATTTTTTCTTCAGACATAAATAAATTCTCTTAAAACGCCGCCAGCAGGGAGACGAAAGCTAAAAAGGCAATACCGAATCCGGCCCAGGTAATGTGTCCGGTGATATCAAGACGCAGCCGCGCCATGCTGTTTTCAAACAGGGCGATAATCAGAACGCCGATAACGACTTTTACGACGGCCACGATCAGCGCAAGCAGCAGACCGCCGATGCTGAAGCTGGTCATTTGTCCCCACGGGATAAATACGCCAACGAACATTTGCAGAACCACCAGCTGTTTCAGGCTGATAGCCCACTTGATCACGCCAAAACCGCTGCCGCTGTATTCAGACAGCGGACCTTCCTGTAACTCCTGCTCCGCTTCCGCAAGGTCAAACGGCAGTTTGCCCATTTCGATGAACGTGGCGAAAGCACAGGCACACAGTGCGAGGATCAGCGGAATACTGCGCGCAGCAGGCCAGTGATACAGCGTGTCGGTAATGCTGCTAATGTGCGTGGAGCCAGCCACCTGCGCAGCAACCCACAGGCCGAGCAGCAGCATCGGCTCCACCAGCACGCCCAGCATCGCCTCACGGCTTGCGCCGATGGCAGTGAACGGGCTGCCGGTATCCAGACCTGAAATGGCGAAGAAGAAGCGCGCGACGGCGAACAGATAGATAAGGGTGATCAGATCGCCCAGCTCCGGCAGTGGAGAGGCGACCGTCACCACCGGCAGCGTGGCGGCAATCGCCAGCATCACGCCGGCCATCACAAACGGGGTCGCGCGAAATACCCAGCCGGCAGCGGCAGGCGAAACGCTCTGACGCCCCATCAGTTTGATAATGTCGCGGTACTCCTGGAGAACGCCAGGTCCGCGACGGTTATGCATTCGGGCACGCGCCACGCGGGTGATGCCGGAGAGCAGCGGCGCGAAGGCAAACAGCGCCAGCGCCTGAATTAAAGCAAGAACATAGGTCATTTTCAGGCTCCTCGCGTAACCACAATCACTACCAGTACCGCCAGCTCAACCAGCGCAATACGGCGGCACAGAACCGCGATGCAGTCGCCCTGCCAGCCGGGAATGAAGCGCACCGGGTTCAGCCATTTGCGCAGTTTAAGCACCGGCGCAAATGCCTCTTTTACCGGCATCGCAAAACCGTGCGCGGTAATGACCATGGACCGTTCGTGATCGTAGCCGCAGACCCAGGCCGGACCGCGTGAACGGGCAGACAGACGGTCGCGTTTGAACACCATCATGATGATGAACGGCAGTAGCGGACAGGCGATCAGCAGCAGAGCGATCATCGGCTGCGATACCACGGAGGCCGTGGCATCGGCGCTGAAATGGAAGAGACTACCAACTAACGGCAGAAGCCACGGCGCAGCGATACCGCCGACGATACAGCTCAGTGCAGCCAGACCGACGCTGATATTCATCAGCCACGGCGCGGACGTTGCATTCTCCGCTTCCTTCGTGCGCGGTGCGCCAAGGAAGGTAACGCCGTAGACTTTTGCCATACACATCACGGCCAGCGCACCGGTGATCGCCAGCCCGACGGCCAGCAGCGGCCCGAGCAGACGCGCAACAAATACGCTGTGATTGCCTAACGCGAAGAACGATTGATAGATAACCCACTCGCCTGCAAAACCGTTCAGCGGCGGCAGCGCGGCCATCGCCATCAGACCCACCAGCATCGCCAGCGAAATCAGCGGCATTTTTTTACCGATGCCGCCCAGTTTCTCGATGTCGCGATGACCAGTACGGAACCAGACCGCGCCTGCACCAAGGAATAACGTCGTTTTAAACAGGCTGTGGTTAACGAGGTGATAAAGTCCGCCGGTAAAGCCCAGCACCATCAATAGCGGTGAATGCAGCGATATACCCGCCACGCCAACGCCCAACCCCAGCAGGATAATGCCGATGTTTTCCAGGGTGTGATAGGCCAGCAGACGCTGGATATTGTGCTCCATCAGCGCATACAGGCCGCCAACAAAGGCCGTAATCATACCCAGCACCAGCAGTACGACGCCCCACCATAGCGGAACATTCACTTCCAGGGTGGTAAAGGTCAGTAACCCAAACAGCCCTACTTTCATCACCACTGTAGAAAATAGCGCCGCAGCAGGCGCGCTGGCACTGGCGTGGGCCTGCGGAACCCAGCTGTGCAGCGGGATGACGCCTGCCAGCAGCCCGAAGCCGATGACAGCAAGCAGCCAGATATCATTGCCCAGCGGCTGTTGTAGTACGCGCAAGTGGACCAGACCAATATTGAGCGAACCGTAGCGCTGCCACGTCAACCAGCAGGCAATGGCCAGCAGGAGGGTGCCCAGGCGTCCCAGTACAAACCACAGTTTGCCGGATTGCGCGCAACCGGTAAGAAATGCGGCGCACAGTGCCATGACTTCAGCCATCACCACCAGCGTACCAAGGTTACTTGCGGTCACCGCACAGACGGCCGCGGCCATCAGCACATTGACCAGCAGACCGTTGGATTTCACCTGTGCATGACCGTGCCAGCTAATGTTGAAGAGGCTAATAAACAGTGCCGATAAGCCAATTGCCACCAGCCATACGGCATTAATACCGGTCAGCTCAACGCTCAGATGCGTATAAGGTATCGCCGCCATGTTAACGGACACGCCCTGGCTGCCGGCAGCCATCCAGCTCATCAATACCCGGAAACCACCGATGGCCACCATGGCGCTTGCTATCGCACCGCCGATCCCGGCAATGGCTCCACTCAGTCTTTTTCCGGCGCAAAACACGCCTGCCAGCACCGCGCTGGCGACATACCAGACCACCGCCTGGCTTACTAAAGAAGCCGCCGTCATTTCGCCTCTCCATTTTGAGCCTGAAACAGCGACAAATCGCCGAAATCGGTATTGATCGTCAGCGCACGCTTACGCTTGTTAGCCAGCGTAATGTCGCGGTTATTCACGATCATCAGCGCTTTTGTTGGACAGGTGCGCACACACGCCGGTCCCTGCTCATCGAAATCACACATATCGCATTTCACCGCAATGGCGCGGACACCCGGGACCCAGTCCAGCAGCGTGCTCACGCGAGCCGGTGCCGGCGGTGCCGGTGGCGCTTTCGACGTGTTGGCGTTCGCCGGAATATACAACGGTCGGCTGCCGGAAAATTCAATCGCACCAAACGGACAGGCAATGCCGCACAGCTTGCAGCTTACGCACAGGCTCTCATTCAGCTGTACCGCACCGTCGACGCGGGTAATCGCGTTAACCGGACAAACTCCGGCGCACGGCGCATCTTCACAGTGGTGGCACATCTGCGGAGCAGATTCTTTTTCATTACGCATAACACGCAGACGCGGCATGACTTGCAGGCCGTGCTGACGATGCGTCTCGGCACAGGCAGCCTCACAGGTGCGGCAGCCGATACAGAGGGTGGAGTCAGCAATTACAAAACGATTCACCAGGCATTCCTCAGGTGATTGTCATTTTTGACGAAATCGTGTCGGCGAGTGTCAATTTCGACACTTATCGACACGGGTAACTTCAGGCCAGCGTGGCCTGTCCCTGTTTGTTCACCAGTTGGCTTAAATCAACAGGAAGATCGTTTTCTACCGCGGTATACAGGCTGTCATATACGGCAGAGATCTTTTCCAGATAGTGCTCAAGCACCTGCTCGCGATTGCGGCTATCAATACGGCCGTCGACCTTGCCGTCGCTGGTTAATTGCGCCTGCGCAATCAGCTGCTTATCTTCACCCTCGCGCGTCTCAACGTAATATTCGATGGTATGGCTGTTGAAGCCTGCGGCCAGCGTGACGTAAATCGTGAAGTGCTCAAAAAGGACAAAACAGAGATCTTTTTCCGGCGCGCAGCTCATCGCATGATGCAGACGGGCTTTAGATAGCGTCAGCCCCTGGACCAAAGAATTACAGTAGTTGCGCCACTGATCCTGCTGGCGGCGGTGTCGATCAGCGATGTAATCAGCTTTCTCGCTAATTTCCCAAATAGTCATGTCAGGTTACCCGGTTAAAAGAGACATCCCTGATAAGCACTTTCTATGCCAGTTTTTAACTATCTGATTTTTTTATCTTTTATAATAGAGACTGCAATTTATTGACATGTCATTTCGTCACCTCGACATCGTCACCGACAGCGCTTCTTCGCTGCTCAGAGGTAACTGGCACCGTTATTGCATCAGTGGGGCATCTTGTACCGGAGGGGCTATGCACGAAATTACGCTCTGCCAGCGGGCGCTGGAGATCATCGAACAACAGGCCGCATCGCACGGCGCAAAACGCGTGACCGGCGTATGGCTCAAAGTGGGCGCGTTTTCCTGCGTAGAGCCTGCGGCCCTTACCTTTTGTTTTGATCTGGTCTGCCGCGGCACGCTGGCAGAAGGCTGTAAACTGCACGTTGAAGAACAACAGGCGGAATGCTGGTGCGATCGCTGCCAGCAATTTGTTCATCTGGTTTCACAGCACGTCCGCCGCTGCCCGCAGTGCGAGAGCGACACGTTGCAGATCGTGGCCGACGATGGATTACAGATCCAGCGCCTTGAAATTGATCAGGAGTAAATTATGTGTACGACATGCGGTTGTGCTGAAGGCAACCTTTATATTGAGGGTGACGAACATAACCCGCACTCCGCGTTTCGCAGCGCGCCCTTCGCGCCTGCGTCTCGCCCGGCACTCACTATTACCGGCCTGAAAACAGCCGGTTTTCATCCGCAAGAGTCAACGGGTGGCGATCTGCATTATGGTCACGGTGAAGCCGGAACCCACGCTCCCGGCATCAGCCAGCGGCGAATGCTGGAAGTCGAAATCAACGTGCTGGATAAAAACAACCAGCTCGCTGCCCGCAATCGCGCGCGCTTTGCCGCTCAGCAGCAGCTGGTGTTGAATCTGGTTTCCAGCCCCGGCTCCGGTAAAACCACCCTGCTGACCGAAACGCTGCTGCGCCTGAAAGATAAGGTCTCCTGTGCGGTCATCGAAGGCGATCAGCAAACCGTCAACGACGCCGCCCGTATTCGCGCAACCGGCACACCGGCGATTCAGGTGAATACCGGTAAAGGGTGTCATCTTGATGCTCAGATGATTGCCGATGCCGCCCCGCGCCTGCCGCTGGAAAAAAACGGCATTCTGTTTATTGAAAATGTCGGCAATCTGGTCTGCCCGGCAAGCTTCGATCTCGGTGAACGCTATAAGGTGGCGGTGCTGTCAGTCACTGAAGGAGAAGATAAACCGCTGAAATATCCGCATATGTTTGCCGCTGCATCATTGATGCTGCTTAATAAAGTGGATTTACTGCCGTACCTGAATTTTGACGTGGAGCAGTGCATCGCCGCAGCGCGAGAAGTGAATCCTGAAATTGAAATCATGCTTATTTCCGCCACCAGCGGCGAAGGCATGGAAACCTGGCTCAACTGGCTGGAGGCGCAGCGATGTGCATAGGCGTTCCGGGGCAAATTCGCACCATTGACGGCAACCTGGCGAAAGTGGACGTCTGCGGCGTGCAACGCGAGGTCGATCTGACGCTGGTCGGTCACTGCGATGAAAACGGCGCATCCCGTCTTGGCCAGTGGGTACTGGTACACGTCGGTTTTGCGATGAGCGTGATTGATGAAGCAGAGGCGCGCGACACGCTCGAGGCGCTGCAAAATATGTTTGAAGTCGAGCCGGACGTTGGCGCGCTGCTGTTTGGCGAGGAGAAGTAATGCGTTTCGTTGATGAATACCGCGCGCCAGAACAGGTTATGCAGCTTATAGATCATCTGCGGAGTCGGGCGGTGCATCTGGATTATACCGCTGCCCGCCCCTTGCGCATTATGGAAGTCTGCGGCGGCCACACCCACGCGATTTTCAAATTTGGCCTCGACCAGCTGCTGCCGGAAAATATCGAATTTATTCATGGTCCCGGCTGCCCGGTATGCGTGCTGCCGATGGGCCGCATTGATAGCTGTATTGAAATCGCCAGCCACCCGGAGGTCATTTTTTGTACCTTTGGTGATGCGATGCGGGTGCCGGGTAAAAATGGCTCGCTGATGCAGGCCAAAGCACGCGGTGCGGATATTCGAATTATCTACTCGCCGATGGATGCCCTGCGGCTGGCGCAGGAAAATCCGGACCGCAAAGTGGTCTTTTTCGGCCTGGGGTTTGAAACCACCATGCCCGCGACGGCGATCGTCCTTCAGCAGGCCCTGGCGCGTAACCTCAACAATTTCTTCTTTTTCTGCCAGCACATAACCCTGATCCCCACCCTGCGCAGCCTGCTTGAGCAGCCGGATAACGGGATTGACGCATTCCTCGCTCCCGGTCACGTCAGCATGGTGATTGGCGTGGAGGCATACGGTTTTATCGCCGATACTTATCAGCGCCCGCTGGTGGTCGCCGGCTTTGAACCGCTTGATCTTCTGCAGGGCGTCACCATGCTGGTTGAGCAAAAAATCACGGCCTGTAGTCAGGTTGAAAACCAGTATCGTCGCGTGGTGCCGGATGCCGGTAATCCTCGTGCCCAGGACGCCATTGCCGACGTCTTTACCGTCAAGGGCGAAAGCGAATGGCGCGGGCTGGGACTGATTGCCGATTCCGGCGTTCAGCTTACCGCACCTTATCAGCGCTTTGACGCCGAGGCGCATTTTCAGCCAGCCCCACAGCAAACCAGCGACGATCCGCGTGCGCGCTGCGGCGATGTCCTGACGGGGCGCTGCAAACCGCATCAATGCCGGTTATTTGGGAATACCTGTAATCCGCAAAGTGCCTTTGGCGCGCTAATGGTTTCCTCCGAAGGAGCCTGTGCCGCCTGGTATCAATATCGAAGCCAGGAGTGCGAAAAATGAAAACGATTCAGATTGCCCACGGCAGCGGCGGTCAGGCGATGCAACAGTTGATCGGCGACCTGTTTATGCAGGCTTTTGCTAATCCGTGGCTGCTGGAACAGGAAGACCAGGCGCGCCTGAGTCTGGCGCAGTTTACCGCTCAGGGCGACCGACTGGCCTTTTCCACCGACAGCTATGTTATCGATCCGCTTTTTTTTCCCGGCGGTGATATCGGCAAGCTCGCGGTGTGCGGAACGGCCAACGACGTGGCGGTAAGCGGCGCCATTCCCCGCTTTCTCTCCTGCGGCTTCATCCTTGAAGAAGGGCTGGAGATGGCAACGCTCGAGGCGGTAGTCAATAGCATGGCGCAAACGGCCAGAGCGGCCGATATCGCCATTGTCACCGGCGACACAAAAGTGGTGCCGCGCGGTGCGGCAGACAAATTGTTTATCAATACCGCAGGCATCGGCGCCATTCCGGCCGATCTTCACTGGGGGGCGCAATCTCTGACGCCTGGTGACGTTCTGCTGGTCAGCGGCACGCTCGGTGACCACGGGGCGACGATCCTCAACCTGCGTGAGCAACTGGGACTGGACGGCGCGCTGAGCAGCGACTGCGCGGTATTAACGCCGCTTATCCAGATGCTGCGCCCGGTGCCGGGCATCAAAGCGCTACGCGATGCGACACGCGGCGGAGTGAACGCCGTCGCGCATGAATTCGCGCTTTCCAGCGGCTGCGGCGTCGAGCTTCACGAGCAGCACCTGCCGGTAAAAGACGCGGTGCGCGGCGTGTGCGAACTGTTGGGCCTTGACCCGCTTAATTTTGCTAACGAGGGTAAACTGGTGATTGCAGTCAGTCGCGACGCGGCTGAGCAGGCGCTGGCGCAACTTCAGTCACACCCGCTGGGTCGCGACGCTGCTATTATTGGGGAAGTGGTTGAACGTAAAGGAGTGCGCCTGACCGGTCTGTATGGTATTAAACGCACTCTGGATTTGCCTCATGCCGAACCCTTACCGCGGATTTGTTGATCCCGGTTTAAAACATTATTACGCTTTTTAATCATTTCTTTCGCGCCGCATTAGCGGCGCTTTGTGGACAAGAGCAATGTCGTATACCCCGATGGGCGATCTTGGACAGCAGGGTCTGTTTGATATTACCCGGACTCTTTTACAACAGCCCGATCTCGCCGCGCTGAGCGAAACGCTCACCCAGCTTGCCCGGCAGTCTGCGCTCGCCGATAGCGCGGCTTTAGTGCTGTGGCGCGACGGCAATCATCGAGCCAGATACTATACGACACGGACGTCAGGTGGTGCGCAGGAGTATGAGGATGAAACCGTGCTGGCCCATGGCCCGCTACGGCGTTTTCTCTCCCGTCCGGAAGCACTGCATTGCAGCTACGCGGAGTTTAGCGAAACCTGGTCGCAGCTTGCCAGCAAACTCTACGATCCTTTTGGGCGCTATTGCCTGCTGCCGCTGGCGGCGGAAGGCCACATTTTTGGCGGCTGCGAGTTTATTCGTAATGATGACCGCCCGTGGACGGAGAAAGAATATGCGCGTCTGCACGCGCTGGCGCAAATAGTCGGCATCGTCGCCGAACAAATCCAGAATCGGGTCAGTAATAACGTTGATTACGATTTACTGTGTCGTGAACGCGATAACTACCGCATTCTGGTCGCCATTACCAATGCCGTACTCTCCCGACTCGACATGGACGAACTGGTCAGCGAAGTCGCGAAGGAGATCCACTACTATTTTCGCATTGATGCTATCAGTATCGTGCTGCGCAGTAACCGCAAGGGCAAACTGAATATTCACTCCACCCACTATCTTGATGCTAATGAGCCGGTGCACGATCAGAGTGAGGTGGTTGAAACCGGTACGCTTTCTGAGCGGGTCTTTAAGAGTAAGGAGATGCTGCTTCTCAATCTGCACCAGCGCGATCAGCTTGCGCCTTACGAACGTATGCTGTTCGAAATGTGGAACAACCAAATTCAGACCCTGTGCCTGTTGCCGCTGATGTCCGGCGATACCATGCTTGGAGTACTCAAGCTGGCGCAGTGTGATGAAAAAGCCTTTACTACCACTAATCTTAAGCTGCTGCGGCAAATCGCCGAGCGCGTGGCCATTGCGGTGGACAATGCGCTGGCCTATCAGGAGATCCATCGCCTGAAAGAACGTCTGGTGGATGAAAACCTGGCGCTGACCGAGCAGCTTAATAATGTCGACAGCGATTTCGGTGAGATCATTGGCCGCAGTGAAGCAATGCATAACGTGCTGCGTCAGGTCGAAATGGTGGCACAGAGCGACAGCACGGTGCTGATCCTCGGTGAAACCGGCACCGGCAAAGAGCTGATTGCCCGCGCGATCCATAATCTCAGCGGACGCAACAATCGCCGGATGGTGAAGATGAATTGTGCCGCGATGCCCGCCGGGTTGCTTGAGAGCGACCTGTTTGGCCATGAGCGCGGTGCCTTTACCGGGGCCAGCGCCCAGCGTATTGGTCGTTTCGAACTGGCGGATAAAAGCTCGCTGTTTCTCGATGAGGTTGGCGATATGCCGCTGGAGCTTCAGCCGAAGCTGCTGCGGGTATTGCAAGAGCAGGAGTTTGAGCGTCTCGGCAGTAACAAACTGATCCGCACGGATGTCCGGCTGATCGCCGCCACCAATCGCGATCTGCTAAAAATGGTGCTCGATCGTGAGTTTCGCAACGATCTTTACTATCGCCTGAATGTGTTTCCGATTAACCTGCCGCCGCTACGCGAGCGTCCGGAAGATATCCCCCTGCTGGTGAAAGCGCTGACGTTTAAAACGGCTCGCCGAATGGGCCGTAATATCGACAGTATACCGGCGGAAACTCTGCGTCTGCTGGCCCAGATGGAGTGGCCGGGCAACGTTCGTGAACTGGAAAACGTTATCGAACGTGCGGTGCTGCTGACGCGGGGAAGCGTCCTGCAACTTTCCCTGCCGGAGCTGAATTTCAGTTCCTCCGCAGAGGCAGAACCGGCAGCAGAAATCGCGCAGGAAGGTGAAGATGAGTATCAGCTTATTCTGCGGGTACTAAAAGAAACCAACGGCGTGGTGGCCGGGCCAAAAGGCGCGGCTCAGCGCCTGGGCCTGAAGCGGACAACGTTACTGTCGCGTATGAAACGACTGGGTATCGATAAAGACACGCTGGAGTGATCGGCCGGATGTTACCAGTGCAGGCCCTCGCCGGATAATGCCTGATGGCCTGCGCTTATCGGGCCTTATTTTTTGGCCGGTATTTTTCCGGCAGCGCTGGCACCGGGCGGCCATCGTCAATAAGGTGGCGCACGGTGAGGATCGGATGGCGCCACAACATGCGCGGTCCCGCCCAGCGCATAATATGCTTCATCTCTTCACGTTTTGCCGGCTGATAACAATGAACCGGGCACTGTTTGCAGGCCGGTTTCTGTTCACCAAACACACACTTATCCAGCCGTTTATCGGCATAGGCGTTCAGCGCCAGATAATGGGCGTCATCCGCCAGCGCCTCAGGGCAATGACGCTGGTAGAGCGCAATCATCCGGCGAATAGTCAGTTTTTCACGCGCGATACGTTTATCAGACATGGCGGTTACTCTGGAAAAGGGGGGATTAATTTTACCGCTATCCAGCGCACAGACCAACTCCCCCTTTGGCGGTATCTGCGGACGGTTTAACCGTCCGCAGAGAGTATTACGCCGACTCTTTTACCAGCACCACGCAGGCACCGCCTTCAAAAGTTGCCAGATTGATACGATCGTTTTCTGTGACCATCTCCCCGCTAAACAGGTCGCGATAGCGATGACCTGCTAATGACTCTGGCAACAGAATATACGTGTCCGTCCAGCGAGCGATATGCACCAGGCTGTCATCGTGCTCATCAAACGCCAGCCGGGGTGCAATAACGATCAGCGCATCCCGATCGTCTGCCCGCGCAAACGCCAGGACGTTCTCTTCGCGCTTACCGGTAGCGTCCAGCGGCAGGTAGGCCCCTTCGCGGAACAGCTGCGGTTTTTGCTGACGAAGATGCAGCAGTCGGGCAGTGACGTGCAGCTTCAACTGACCGCTACGCCAGCTTGCGTCGGTTGGCGAGGAAAACTGTTCATCTTCCGTCAGAAGGCGTGCAAGCTCGTCGAAATCAGGCTCCCGTCGGTTATCCGGGTCGACCAGGCTGAAGTTCAGCATTTCGCTTCCCTGGTAGATATCCGGTACGCCCGGGGCGGTGAGTTTCACCACCGCCTGAGTAAGGCTGTTAATAAGCCCGGCGCGAATAAACGGCTGTAGCGACCGGGTAAAATCCTGCAAAAATGCCTGATTATCAGGTGAAAGAAGATGACGTGCATATTCCAGTACCGCGTTTTCATACACTTCGTTGCTGTCGCCCCAGTCGGTACGCAACTTGGCTTCGCGCAGCGCTTTTTCGACAAATACCACAAAACGCGCCTCCAGCGCTTTCAGCCCTGCCGCATCGTCGGGCTGCAGTGTGGGAGGCCAGACACCGGCCAGCGCCTGATACAGCATCCATGAACCCGATGCACGGGGTGCCGGGCCATCATCCAGCAGCGTTACCTTATGCTGATTGATCTGCCGCCAGCGATCCACGCATTCGGCCCACAGCCCGGGGGCTTCCGTCAGCGTATAGAGTCGGGCCCGGGCGTCCTCCCCGCGCTTGGTATCATGGGTCGACGTTGATGAAATGGCATCCGGCTGGCGCTCAAGGCGCGTCTGCATTTCGCTGTGAAAGCGATGAATGGAGAAGGTGCGCGCCAGCGGCTCTGCGCCGACTTCATTCAGGGCCAGATCCATGTTCTGGCGGAAAAACAGCGTATCTTCTACCGATTTGGCCATCAGCGGACCGGTTAGCTGCTGAAAGCGGGTCCGAAAGCTGTCAGCATCGCCGGACGCCGCCGCAGAAAGATCGCCGCTGAGGATCTTGCGCAGGAAATTCAGCGCCTCCGGCTGCGGGGCGTGGGCATCCATTCTGATCCGGGCAATGACCCGTTGCAGTAAAGCATCATCCGCGGCGGTTAACCCCTGACTGGTGCCGTAGGTACGATAAACCGGGAAGGCGACCAGCAGTTCGCGCAGCGCGCCGCGCAGGGCCTCTTCATCCATGGCCACGTTGTCGGCTGCGGCGAGTGTCGTCGCCAGTTTTAATAAAGTGGTAAACTCGCCTTCGAAATTTCGATCCGCCATTAACAGTTTGGCATCGCGCAACTCCGCTTTCAGATCGACAGGCTCACCGACAATGCGGTCATAAACCTGACGCAGGGTCGCCATATTACTGTCATCCACCAGCACGTCAGAGAGCGCCGCAATAAATTCATAACCGGTGGTACCGGAAATGGGCCATTCGTCGGGCAAGTGCTCGCCCTTACCGAGGATCTTCTCAACGGTGATATAGCACTCCGGCCCGGCCTGCGCGCGCAGGCGCTCCAGATAGGCTTTTGGATCGGCAAGACCATCGACATGATCGACCCGCAGTCCGTCTACGGCCCCGGAATGCACCAGCTCGAGGATCAGCCGGTGGGTATCGTCAAAAACAGTGTCATCTTCAACGCGCACGCCTACCAGCCCGGTGATTTCAAAAAAGCGGCGGTAGGAGAGATTGCTGGCAGCGTCCCGCCAGCAGGTGAGCTGATAAGGCTGCTGCTCATGCAATCTGGCGATATCGTGCGGCTCGCTGAGTGACAACGTCGCCTCTTCCCTTCCCTGCCAGCTTTGCGGCGTCAGGGGATAATACGTGTCAAAATAGGCTAAGGCCGGTTTATTGCTGAGCGGATCGCGTTTAACCGCGATCTCGCCCTTCGCCAGCGCTTCTTCAAAATCGTCGCCGAGGAAAGGCAGCGTCAGACGCCGCGACCAGTCAATATCAAAATGGCGCGCATAGCGGCTGTTTTCGCCATGCTCCACAACGTCGCGCCACCAGGGATTCTCCAGCGATGCCGCCATATGGTTAGGCACGATATCCAGAATCAGCCCCAGTCCGGCCTGTTTAAGCGCGCTGACCAGCCGATCAAACCCGTCACGCCCGCCAATCGCAGGATCGATTTCACAGGCGTCAGTAACGTCATAGCCGTGCGTGGAGTCTGACGTTGCGGTAAAAATCGGTGAGGCATACAGGTGGCTTATCCCAAAGCGCTGCAAATACGGGACCAGCGCGGCAGCACGATCGAAGGTCATGCCATTACGAAACTGAATACGGTATGTCGAAACTGGAATACTCACACGGTTTCTCCCTGCGCGAGACGAACAATAAGGGTGTTCTGGGCCAGTGCCTCTGCCCCATCGGGCAGGGCAAAAAGGGTTTTTCCAGGTAAATCAGGAAGCGGCTGGGTGGCCTTGCCAAAATTGAAGGCGATGGACAGCGTTCCACGCGGGAAAGTCCAGCTTACGGCCAGAAAACCCTCTGCGGTATCAATTACGCGGCCGGCATGTCCGCCAGCCGAAGCCAGCAGCGGGACAATGTATCGATGACGCAACGCCAGTAGCGTTTTGGTCAGCGCCAGCCAGCGCGCTCCTTCAGTACTTTTCGTCTTCTGCCAGTCGAGTTTCGAACGCATAAACGTGCTTTCAGCATTTGGATCGGGCACGGCCCCCTCTTCATGCCCGGCGTGTCCCTCAAATTCTCTGGCCCGGCCTTCGCGTACGGCCCGGGCCAGATCGCCGTGAAAATCAGTAAAAAACAGGAAGGGATGGGTTTCGCCATATTCCTCGCCCATGAACAGCAGCGGAATATGCGGGGACAGCAGCAGCGTGGCCAGCAGGATCTGCGTTTTCTCAGCTCCGGCCAGTTCAATGAGCCGCTCCCCCTGCGCGCGGTTGCCTACCTGATCGTGATTCTGAATAAAATCAACAAACGCGACCGGCGGCTGGCCAGCACTTTTCACCCCGCGCGGTTCACCCGAGTGAGGTGAAATCTCGCCCTGCCAGGCAAAACCTTCGGTAAGAATACGCGCAAGGTGTTTTTCAGGTGCTTCAGCGAAGTCCTGGTAATAGGCGTGCGTTTCGCCGGTGGCGAGAACATGAGCGGCATTGTGAAAATCGTCGTTCCATTCGCCGGTGAAAAGCGGTGCGGAACCGTCTTTTGCGCGCGGATGAAGGAAGATAACATTGCGGCTGTCTTCGGTCGTCAGATGCACCGCGCGCTGGGGAATGTCGGCGCGAATACGTTCGGCGATCTCCAGCAGAATATGCGGTTCATTGCGATCTTCAATCTGATCGATGGCATCAAAACGCAGTCCGTCGAGGTTAAATTGCGTTAACCAGTACAGGGGGGCGTCGGCAATATAACGACGCACGGCATCCACATCATAGGCGATGCCCGCGCCCCACGGCGTTACACGTTCTTTATCAAAGAAATCGGGGGATAGCAGCGGCAAATAATTACCTTCCGGCCCGAAGTGATTAAGCACGATATCCAGCACCACTGAAAGGCCGTGGCCGTGCGCGGCATCAATAAAGGCCCGAAAATCATCCGGCGTACCGTAGGCAGAGTGCGGTGCGTAAAGCAGCACACCGTCATAGCCCCAGCCGCGATCGCCAGCAAACTGCGAGACGGGCATCACCTCAATCATGGTAATGCCAAGCGCTGCCAGACCAGCCAGTTTTGTGATTGCCGAGCGGAAGGTGCCTTCTGGCGTAAAAGTGCCGATATGTAATTCGTACACCACCGTCTCTTCCCAGGGTCGGCCCGCCCACGCCTCGTGCTGCCAGCGATATTGTGTTGGATCAACCACCTGCGAAGGACCGTTAACACCCGCTGTTTGCGCCCGGGAAGCTGGGTCCGGAATGACCGTCCCGTCACTGAGTACGAAGGCATATTCAGTACCGGGCGCGATGCCGCTGGCCTGATATTCAAACCAGCCATCGCCGACCGCGGTCATAGTGCGATCCTGGCCAGCAAGACGTAATGTCAGCGTATCATGGGCAGTCGCCCAGAGGCGAAATCGAACCGTATCCGGAGCGACGTACTCAGCTCCCCAACTGTCAGGAAAAGATCTGAATTCCATTCAATAGCCTCATGTGATCCGCAGATATGCGATGAACGATAACGCATCAATCATAGTTCAAATGTGGCAGGAAAGCGGGAGCGGTCGGCGGGACGAATTGAGGGAACACTTTATTTAATGAAGATATTAAAAAGCGTTCTAACCTCCGCTTGCGCGGAGGTTTTCTGTACACTTAATGTTTTCGATCATTTATACCAGAGAGCGAGGCATCCAGCACCCAACCGCCAGGCATATCCGTTACCGCAAATCGGGCGGCGTAACGCTCTTTTTGACAACCTGGCGCGGTGTAAGCTTTAACATCAGCGATAGCCAGATCGTAGGCTGCTACTTTATTAACATTTTCTGGCTTATCACGGCCATCGGTTAAAGCCTGCAAGAGGGCTGCAAAAGTCACCTCTTCATCTTCTTCAATCAGGCTCATTACCGCTTCACCGATAAGCAAGTCCGAAAGTATCTCTTTTTGACTTTTGCTCATGGTTTCTCCTTTACGTCAGTGACATGAGGTCATTCTGCCGTTTATTTATCGATAATTTTCTTGTCACCTTAGGTGATGGCAAACGATAAAGACAGATTATGTATTCATTAGCCGTACGTAATCAATTCAGTTTTTTTGACAAAATCTTCAGCGCCAGCTGATACGCCGGTTTTTCACGCGTTTCAGCCCCTTCTTCCCATGATAATACCAGTGTGTAGATGAGTCCTGGCGTTGCACGTAAGCCTTTTTTGAGGAGGGTCACGGCAGCAATGCCCAGGATTTCCCTGGCAGAATCATATAAAGCACGTTCATTTTCGTCCAATTTGTCTCCTGTAGATTGCATAGCCAGAT
>Ga0302347_1001554_pt1 | contig 27072 bp, 22 predicted proteins | sample PhyWR1_FD_202178 | JGI IMG/M metagenome (GOLD analysis project Ga0302347, IMG submission 202178) | Leaf surface microbial communities from wheat plants in UC Gill Tract Community Farm, Albany, California, United States - DLSL W.R1 (v2)... | ecosystem: Host-associated > Plants > Phyllosphere >...
GCTGGATACGGCCGATGGCGGCGCGCTGCAGCGCCGGGTCCGACCGGGAGAGATAGACGATGTTGCCGACGATGTTGTCGCCCACGCAGACCAGATCGGCGCTCGGCACATCCACGCTCATGTGGTCCATCGTCTTGCCGGGGTTGTACAGGAAGCGCAGCTGGTGGCGCCCCCAACGCATGGCGAGATTGTCGAACACGATATCGGGATCGCGGTAGCGTGATGCCACCGGTTGGTTCTGCGAAAGAAAGGCATGCCGGTGATGGCGGTGCGCCAGGGTCAGCGCCTCCGGAAACAGCGTCATGCCACAGATGTGGTCACTCATGAAATGGGTGGCGGCAACCAGTCGCACCCTCTTGCCCATCTGCCCGTGCAGCACGTCCCGCAACCAGGCGGCATCCTCCTCGCTGCCCAACGCGTCCACCAGCAGCACCTGGTCTCCGTTGACGAAGGCGGTAGCGACCGATTCAACCTGGTCACCGACGAACATCAGCACATCTGGGGCAAGCTCCTGAATTCGCACGGCGGGCTTTCCGGGTGGGAGGATCGGCATCATCACCAGCGCATGCGGCGCCCGACAAGCGAGTAGTTCTACGCTTCGCATTAGAAAAATTCATGCGCTACGATGACAGGGCCCCTGCTTTGGATGGTGCCCGTGAAAGCCCGCCCCACTGCCCCACTGAATGCGCTGCGCACGTTCGAAGCGGCTGCCCGCCACCTCAGCTTCAATCAGGCGGCGCGCGAGCTGTTCGTCACCCCGGCTGCGGTCAGTCACCAGGTCAAACACCTCGAGGCCTATCTGGGCGTAAGCCTGTTCCAGCGCAATCACCGCGCCGTGGCGCTCACATCAGAGGGCGCGGCGCTGGCAACATCGGTCGGTGATCTACTTGGGCAGCTGGACCTGGCCTTGGAGCGCGCCAGGACGCGCGCACCACACGAGCTGCGGGTGACAACCATGGAGTCGTTCGCCGCGAAATGGCTGGCCCCAAGGCTGCACCGCTTTCACCATGCGCACCCCAATGTCCGGGTGCGCATCGACACCGGCAATGAACATGCCGACTTTCTGCGCGGAGGATTCGATGTCGGCATCCGCTACGGTGCAGGCAACTACACCGGCGTGCGCGCTGAGCTGCTGTTGAAGGCGCCGGTATTCCCTGTGTGCTCGCCCGCGCTGCTGGCCGGCACTGCTGGCCGGCTGCAGCGGTCTGATGATCTGCGCCACTGCACCTTGTTGCACGATGAAAGTGCCACGGACCGCCCCGGCGTGCCGGCGTGGTCACACTGGCTGGAGGCCGCCGGCGCCACCAACGTCAACGCCAGCGCCGGGCCGGTCTTCCCCAGCATCTATCTTGCGCAGGAAGCGACGGTGGCCGGCCACGGCGTGGCGCTCGGCGTGGCGCCGCTGGTGGAAGATGATCTCCGCCAAGGCAGGCTGGTGAAACCCTTCAGCCTGGAGCTGGAGAACCGTTATGCATTCTGGTTGATCCGTCGGGAGAGGGCTCAGGACCGCCCCGATGTGCAGGCGTTCTGCCAATGGCTGGGTGAGGAGTGCAGTGATCGGCCATGACAGGCCCATGCGTGTCATGACGGTTCATCGGCAACAGGTGAGCGGGTCGTGCGCGCATCGCCTGCACGCATCCGGTAGTGCTCCACCCACTCCATGGTCGGTGCGATACCGCCGAAGGGAAACAGATGCGGGCTGACCTGCCCATGGGCTTCGGTCAAGCCCTCTACCAAGCGATCCACGAACACATCCGGCCCGGCTCTTCCCAGCAGGCGGCCGATGGAGATGCCGTACCGGGACAGCATCGAGGTGCTTGCAGCGACGCCGCAAATGGCCGCATAGCGTACAAGCCGCGCGATGCTGGCCGGCCCGGGGACGCCCACCAGCACCGGATGGGTGATGCCACGGGCGCGCAGTTCATTCAACCAGGCCAGAACGATATCGGCGTCGAATGCGAACTGGGTGATGACCAGCGGTGCCATGCCTCGCTCTTCGATACGCTGGCACTTGCTTTCAAGCACGCGCCACCTCTCGGCGCTGGTCATCACCGGATGGCCTTGCGGATGCCCGCCCACCCCCACGACCTTGATGCCGGCGCGCTCGAGAATGCCGCTCTCGATGATCGATGTGCTGTCGGCGAACGGCCCGGCAGGGGTGGCAAGATCGCCTGCGATCACGAAACAGCGCTCAATGCCGGCGTCGAGGACGGCACGCTCGATGAAGCGCTCCAGCGCCGCCCGCGAGCCGATGCGGCGTGCGGAAAGGTGCGGCATCGGCTCGAACCCCAGTTCGCGCACCCTGCGTGCCGCCGCCAGCCGCGCAGCATCGTCCTCGCTCGGCAGGTAGGGAATGGAGATCGTCGTCCCCCGTGCAATGCGGGCGGCTTCGGCGCGCAACGCAGGCATGGCCTTGGCACTGACTTCCAATGAAAAGGCGTTGACGAAGGTCTGCGCCGGTGGCCCCATGCGGCCAACGCCTGCTGACATCAGCCGGCTCCACGCAGGTTGCCGGCGCTTGTGGCGCTGTGCCGTGCCAGTTCGACAAACGCCTGCAGGTAATCGATACCGGTATCGGCCTCACGCGCGCCCAGGTAGATCTGCTTGGGAATACCCCGTGCGCCCAGACGCACCGGTACCACGTCCATGCGGGCTGCATATTCCTCCACCAGCCAACGCGGCATGGCGGCCACGCCGCGACCGCTGGCCACCATCTGCATCATGATGTCGGTGGTTTCGATGGTCTTGTGGCGCCTGGGCGTGACCCCGGCCGGCAGCAGGAACTGGTTGTAGATATCCAGCCGCTCGAACGGCACCGGATAGCTGATGAGTACTTCCTGGCTGAGCTGGCGGGGCTTGACGTGCTCGACCGACGCCAGCGCATGGCCCTTGGCCACCACCAGCACCTGCTCGTAATCGAAGACGGGGACGAACTTCAGGCCCGGCTTCAACAGCGGGTCGGGCGTGACCAGCAGGTCGATTTCATAGCCGAACAAGGCGCCGATGCCACCGAACTGGAACTTCTGCTTGACGTCCACATCGACGTCTGGCCAGCTGGCCAGATAGGGCGAGACGATCTTCAGCAGCCACTGGTAACAGGGGTGGCATTCCATGCCGATGCGCAGCGCGCCACGCTCGCCCTGCGCGAACTGGCCCAGCCGTTCCTCGGCCAGGTCCAGCTGCGGCAGCACCCGGTTGGCCACCGCCAGCAGGTACTGGCCCGCCTGGGTCAGGCGCAGGCTGCGGCCTTCGCGCAGCCAGACGTTGGTACCCAACTGCTGCTCCAGCTTCTTCATGCTGTGGCTCAGTGCTGACTGGGTCAGGTTCAGCACGCCGGCGGCGGCGGTCAGCGAGCCTTGCTGTTCGACCTGCTGCACGATGCTGAGATGGATCCGCTCCAACATGACGATGAATCTCACTCATGGATTGGTGAAGTAATACCATTTTACGTCATGGGAAGGGCTGGCTAGCATCGGCTCATGCCTTCGGATCCCTGCCAGCGCGGCTACCCAGCCGGCACGCAGGACTGCGCCCCTGCAGGTCACCCCGAAGCAGCCCCTCCCCTGCTGAAGCGAAGAGATGACCCGCCCCCTCCGTATCGTCGCCGTTTCCGGCGGGCTGCAGCGCCCCTCAAGGGCCGCGACCCTGGCCGAGCACCTGCTGGACCTGATCGGCGAAGGCGTCCCCTGCGATCAGCACCTGATTGAACTGGGTGAGCTGGCGCCGCAACTGGCCGGTGCGCTCCGTCGCTCGCAGTTGCCCGAAACCGTGGAGCGGCAGTTGGCCGCTGTCGAGCGGGCCGATGTGCTGGTGGTGGTTACGCCGGTCTACCGCGGTTCGTACACCGGCCTGTTCAAGCACTTCTTCGATTTCATCGACCAGGACGCGCTGGTCGATACCCCGATCCTGCTGGCCGCCACTGGCGGCAGCGAACGCCACGCGCTGGTGATCGACCACCAGCTACGACCGCTTTTCAGCTTCTTCCAGGCGCGAACCCTGCCCTTGGGTGTCTACGCAACCGACAAGGATTTCGCAGACGGCTGCGTGCAGAACGAGGCCCTGATGCAGCGGGCGCGGCTGGCGGTGCAGCGAGCGATGCCCCTGCTTGCCCTATCCCATCGTGCAGCACCTGCCGTTACCGAGGCCGCTGCAGTCCTCTGAATGCCGAATGCCAGCGACCTGCATTCGGATGTCACCCCCGCAACCCGGAACGCCGCCCATGACGACCGAGAACTTCACCTTCAGCATCACCCGTATTCCTTTCAACGAGGACTACCAGCCCGCTGACGGCACGCGAATCACCACCAACTTCGCCAACCTGGCCCGCGGCGAATCCCGCCAGGAAAACCTGCGCAACACGCTCGGCATGATCAACAACCGCTTCAACGATCTGGCGCACTGGGACAACCCCAGCGCGGATCGCTACGCGGTCGAGCTGGACATCATCTCGGTGGAGATGCACATCGATGGCAGCGACGGCAGCGATACGTTCCCGTTGATCGAGGTGCTGCGGCCGACCATCGTCGACACGCGTACCGGCGTGCGTACGGAAGGCATCGTCGGCAACAATTTCTCCTCCTACGTCCGCGACTACGATTTCAGCGTCGTGCTGCCCGCCAGCAACGAAGGCAAGGCCACCTTCGGCATTCCCGAAGACTTCGGCGATCTTCATGGCAAGCTGTTCAAGCACTTCCTGGCGTCCGACGCCTACCGTGCGCACTTCAGCAAGCCGCCGGTGATCTGCATCAGCGTGTCCAGCAGCAAGACCTACCATCGCACCGAGAACCACCATCCCATCCTGGGCGTCGAGTATCGGCAAGGCGAGTTCTCCCCCACCGACCAGTACTTTGACAAGATGGGGCTGCAGGTGCGCTACTTCATGCCGCCAGGCAGCGTCGCGCCACTGGCGTTCTACTTCCAGGGTGACCTGCTGGGCGACTACTCGAACCTGGAACTGATCGGCACCATCAGCACGATGGAGGCCTTCCAGAAGATCTACCGCCCCGAGATCTACAACGCCAATTCCGTAGCGGGCAAGGTCTACCAGCCCAGCCTGAAGCACCAGGACTATTCGTCCACCCGCATCGTCTACGACCGCGAAGAGCGCAGCCAGCTGGCCGTCAAGCAAGGCCGGTTCACCGAAGAACACTTCATCAAGCCGTACCGCGCCGTGCTTGAGCAGTGGGCCGCCCGCTGATCAGTCGATTCCCCCTTTCCCACCTGGACACAAGAAACAGCCCGATGAAGAAACTACTGCCCACCTCGACCGCCGGCAGCCTGCCCAAGCCGTCCTGGCTTGCACAGCCGGAAAAGCTCTGGTCGCCCTGGAAGCTGCAGGATGAAGAGCTGCTGGAGGGCAAGCAGGATGCCCTGCGCCTGTCCCTGCAGGAGCAGCAGCATGCCGGCATCGACATCGTCAGTGATGGTGAGCAGACACGGCAGCATTTCGTCACCACGTTCATCGAGAACCTCAGTGGTGTCGATTTCGAGAAGCGCGAAACCGTCCGCATCCGCGACCGCTACGACGCCAGCGTGCCCACCGTGGTGGGTGCGGTGAGTCGTCCGAAGTCGGTGTTCGTGGAGGACGCGAAGTTCCTGCGCAGGCAGACTACGCAGCCGATCAAATGGGCGCTACCGGGCCCGATGACCATGATCGACACCCTGTATGACGCGCACTACAAGAGCCGCGAAAAGCTGGCCTGGGAGTTCGCCGGGATCCTCAACCAGGAAGCCAGGGAACTGGAGGCGGCCGGCGTCGACATCATCCAGTTCGACGAGCCTGCCTTCAACGTGTTCTTCGACGAAGTGAACGATTGGGGTGTCGCTGCACTGGAGCGCGCGGTCGAAGGGCTCAAGTGCGAAACCGCGGTGCATATCTGCTACGGCTACGGCATCAAGGCCAACACCGACTGGAAGCAGACGCTGGGTTCGGAATGGCGCCAGTATGAAGAGTCGTTCCCGAAGCTGCAGACGTCCAGCATCGACATCATCTCGCTGGAGTGCCACAACTCGCACGTGCCGATTGACCTGATCGAGTTGGTGCGCGGCAAGAAGGTGATGGTCGGTGCCATCGATGTGGCTTCCAGCACGGTCGAAACGCCGGAAGAAGTGGCCAACACGCTGCGCAAGGCCCTGCAGTTCGTGGATGCTGACAAGCTCTACCCCAGCACCAACTGCGGCATGGCGCCGCTGTCGCGTGACGTAGCACGAGGCAAGCTGCGCGCGCTCAGCGCAGGTGCACAGATCATCCGCGACGAGCTTCTGGCCCGCGGTTGAGCAGGACGGCGCGCCTGCGGGCGCCCTGCCCAGCGCGTGATCTCTAGTCAATGCAGGTGGGGGGTGCCCCCACCTTATTGCAATTCATCTTCAACTCGGCTGCCGGCGAGCGTGCACCACTGACCTGCAACCGTACCCCCGCCTCACCTGCGCCCACGATAGGGCTCACACCCCACCCCATCATTGTCACGATCAAGGTGGGGCCCATATCCAGGCTCTCCACGGCGCACAGGTGCCGCACCGGCTGCGCGGGCTTCGGCGCAGTTTGCGAATGCACCTGATCTGCGCGCACGCCCTGGAGTGAAATTGTTGCGGGGTGCGTCGAAGTTGCCAGGTGCAACCGGGCCACCTCGATGGCAATGGTAGTCGCCCGTTGTGCGATTGGTATGGCAGCCGTTCTTGTCGAGACCGCCGCTGTGCGCTAACGCCTCGACAGGTAACGCCAATGCGATCACGACCGCAAAAGTGAGATTCGCGTGGATGACAATGCCCCCCTGTCAGGCGTGTTTCCCGCTGACAAGGCTAGCACGCGGCCTAGCCGTCCCGTCGGCTCGACGCTACAAGGCAAAGGCCGCGCGCCAGTGCGGGAGCCCACCGCTCCCACACTGGCGCCGCCTCCCCTGCTCCTGTGCCTCCACACTCAGCGCTGCTGATCCTTCAGGAACAGCCAGGTAATCAACGTGGCATCGGGCCCCTTGGGATCGGTGAACGGCAAACCGGACTGGCTGCCGCTCCAGGCATGCCCCATCCCCTGCACCACGTAATGCTGCACCAGCGTCCTGCCGCCATAGGTGTAAGAGTCAACCGTGTAGGCACGCCCACCCTGCACCTGGCCGTGGAAGGTGCTGGTCGGCACGTACTTCACCGAGTCGTTGTCCACGCCATCGTCAGCCAGGTCGTTGGTCTGCAGGAACTGGCGCACGGCCTGCTGCCCGTTGATCGGGTTCACCGTGGCGTCGGCGGTGCCATGGAAGACCAGCACCGGGATCGGCCGCGGCGACGGCGAGCCCGAGCACTGCCAGGCCAGGCGCCCGTTGCTGTCCGGTGAGTAGATGCTGCCGGCCAACAGCGCATAGGCGCTGCCGGAGATCGTGGTCGCGCCCTTGTACATGCCGCCGGAATGGATCGCGCCCGCCGCGAACACATCCGAATAGCAGGCCAGCATGATCGAAGTCATCGCCCCGCCGGCGGAAATGCCGGTGACGTACACGCGATGCGGATCGATGCTGTAGCCCGCTTTCACCTTGTCCACGATGCCGGCCAGGATGGAGGCTTCGCCACTGTCGCGCGCCTGGTTGATCGGCAGCTGCCAGTTCCAGCAGCGTGCGGGGTTGGAGGTTACGTTCTGCCGCGGGTAGACCACGATGAAGCCTTCGGTGTCGGCCACCTCGTTGAAGCCGGAGGCCTCGCCCATCAGGTTCGGCCCGGTCACGCAGCCGTGCAGCACCAGCAACAGGGGCAGTGGCTGCGTTTCGTCGTAGCCGGCCGGCACCCACACCTGGTACTCGCGGGCGCCGAACAGATTGCCGTACAGGCCAACATCCCAATGCCCGGGTGGGTCTGCCGCAGAGGCGGCGCCCGTGGTGGCCAGCCAGGTGCACAGCAGCAGCATCAGCGCCTTGATTGAATCGATTCCAGATTTCATGACCAGATCCTCATGCGTGAGTCGTGGATGAAGTGGTACCGGAAATCCTCGTGGACCGACCTTCCAGAGGGTGCTGCGACGCCGCTGTCAAACCCAGCCGGTGGCGTAGTAGATGCCGATCACCACGAACACCGCGAGGGTCTTGATGATGGTCACTGCGAAAATGTCCTTGTAGGCCTGGCGATGGGTCAGCCCGGTGACCATCAGCAGGGTGATGACCGCACCGTTGTGCGGCAGGCTGTCCATGCCGCCCGATGCCATCGCGGCAACGCGATGCAGCACCTCCATCGGGATGCCGGCAGCCTGCGCGTTGGCGATGAAGGTCTCCGACATCGCCGCCAGGGCGATGCTCATGCCGCCCGATGCAGAGCCGGTGACACCGGCCAGACCGGTTACGGTGACCGCTTCATGCAGCAGGGGGTCCTTGATCGCCCCCAGCGCGTTGGCCACCACCATGAAGCCGGGCAACGCGGCGATGACCGCGCCGAAGCCATATTCCGAGGCGGTGTTCATGGCTGCCAGCACGGCACCACCGATCGCCGCCTTGGTGCCTTCGGCAAACTGGGTGACCACCGGGCGCCAGGCCAGCGCCAGCACCGACAGGATGCCAACCAGCAGCGCCCCCAGCACGGCCCAGATTGCGGTGATCTTCGCCACGCCCTGCACCACCGGCGCGGCGCTGCCCATGATCGACGGCACGAAGCTGTGCTCGGCACCGTACCAGTACGGTATGCCCAGGGTGAACAGCTTGTTGGACACAAACACCAGCAGCAGCGGCAGCACGGCAATGCCCGCGTGTGCCAGATGGGTGCCTGCGAACGGTGCCGGCTCGTTCACCAGCGTGGCCGGGTCTCCGTAGCCCTCGCCACTGCGCACCGCCGCGCGGCGGCGCCACTCCAGGTAGGCCATGCCCAGCGCAAGCACGAACACACTGCCCAGCGTACCCAGCACCGGAGCCGCCCAGGTATCGGTGCCGAAGAACGTGGTCGGGATGATGTTCTGGATCTGCGGCGTGCCCGGCAATGCGTCCATGGTGAAGCTGAAGCCGCCCACCCCCAGCGTGGCCGGAATCAGGCGCTTGGGGATGTTGCTCTGGCGGAACATCTCGGCCGCGAACGGATAGACCGCGAACACCACCACGAACAATGACACGCCGCCATAGGTGAGCAGGCCCGACACCAGCACGATCGACAGCATCGCCCGCTGCGGTCCGAACAAGCGGATCGCCGCACCCACGATCGAGCGGGAGAAGCCGGACAGTTCGATCAGCTTGCCGAACACCGCGCCCAGCAGGAACACCGGAAAGTAGAGCTTGAGGAAGCCAACCATCTTGTCCATGAACAAGCCGGTGAACATCGGTGCCACCAGCGAGGGATCGGTGAGCAGCACTGCGCCAAGCGCGGCGATGGGCGCGAACAGGATCACGCTGTAACCGCGGTAGGCCACCAGGATGAGGAAGGCCAGCGCTGCAAGTACGATCAGTAACGACATACGGCGCTTCCGGGTGGGGACGCGCCCAGTATCCGGATCTGGCGACCGCTGCCGACTGGACCTAGGTCCACTCGCCGGTGCGCAACCACGCCGCTAGCCTAGCGTCCATGGGTGGCAATGGGCCATTCGCCGCGTACATGCCTTGGGGGAGGACCGAATGAAACGGAATTGCTTGAGCCTGATGATCGGCACGCTGCTGGCCACCGGGCAGGTCCTGGCGCAGGACGCACTGCAGGGCACGCCGGCAGCCGCCCGCACCGCTTCGGCCACCAACCTGGACAGCATCACGGTGACCGCACGCAAGCGCGAGGAAACCCTGCAGGAGGTGCCGGTTGCCGTCACCGCCTTTACGTCCGAAGCCCTGGACAAGATGAACGTCCAGGACATCAGCGACCTTGATGGGCAGGTCCCCAACCTGACCATCTACGCGGCGCGCGGCGCCAGCAGCACAGTCACCGCCTACATCCGCGGCATCGGCCAGTCCGACCCTACCTGGGGCGCTGACCCGGGCGTGGGCATCTACCTGGACGACGTCTACATCGCCCGTCCGCAGGGCGCGTTGCTGGACGTGTTCGATGTCTCGCGCATCGAGGTGCTGCGCGGTCCGCAGGGCACGCTGTACGGCAAGAACACCATCGGCGGTGCCATCAAGTACATCTCACGCGGCCTGCCCACCCAGACCGAAGGCTTCGCCCAGATCACCGTCGGCAACTACAGCCAGTTGGACGCCAAGGCGGCGATCGGCGGCCCGATCGGCGGGGCCGACAGCGGCCTGCGCGCGCGCGTGGCGGTGGCCAGCATGAATCGTGACGGCTTCGGCGAGAACACCTTCACCGACCAGCCGGTCAGTGACAAGCAGATCAATGCTGCACGCTTCAACCTGGGTGCGTATGCGGGCGACGACTTCGACGTGCAGTTCGCCCTGGACTGGATCGACGACCAGTCCGGCATGCGTGGCTCGAAGATGCTGGCACCCAACCCGTTCGTGCGCGCCTACCCGCCGATGGATGACCGCTACGACATCCGCTCGGGCATGCGCAACCTCAACAGCGTGGAGACCAAGGGCGCCTCGGCCACGGTGAACTGGCGGCCCAGCGAAGACGTTGCACTGAAGTACGTGGTGGCCAAGCGCGAGTCGGACAGCGACGCGAACATCGACTTCGACAGCACGCCGGTCAAGCTGGCCGATGTAGGTGGCACTTACCATGACGACCAGGTCAGCAACGAGGTGCAGCTGAACTACGATGCCGGCGGCCGCGTGCGCGGCGTGGTGGGCCTGTACCAGTTCAGTGGCGAGGCCGGTGGACAGATCCGCAACAACTTCTTCAACCTGCAGTTCGGCGACACCCGTGGCAAGGTGCTCACCGACAGCATCGCGTTGTATGCCGATTGGACGTTCGACCTGACCAGCAAGCTGAAGCTGGACGTCGGCGCCCGCTACACCGACGAGGACAAGCGCGCGATCGTGCTCAACCGCTTCTACTCCGATGCGACGTTCACCCGTCCGGTCGCGGTCGCCGCCGATTTCGACAAGAAGACCAATTTCAAGAACATCTCGCCCAAGGTGTCGCTGGATTACCAGATCACCCCGGACATCATGGTCTACGGCCTGGCTACGCGTGGCTTCAAGTCCGGCGGCTACAACATCCGCGCCAATGCCGTTGCCGTGCCACGCTCGGCCGAGCCGTTCGATGACGAGAAGGTCGACAGCTTGGAGATCGGCAGCAAGATGGCCTTCCTCGACCAGCGCCTGTTCCTGAACCTGTCGGCGTTCCACAACAAGTACAAGGACATCCAGCTGTCGGTGTTCACCGGCATCGATACCAACGGCGACGGTATCGACGATGCCTTCTTCGGCGATTTCACCAATGCTGGCGCCGGCACCATCAACGGCCTGGAAATCGAGTACCAGTACCTGCCCAGCCAGCACTGGCTGATCTCCGGCAACCTGGCCTGGCTGGATGCCAAGTATGACGAGTACTTGGACCGCGGCGTCAACGTGGCCAAGCAGATGAAGTTCACCAACGCACCGGAATTCTCGGGCGCGTTGAACGTGGAGTACCGCACCGACCTGGCCAATGGCAGCAACCTGTCCGCGCGGGTGAGCTACAGCTACCAGAGTGAAGTGTGGCCGACCACCGATCTGAGCCCGGTGATCCGCCAGGACGGCTACGGGCTGGTCAATGCCGGCGTGACCTGGAAGCTTGACGACGCCTGGACCTTCTCGCTGCAGGGCACCAACCTGGCCGACAAGGAGTACCGCACCACCGGTTACAACATTCCGGCGGTCGGCACGCTGATTGGTTTCTATGGGCCGCCGCGCCAATATAGCCTCAGCGTCCGTTACGCTTTCTAGGAAGCTTCTGCATGACACCGTCTTACGATGATCTGTACTGGAAAAGTGAAGATGGCCTGCGCCTGCATGCGCGTGACCATGCACCTGCAGGCGCGCAGCCGGCGCGCGGCACCGTGGTCTGCATCCCCGGCCTGACCCGCAATGGCGCCGACTTCGATGCGCTGGCCGCATCGCTGACTGCTGCGGGTTGGCGGGTGATCGCGGTTGACCTGCGAGGACGCGCAGGTTCGGAACGCGCATCGGACCCGTCCAGCTACAACCCGCGCACCTATGCCGACGACATGGTGGCGCTGCTGCGGTCGCAGAACATCGACAAGGCGGTATTCGTCGGCACCTCGCTGGGGGTGCTGGTCACCATCACCCTGGCCTCGCGTGCGCCCGGGCTGATCGCCGCGGCAGTTCTGAACGATGCCGGCCCCAAGGTGCCGCGCGAAGCGCTGGCGCGGATCGGCAAGTACGCCGGCAAGCCCGTGCCACCGATGGACCTGGCACAGGCCACGACCTATGTGGAATCCATCGGCAAGGCCGCGTTCCCGCGCTTCATCAGCGACGACTGGCGTGCGATGGCCGTACGCACGTTCCGCCAGCGCAGCGATGGCCTGCTGGAACTGGACTACGACCCGGCGGTGATCCGCACCACGCGGCCGTGGCTGCTGTGGCTGCTGCGCCCGGTGCTGTGGCGTGCGGTGCGTGGGCTGACCGCACGCGTGCCGGTGCTGGTGGTCCGCGGAGCGTTGTCGGACATCCTGCCTGCCGATGTCGCGCAGCAGATGGCCGCCACGTCGCCCAACGCCCGCCTCGTTGAGGTACCGGAGGTAGGCCATGCGCCGATGCTGTCCGAGCCCGAGGCGCGTGACGCGATCCTGGCATTGCTGGAGCGCGTGCGATGAGTTCCGGCGTGTCGAGGGATGCGCTGCCTGCCGCCCTGCAGGCCCTGCACCAATGGGCGGCAAGCGAGCGGCTGAGCGGCAGCACGCGCATCGCGCAGTCGCGCATCAATGCCTTCGCCGAGGCCACCGGTGACCACAACTGGATCCACACCGATCCCGCCCGCGCACGGACCGGCCTGCCGGGCGGGCTGACCATCGCCCATGGCTTCCTTCTGCTCTCGCTTACCGTAGAGGACGACGTGGCGGCCCTGGCCGGTTTTCCCGGCATCGCCCACGTACTGAACTACGGCTTGAACAAGGTCCGCTTCCTGGCGCCGGTGCCGAGCGGTTCCGAGGTACGGGTACGCTCGCAGCTGATGTCCTTGGAAGCGCGCAGGCCCGGGCAGTGGCTGCTGACCCAGCACAAGACCGTGGAAGTGGTTCCCGCCGGCGAGACAGCCGTGGTCGCCGAACAGTTGTCGCTGATCGTGCTCGCCGACTAGCGCCGCACCGTCCTCCCGCGCGGGGCGGGCCGGCTGCCCGCCGGCCGCGGTTCTCTCTACACTGGAGCGATGTTGACGCCCTCCATCGTCCTGTTCGCCTGCATCGCGTGGACCGTGCTGCTGTTCGGCGTCGCCCTGTGGGGGGAACGCCAGGGGCATCGGCTGTCGAAGGTATGGCCAGCCATCTACGCGCTGTCACTGGGCGTGCACTGCACGGCGTGGACCTACTACGGGGCTGCCTCGCAGGGCGTGCAATGGGGCTTCCCGATTCCGCCGACACTGATCGGCATGGCCCTCATTTTTGCCTTCGGCCTGCCGTTCCTGGTGCGGCTGGGGCGGCTGGCCAAGCAGCACAACAGCGCCACCATCGCCGACCTGGTGGTCGCGCGACTGCGTGCCGACCAAGGGCTGGGCATCACCATCACCCTGGTCGCGCTGTTCGGCATCATTCCCTACATCGCGCTGCAGCTGAAAGCGGTCAGCCAGGGCCTTGCCGCCCTGCTCGGTGACCAGTTCGCACCCGTTGGCTGGCAGCTCGACGTGTCGTTCTGGTTCGCACTGACGATGGCGGCGTTCACCACCCTGTTCGGCGCACGCAAGGCGTCGGCGACCGAACACAACCGCGGCATCGTGGTCGCGCTGGGCCTGGAATCGCTGTTGAAGCTGACGGCACTGCTGGCCATTGGCCTGTATGCCGCGCTATCGGTGCACAAGGCCGGCACGCCGCTGCTTGAGAAGATGGCGCACCTGCCGCCGCCGGCGGTGGTGCCGGATTACCTGACCATGGTGGCGCTCGGTGCCATGGCCGCGTTCACCCTGCCCCATCAGTTCCATGTGGGCGTGGTCGAGCTGCGCCAGTCGTCGGACCTGAAGACGGCGCGCTGGCTGTTCCCGGTCTACCTGCTGTTGATCGGCCTGCCGTCGGTGCCGATGGCACTGGCCGGTGCCGCGCAGCTGCCGCCCTCGATGACGCCGGATCTTTACGTGCTGGCCCTGCCGCAGGAGCGCGGCCATCACCTGCTGGCACTGCTGGCATACCTGGGCAGTCTGAGTGCCGCCACCGGCATGATGATCCTGTCCGGGCTGACCCTGTCGATCATGCTCGGCAACCACGGTGTGGGCTCGCGCCTGCTGAGCGGCGTCAATGGCTTCAACACCGGCGCGGATCTACGACCGCGGGTGCTGGCCTTCCGGCGCGCCGGCATTCTCGCCGTGTTCCTGATGTCGTGGCTGTACAGCCGTGCGATGAGCGGCACCGAGGCGCTCAGCGATTTCGGCCTGATGTCGTTCACCGCGCTCTCGCAGCTGGCACCGGCGGTGCTGCTGGCGGTGTACCGTCCGCGCACGCCCTCCCCGGCCATCATCGCCGGCATCGTACTGGGCTCGCTGGTCTGGTTGTGGCTGGTGCTGCTGCCCATGGTGCTCCCTGCGCCGCTGGCGTCGGCCGGTCCCGACGGACTGCACTGGCTGGCGATGTTCTCGCTGCGCATGCAGCCGGGCCATATCGCCATCAGCATGGGCGCCAGCCTGGCCGTCAACCTGGTAACCGTCGTGCTGGTGTCGCGCGCGGTGCGTCCTTCTGTGCCTCGGCAGCGCGACGCGGTGGCTGCTGCATCGTTGCGCAAGACGGCTGGGCGCTTCCTTGGCCAGGAACGGGCACGCCAGCTGATGGACGGGCACGCCGGGCAGATGCTGGACGACGACCGGGTGACTGCCATCGAGCGCGAACTGACCGCCGTGGTCGGTGCAGGCATGGCGCGGCTGCTGGTGGAGGCGGCACGCGATGGTGGCGCAGCGCCGCTGGACGCTGTTACCCGCGCGGTCGGTGAAGCCACCCAGGTACTGCGCTTCAACCAGCGCCTGCTGGAGGCTGCCCTGGAGAACATGAGCCAGGGCATCAGCGTGGTCGATGCGCAGTTGCAGCTGGTGGCCTGGAACAGCCGCTACGCCGCGCTGTTCAAGTTCCCGCCGGAGCTGCTGCAGGTGGGGCAGCCGGTGTCGAACCTGACGGCGTGGGCACTGGGACAGCTGAAGATCGGCGACACCCCTGGTGACTCGCGCGACAAGGCGTTGCAGCGGCGGGTGGTGCACATGCGGCGCGGCACGCCGCACCTTTCCGAGCGGATTTTCCCGGACAACACCATCGTTGAGATCCGAGGCAACCCAATGCCCGGTGGCGGCTATGTGGCCACCTTCACCGATGTCACCGCCTTCCGGCGGGCAGAGGACGCGCTCAAGCGCAGTAACGAAACCCTGGAGCGTCGCGTACAGGACCGCACCGCCCGGCTTGAACAGGCCGTGCATGAAGCCGAGCGGGCCAACGTGGCCAAGACCCGCTTCCTGACCGCAGTCGGCCATGACCTGATCCAGCCCCTGCATGCGGCGCAGCTGTTGACCGACGCCATGTCGCAGCACATCGAATCGGAATTCCTGGACAGTTTCCTGCGCCAGATTCGCGGCGCGCTGGATTCCACCGACGATCTGCTGTCGGGCCTGCTGGATATTTCGCGACTGGAAGCCGGTGGCCTGGTGGCCGATCCGCGCCCGTTCGCATTGTCGACCGTGCTGGAGCCGCTTGCGCAGGAGTTCGCGGTGCTGGCCGCGGCGCGCGGCCTGCAGTTCCGCCATGTGCGCACCCGCGTGTGGGTGCACAGCGACCCGTTGCTGCTGCGCCGCGTACTGCAGAACTTCCTGGCCAACGCCATCCGCTACACCCGCCGTGGCGGCGTACTGCTGGGCGTTCGCCGGCACGGCCAGGCACTGTCGATCGGCGTGCATGACAGCGGCCCCGGCATCGCGCCGGAGCAACAAGCCGTGGTGTTCGAGGAATTCCACCGTGGCGACCGCAGCAATGGCCAGGGCCTCGGTCTTGGCCTGACCATCGCGCACCGCATTGCCGACCTGCTGCATGCACCGTTGGAACTGCAAAGCGAACTGGATCGCGGCTCGGCCTTTTCCATCACCGTGGCGCGGGCAGCGCCACCGGCGGCCCCACGCACTGAGCCCGCCGCTGGCAACAGCAGCATCAAGGGCATCCGCGTGCTGGTGGTCGACAACGATGCGGAGGCACTGGAGGCAATGCGGCTGATGCTGCTTGCCTGGGGCTGCGATGTCATCGCGGCGCGTGATGTCGCTGCGCTGGGCGCGTCCGCACATGAGGCGGCACTGTGGCTGTTCGACTACCACCTTGATGAGGGCGATACCGGCGTCGCACTGTGGAAGCGCCTCGTCGCCGTACATGGCGCGCGGCCGACGGTGATCCTCAGCGCCGATACCGGCAATGACACGCGCGAGGCGGTACGCAGTGTGGGCCTGTCACTGCTGAACAAGCCGTTCAAGCCGCTGGCGCTGCGCTGGGCGATCAACCATCTGCTGGCAACGGCCAGCACGGAAAGGACCTGACGAAGGATCAGGCGTCCTGCGCGTCTTCGATCTGCCGGGATGGGTCGGTCAACCCCATCTCGTGCAGCACGCGGATGGCCTGCGCGCGATTGCGTACGCCCAGTCGTCCCATGATGCGGGTCATGTGTGCCTTGACCGTGCGCAACTGCACGCCCAGCCGGTCGGCGATCTGCTTGTTGAGCAGCCCTTCGGCCACCAGGCTCAGCACCTTGTACTGATGCGCGGACAGGCTGGACAAGCGCGCGGCAAGATCGGCGTCCTTGCTGAAGGGCGCCACCCGCGCCACCGGCTCGCGCAGCAGCGCCGGTATCCAGCGCTCACCTTCCAGCACGGTCTGCAGTGCGGACTGCAGGTCGGTCAGGCCGGAGCTCTTGGGCAGGTACCCGGCTGCGCCCAGGTCGATGGCGCGGCGGATCACGTGCGGCTCTTCATTGGCCGAAACGATGATGATCGCCAGCCCCGGTTGCAACGCGCGTATGGTCGCCAGTCCGGCCAGGCCGTGGTTGCCCGGCATGTGCAGGTCCAGCAGCATCAGATCGATCTGCTGGCTCTCGATCGCTTCGAGCACGCCGTGCAGCGAATCGGCCTCGCTGATCTGCAGGTCAGCCACCGCCTCTTCGGCGGCGCGATGCAGCGCCGCGCGGAACAAGGGGTGGTCATCGGCGATGAGCAGGGTCGGCATGTCCAGCCGAGGTTAGCAAATCGCCTGCGCCTGGGCACGGGTACCAAGGTACGCTGGCGTGCGCCGCCCGGATGGTTAGGGTGGAGCAATGAACATCCACCGCCCCGTCATGCTGCTGTGCGCCGCGCTGCCATTGCTTCTGGGCAGCATCTCCAGCACCCACGCCGCTCCGCCCCGCCCCACTACCGCTGTTCCGGTGTTCGAGCAGTGGCGGGAAACCGTGCATCGCGGCAGCGACGAACTGCTGACCGCAGGCCTGGGCATCGACGCCCTGCGCTCGGCCACCGCGCCGGCGTTTGCCAACCCGGCCCAGCCCACGGCCGAGGAAGTCCGGCGTCGTGCGATCTGGAGCAGCTGGCGCGGCATCGCCGACCTGACACCCGGCGGCGGCTTTGGCGATGTCTACGGCAGCCTGCAGGCGGTACCCGGCCGCGAGTTCTCCGCCTATGCGCGCGTTCCCGGCGCACGCCATCCCCATCGGGTGCTGGTGCAGGTGCCCGACAGCTTCGACGCCGCGCAGCGCTGCCTGGTCGTCGCGGCATCTTCCGGTTCGCGTGGCATCCATGGCGCGATCGCGGTTGCCGGCAGCTGGGGCCTGGCACATGGCTGCGCGGTCGCCTATACCGACAAGGGCGCCGGCAGTGATTACTACGATCTGGACGCCAAGGCCGGGTTCCAGGCAGACGGCACGCCAGCCAGCCAAGGCGCGTTGGCCTTCATTCCTGCGGGTGCGACAGCCGCGCAGGGAATCGCCTTCAAACATGCCCATTCCGGTGACAACCCGGAAGCGGACTGGGGCCGCCATCTGCTGCAGGCGCTGCAGTTCGGCCTGCAGGCGCTGGACCGGGCCTATCCGCAATCGGCCCCGTTCACTGCGGCCAATACACGCACGCTGGGCGTGGGCGTATCCAATGGCGGTGGCGCCGTGCTGCGCGCCGCGGAGATCGAAGGCGACTGGTTCGATGCGATGGTGGCCGGCGAACCCAACGTCTCGGTGGCCGGCGCACCAGCGTTGTATGACTTCGTCACCTAGGCCGCGTTGCTGATGCCCTGCGCCCTGCTGACGGAGGACGATCTACCACAACCGCCGATGCGGGCGCAGGCCGTGCCGGGGTGGACCCAGCGATGTGCCACGCTGAAATCCGCTGGGTTGGTGCAAGGCGATGACACTGCAGCACAGGCACGGTCGGCACGGCAGCAGCTGCTCGACGCGGGTTTGAGCGCCGATGCACTTCGCGCCGGTGCATTCTCCACCGGTTTCGATCTGTGGCGCGCCATCGCAGCGACCTACTCGTCAGCCTATGGACGCTACGCCACGGGCGAACATCCCTGCGCGTACAGCTTCTCGGCCGCCGGCACCGACGGCAGACCCCACGCGGCCACGGCCGAGGTTCGTGCAACCTGGTGGAGCGAGGGCAGTGGCATCCCGCCGGGCAGCGGCGTGGTTCTGGTGGACGGCAATGCCACCGGGGCAGCAGCTGATCCGCTGCGTGGCCTGAACTGCCTGCGTGCACTCGGCGAGGGCGACAGCGCCGATGCCCGACGGGTACGCGCCGGCATCAGCGCAGCGACTGCCAAGGCGCCGCGTCGCGGCCTGCCGATCGTGGTCATCCATGGCCTGGACGACGGGCTGGTACCGATCAGCATGACCAGTGATCGCTACGTGCCACTTGCCCGCAAGGCCGGGGCGCAGATCGCCTATTGGCGGGTGAACAAGGCACAGCACTTCGACTCGCTGCTGGCCTTCCCGGACTACCGGAAGCGCTACGTCCCGCTGCTGCCCTACCTGTTCGCGGCGATGGACCAGGTGTGGGAACACCTTGAAGATCCAGCGCGAGCGCTGCCGCAGGATGCACTCATCCAGCCGAGCCCACGCGCGGAAGCGCCGCTGCTGCGCGAGCAGCTGTCCATTCCCGCGCCCCCCGGCCGCTGACGCGCCGCCCCATCAGGAAGATCACATGTCATTCGCCACCGCCGCAGACGCGCCCGCCGCCGAGCCTCATGCCTACCCCCTGCTGATCAAGCAGCTGCTGCTGACACCTCTGGCAGTGCGTCCACGGCAGGAAATCGTCTACGGCGACAAGGTCCGCTTCGACTACCGCACCCTGCAGGCGCGCATCGGCCAGTTGGCCGGGCTGCTGACCTCACTGGGGGTAAAGCGCGGCGATACCGTGGCAGTGATGGACTGGGACAGCAACCGCTACCTGGAGAGCTATTTCGCCGTGCCGATGATCGGAGCGGTGCTGATGATGGTGAACATCCGCCTGGCGCCCGAGCAGATTGCCTATACGCTCAATCACAGCGGTGCGCGGGTGATCCTGGCCAACCGCGAGTTCCTGCCGGTGCTGGACGCCATCGAAGAACAGCTGCCGGACGTGCGCACGCGCATCCTGCTGGATGATGATGAGGGCCCGCTGCCAGCGGGTTTCGTGACCGAGTATGAGGCCGGGCTGCGCGAGGCCACGCCCATCACCCGCTTCCCGGACTTCGACGAGAACACCCGCGCCACCACGTTCTATACGACCGGCACCACGGGCCTGCCCAAAGGCGTGTACTTCAGCCATCGGCAACTGGTACTGCACTCGCTTGCGGCGATGGCAGCCCTCGGCAGCGCGTCCAGCCAGGGCCGCCTGCACCGCGACGATGTCTACATGCCGATCACGCCGATGTTCCATGTCCATGCCTGGGGCATGCCGTACGTGGCCACGCTGCTGGGCATCAAGCAGGTCTACCCCGGTCGCTACCTGCCGGGCACGTTGCTGGCGCTGATCGCCCGCGAGAAGGTGACGTTCTCGCACTGCGTGCCGACCATCCTGCATATGCTGCTGGGCCATCCCACCGCTGCCGATACCGACCTGCGCAACTGGAAGGTGATCATCGGTGGTGCAGCACTACCGCGGGCACTGGCGCAGCAGGCACTGGCCGGTGGCATCGACATCTTCGGCGGCTACGGTATGTCCGAGACGTGCCCGCTGCTCACCCTCGCGCAGATCGATGCCGACGCCGTGGACGGCCCGGACGAGGAGCTGTCCCTGCGCACCAAGGCCGGCATTCCGGTGCCATTGGTTGACCTGCGCATCGTCGACGAACGCATGAATGATGTTGCCCACGATGGCATCGCCACCGGGGAAGTGGTGGTGCGCACGCCCTGGCTCACCCACGGCTATCTGCACAATCCTGACGCTTCGACGGCGTTATGGGCCGGCGGTTACCTGCACACCGGGGACATCGGCAACATCGATGGAAGCGGCTACCTGCGCGTGACCGACCGCATCAAGGATGTGATCAAGACCGGTGGCGAGTGGATCTCCTCGCTCGCTCTGGAGGACATCATCGCCCTGCATCCGGCAGTCAACGAGGTTGCGGTGATCGGCATCAGCGATACGAAATGGGGCGAACGACCGCTGCCGTTGGTGGTCCGGCAGCACGGCAGCGATGTGACCGAGGCGGAGATCATCGAACTGGTCGCAGCACGCAGCCGCTCCGGTGATATCTCCCGCTACGCGATCCCCGACCGCGTCAGCTTCGTCGATTCGCTGGAACGCACCAGCGTGGGCAAGATCAACAAGAAGAAGCTGCGCAGCCTGCATGATCCGGGTGGTGCCACCGACGCCCGCTGAGACCAGCACCTGCAGGGCGAAGACGGTTCTGCTGCAACCCGCACGATGCGGGTTGCAGCATCGCAGAGCCCGTGCACCTTTCGCCCATCTGCATCAGGGCGTGTACCCGGTGCCTTCGAACGCGTGTTCGTAGGTGGACAGTGCTGCAGCAGGTTCTACCAGCCCGATCCTGCTATCCAGGGTGAGTGCGGGCCCTGAACTGCGAAGGTCGACGATGGCGACCGAGCCGACACAGTCAGTGATCAACTGGCAGGCGTCGGCAGCTTCGTCCACGCTCAAGGAGTCGCCGCTGCCCCCGTCTTCCGTCAGCCACGCCATCAAAAGCGTGCGAAGCTCGCTTTGGGGTGGCTCCAGACGTTGCCTGCTACGCCCAAGCGTTTCCCCGGACGCCGTATCCCGCTGCGCCACCGGCGCTGTCGTGGGTCTCTTGCTGTCAACCAGACGCTCCAATCTGGCATGGGCCACGGGCGCATAGGTCACAGGCTTGCCGGTCTGCTCTGGCCACAGCACATAATTCACGCTCGCCGCCGCCGGCCTGTTGAACTGGTGCCTCAGCCTGAGGGCAAGGATGACCAGTTTGGTAAGTTGCCAGCATTTGCCGGGCTGTCGCTGTTCGATCTCCGAAAGCTGGTCAGCCGTAAGCACGGAATCTGTTTTCTGTAACCACCCAAGATAGCGTTCAAGCTCGGCGTCGGCTTCCTCCACACGCTTTGCCTTGCGTTCCTTCTCCAGCTGATCCCTACTGGCTTTGCTGACCGACGCAGGAGCCCCATTGCCATCGGGACTCTCACCCAGATCCCATGCGGGTGCCCGCTTCAGGTCAACGGCAGACCCATCGCAGCGTTTGGCCTGGAAGACCGCCAACCGGTAGCGCTCGTCCTGCCCAGGTGCGGCGATCAGCAGCGCGAAGTCACTGCCAAAGGTGTTTTCTGCCGGGCGGCTGTAATGGAGCCAGCGCAGGCCCATGCGATTGCCGCCAACGTCGCCTTCTGGCCAGATGCAGCTTGCATGGCGGATGCTCGACCCCAAGTGCCCCAGGAACAGGCTGGTAAGCGCTTCCTCATCGAGCTTCCTTCCAATGGAAAGCGCGTTGAAGTCATCAAATGCTGCGCAGACTGCAAGTAATGGCAGGCCCACACCATCGGTCGCGGGCAGGCCTTCAAGACTCTTCCGTAGCGTATCCAGTACCAGGTCGTGAGTGATTGGCGAGCTCATCTGCGCAGTCCTTTTGATCTTGCCCCACGATTCATCCATGGACATCGCGGCCTCGTATCGTCAGGGGCCAGGACATGGCTGCGGATGTTTCTGGCTCACATGAAGCGGACCATCCCACCCATCGAGGTACTTCGGCAGCGCATCTGCAACGTCGATGACACGCTCCCGGTAGAACAGGTGCATCGTTGGCGCAAACCCTGCACCCAGCACGCCCTCGGCAGCTCGCGCAACAAGAGTGTTGGGAACCACGCGCATGCCCAGGCGATTGGTGCCAAACAAGACGTCCCCGCAGGTCAGGCAGAAGGTCTTGGAAAGCTGCTTGGCCGGGTGCTGGAAACGCGCATTCTTCGTCCCCGAAACGCTCACCGATTCGGCCGACCATGCGGTGGCCGAGAGCATCGCAACGCCGTAGAAATCCCTGCAGGTGGCGCAGTGGCAGTTCGCCTGCGCAGCGGGACGGCCATGCAGTTCCATGATATTTGCGCCGCACAGGCAGGTGATGCGAAGGGACATGGATGTTTCTTTATGTGAGTGGCTGGCGAGGAGTGTGCTGTTACCGCTCGTCCTTCACAAGAGAACGCCTCTTGGTCCGGGCCGGCCCCTGCACATCAAACAGAGGCCGGGTCCGGTTCGGTCACGGCTGAGCTGGCCCCACGTCGTTGGTACCGGCGCGATCACAGAACTCGAGGGGCATGCCCGGCTCCTTCACGTCGCTGCACGATGTCCACTGCGGACGCAGCCCCAGCAGGTACTCGACGCGGTCATGGAACAGCTTCAGATCGGCAACGCCGTAACGGCCGTCCAGCGGGAGATTCTGGCGGAAGCTGCGGTGAATCTCCGGGATCGCCGGATTGGCCCAGTACGAACCCTGGTCATCGGCGCGGGTCTGCACCGCAAAGCGGGCCCGCGTGCCACTCGCTTCTTCGGAGAAGACAACGGTATACCAGCTCACCGCCGTCATACTCACGTTGTAGAACGTTGTCATGCTCCCCTGGTAACCCATCCGCCGTTCCACATAGCCATATTGACGCTTGGCCGCGATACCGGGCGCGCCAGCGTCGTACTTCATCTTCCCCGGCGCCAGTAGATTCAAGACCTCTGTCGATGCGGCACGAACCTGGTCCATTGACTTGCCCGGATAGAAGCGGGATGCAGCCGCCGTCTGTTCGGGCGTTTCCTTCTTTGGAAGCATCCCGCATCCGCTGACAGACAGCGCCAGCGCCAAAACTACAGTGATTCTCACAGAACTACGTCCTTGTATCCGGATCAGGATTGCGAAATCGAGAGGGCGACACGCCCTTCTCCCGAGCATTAGCGGCTGCCGTGCATCTTTCTTGAGGGTTGCGCCCCTGATGGTTCCGCGGCCAGCGAAGCCGCAACCACATGCTGTTAACGGCGCCGAACCATGCTGACACTTCATTGGACTTCTGCAGGGCGCAACCACATGACCAAGCTGCACACCCTGATGATTGCCGGCTGCATGCTGGCCTTCAGCCCGCTGGCCTCTGCCAAAACGGTGAACCTGATCAACAGCGCTGAACTATGTTGACGGCAGGATGAAGTGCGAATTGCCTGGCTGAAGATGATGCAGCTCAGGCAACGGGCAGGGCTGTGCGATCGCTTCCAGCGGTGCTGGTGGACAGCGCGATCACTTGATACGCCATATCTGCCCGGCAGCAGCCTCCTGCTTCGTTACTGCGGCGGCGCTGACGGAACGGGCGCATCGCGCTTTTCTGGCGACGGCACGTCGGCAGACGCAAACTCTCGCGCCTTTACGCGAAATGGCGCAATGCAGCCAGCCAGGCTGATGCAGATGGAGAGGGAAAGTGCGATCAGCGCCAGTGTTTTCATCGAGCTGCCAGGTTGCAGGGGTTTTCTTGGAGCGCCATGGTCAGGTGCTCGTGGCTATATGTCCATAGCCATCTGCCGCTGTCGGCTTACTGCCCCGTGATAGGCTTGCCCAGCAGAACCTGCGCACGATCTCCCACCCGCGCTCCCTTCCGGGCTACTTCCATGAAAATCCCGCAAGCATCTGCTGCCCAGTCGAATCTCAACATGGACGGCGCCGCGACGGACCTGTTCGTCGCCCTGCGTGATCTATTGCTTCCCTACAAGACCGATCTTCTCGTCGTGCATGACGAGGACGATCATTTCTACGCCAATTGCAGGAACGTAGACGCCAAGGGCAAGGCGCAGTTCTTCGGCGCGGTGAAGTCGTCGGCTCGCAGGCATTCGTTCCACTTCATGCCCATCTACACCTTCCCCGAGTTGCTGGCCGGCATCAGCCCGGCCCTGAAGAAGCGGATGCAGGGAAAGTCCTGCTTCAACTTCGATGCTTGGGACCCTACTCTGCTTCATGAGCTGCAGGTGCTGATCGAACTGGGTGTCTCCCGCTACAGAGTGGCCGGCAAGCTTTGAGCACACCACGCGGCATCTGCCGCCGGCGTGCCCCCGGAGCGGCCGCGCCCGCAACGACGGGCGCCCGCTTGCAACTCAGTGCAACGGCACCTTCAGCACCGATGGTGCGGACGCGGGCGAACTGAAGGTCACGGCCCCGCCCAACTGGCTGATGCCTGCATAGCGCAGGTCCACCGTATCGACCACCAGCGTCAGCCGGCTGCCCGCCGGAATGTTCCAGCTGCTCGCTTCCAGGCGCAGATCGAGGGTGGTCGCCTGGCCGGGCGCAACGCCTCGCAGGGTGTAGGGCTTGTGGCTGATCAGCTGGCCATTGCCCAGCACATCTTCCGCGTACAGATAGGCATACAGCGTGGTGTTGGCGCGGCTGGGGGTAACGGTCACCCGTACTTCCGGCGCGCCGTCCAGGCGGCGTGCGTTCCAGTACACCGGCCCCTGCCAGACACCTGCGGCGTTGCGCCCGATGAAAGGCACGTACGCACCCGGCGGAAGGTTGATCATCTGCAGCGAGCCGGACACCATCGCCACACCGGAATTGGCGGCGGTTGCCAGGCCACTGCCGATGCGGTAGTTCCAGCCATTGCTGCGCCCGTTTTCAACCAGCCCCCCGGTGGGCAGAAGCAGGCCGCCGGGTGCGGTCAACGCGTAGCTGACCGCACCACTGTTGGTCGCCTGCCAGTTCGGGTAGCTGCTCCAGCTGCCCTTCTGCGACTTCAGCTGCACCGCCGGCTCGCGGTCGATGCCGTTGGCCACGCCCTTGAGGTAATGGTCGAACCAGTCGCCCGCCGAGTCGTAGACCTCGTTGGGAATGCCCAGTGCGCCCAAGGCCTCGTTGAGGGCATGGTCGCCGTGGCGCAGTTGCAGCTGCTTGGGGCCTTTCAGCTGGTTGAAGAAGTCCACCAGCTGACCCGGCGGGAACAGGCTGTCGTTGAAGGCGTTGGCCAGGAACACGGCCGGCTGGTTGGCGTTGATCTCGCTGATGCTCGCAGCAGGGCTGCGGATGGCGGCCACGGGCAGCAGCGATTCCACTGCACCCTGGTAGTTGCCGACCACCACGTTGCGGTTGATCGTGGCCAGCTCTGCCCCGGGTCGGCCGGTGACCAGGCCGGCGGCCACCAGCAGCGCGATTCCCTGTGCGCTGGGGGTGTCGTTGGCGTACAGCGACGCCTGCAGATCGGCCCACCCGCTGAGGGCGGCCACCGCCTTGATGCGGGGATCGCGTGCCGCCGCCAGCAGGCTGGTGCCGGCGCCGTAGGAGATGCCCGAGACGCCGATCCGCGCCGGGTCGGCCTGGGTGTTGTCCAGCGCCCAGTCGATCAATGTGCTGACATCCTCGACCGTGGCCGGCCCGGCGATATCGATGGCCCCGCCGGACTCCCAGAAGCCGCGCGAGCTGTAGCTGAGGACCACATAGCCGCGCTTGGCCAGCGACTGTGCCACCCCTACGTACTCCACGCTGGGAACGGCCCAGCTGCTGGGCATCACCAGCAGCGGGTACTTGCCGCCACCTGCGTCCTGGGGTTCGATGACAAAGACCCCGAGGGGCGTGCCGTCCCAGCTGGGAAGGGTGCGGTGGGTGGTCTTGACCGTGGCAGCCCAGGCGGTGGGCGCCAGTCCGGTCAGCAGGATCAACAGCAGCAATACCTTGCGCATCGTCGTCTCTCCCCGTCGTTGGTGGTGCAACGGGCAGGACCGTACCAGTGCGAATGGTGGCTTACACCTTGCGTTGCAGCATGGGGGCACGTCTGGCCCCCATGCTACGGGCCCTGACCCGCCTACAGCGTCGCCTGCGCCTGCAGGGTGAACACCCAGCTGTCGGGTCGGCTGGCATAGGCGCCGGGCCGTGCCACGTACTGCACCGCCGGCCGCAGCACCAGCCACGGGGCGACCTGCACGCCGTAGTTCAGCTCGACGAACTGCTCGTTGCTCTGCACATCCTTTCCGGTCAGCTGCTGATGGCGGGCGAGCCGGTCGGAGATGTCCAGCCGGTTCCAGGCCAGGCTGAGCACATCATCTTCGCGCGATGCGATCACGCCACGCCAGCTCACGCCCGCTTCCCACGAGTAGCGCATGAGCCCTGTTTTTGCGTCGGCACGGGTAGCCACGCCGAACACCGAAATGCCGCGCACCGTGTCACCCTCGGGCTTCCACACCCGCTGTGCGGCCTGCACGTACGAACCGCTGCGATGCGAAGCGCGAGGTGCCGTCGGGTCACCGATGTCATCGGCGTTGGAGGTATCCAGGTAGTAGCCGACCTTGTAGGTACCGCCATAGTCCTCTCCGGACTTGCCATGGCTGTAGCCCAGCTCGACCGGCAGGAACAGGCCGGTCTTTCCCTTCGTCGAAACACGGAAGCCACTGTTGGCCTGCTTGCGCGTCGGGTTGACGTCGTAGATGCCGGTCTGTGCGTACCAGCCTGAAGGATCATTCCACTTTACCCGCAGGCCCCATTGGCCTGTCGGATTGTCCAACCAGCCAGAACTGTAGATCGGGCCCAGCGGATGCCCGCACTGGCCGTTGTTGTTGAAGTTGCAGGTGTAAGGCAAGCCACCGAAGTCGTTGCCCATCGAGTAGAAGCCACCCTTCAGGCTCAACCGC
>Ga0302347_1001555_pt1 | contig 27065 bp, 24 predicted proteins | sample PhyWR1_FD_202178 | JGI IMG/M metagenome (GOLD analysis project Ga0302347, IMG submission 202178) | Leaf surface microbial communities from wheat plants in UC Gill Tract Community Farm, Albany, California, United States - DLSL W.R1 (v2)... | ecosystem: Host-associated > Plants > Phyllosphere >...
TCGTGACTAACGAGCAGATCCAGAAGCGTGCTGAGGGGATTTCCAGCTATTACGATGAACTGATCGAAATGACCAGCTACTGGCATCTGCTGGGTGAAGGGACTCATCAGGTTAACGGTAAAAGCGTTACGGTTAATCTGCATGAACTGAAGAAAAAGCTCTATCTGTGTCTGATGAGCGTTAACGCACTGGAAGCGATCCGCTTCTACGTCAGCTTTGCCTGCTCTTTCGCGTTTGCCGAGCGCGAACTGATGGAGGGCAATGCTAAGATCATTCGTCTTATCGCCCGTGACGAAGCGTTACACCTGACCGGTACCCAGCATATGTTGAATCTGCTGCGCTCAGGCGTTGACGATCCGGAGATGGCAGAGATTGCCGAAGAGTGTAAGCAGGAGTGCTACGATCTGTTTGTTCAGGCAGCACTACAGGAAAAAGAGTGGGCGGGCTATCTGTTCCGCGATGGCTCAATGATCGGCCTGAATAAAGATATTTTGTGCCAGTACATTGAGTACATTACTAATATTCGTATGCAGGCTGTTGGCCTGGATCTCCCGTTCCAGACCCGCTCAAATCCGATCCCGTGGATTAACACCTGGCTGGTCTCCGACAACGTGCAGGTTGCACCGCAGGAAGTCGAAGTCAGCTCTTATCTGGTCGGTCAGATTGACTCAGAAGTAAATACTGACGACCTGAGCGATTTCCAGCTCTGATGAGCCGGGTTACGCTGCGCATCACTGGCACACATCTGCTGTGTCAGGATGAACATCCTTCCCTGCTGGTGGCGCTGGAGTTTCATCAGGTGATGGTAGAGTATCAGTGTCGCGAAGGGTACTGCGGCTCCTGCCGCACCCGGCTGGTAGCAGGTCAGGTTGAGTGGCTAACCACGCCGTTAGCCTTCATCCAGCCTGACGAAATTTTGCCCTGCTGTTGCAGGGCAAAAGGGGATATTGAAATTGAAATCTGAGAAACGTAGTGGGCTTCCTGCGTGGAGATAAGTTTTACGTTGCCCCGCGCACGACATCCAGTTTTCATGAAGCCAGCGGGCGACGCATTGTCGCCCGTTGACGTTTAACGCCGCTTCTCTAACAGCGCCTGATGATGTCGTTTTTCGCCGATCATCACCACAATCAGCAGCAATACCGCCAGCACGCTACCGCCTATCATCACGATAAACCCGCCGTCCCAGCCGAAGAAATCGACGGTATAACCGACAATTGCACTGGCTGCCACGGAGCCGCCGAGATAACCAAATAGTCCGGTGAAACCGGCCGCCGTACCGGCTGCTTTCTTCGGCGCCAGCTCCAGGGCATGGAGACCAATTAGCATTACCGGCCCGTAAATTAAAAAGCCAATGGTTATCATGCACAGCATGTCTACTGTCGGGTTACCCGGCGGGTTCAGCCAATAAACAATCGTCGCAATGGTCACCAGCGTCATGAAGAATACTCCGGTCGCACCACGGTTGCCGCGAAAGACCTTATCCGACATCCAGCCGCACAGCAGCGTCCCCGGTATTCCGGCATACTCGTACAGGAAATAGGCCCACGAGGATTTATCCAGCGCAAAGTGCTTCACTTCTTTCAGGTAGGTTGGCGACCAGTCAAGAATGCCGTAGCGCAGCAGATAAACAAATACGTTAGCAATCGCGATATACCACAACAGCTTATTGGGCAGCACGTACTGCATAAAGATTTGCTTCGCCGTAAGCTCCTCTTCAGCCTGCTCGTTATAGTCGTCCGGGTAGTCGTTCTTATACTCTTCGATGGGCGGCAGACCGCAAGACTGCGGCGTATCGCGCATCAGCGCAAACGCAACTAGCGCCACCACAATGGCGGCAAACGCAGGCATATACAGCGCCGCTTTCCAGTCGTTAAACCACGCCATTCCCAGTAAAAACAGCAGCGGGGGAATACCGCCGCCAACGTTATGCGCGCAGTTCCAGACGGAGACGATTCCGCCGCGCTCTTTTTGTGACCACCAGTGAACCATGGTGCGTCCACAGGGCGGCCAGCCCATGCCCTGGAACCAGCCGCAGAGAAACAGCAGTACGAACATCACGGCGATGCTGGAAGTGGCCCACGGTACAAATCCCATAAACAGCATGACTGCCGCAGCCAGAATCAGTCCTGCCGGGAGGAATACGCGGGGATTTGAGCGATCGGATACCGACCCCATGATGAATTTGGAAAAGCCGTAGGCAATGGAAATCCCCGACAGCGCGAAGCCCAGATCGCCACGGGTAAATCCTTGCTCGATAAGATATGGCATCGCCAGAGCAAAGTTCTTACGCACCAGATAGTAGGCCGCGTAACCAAAGAAGATGCCCATGAAAATTTGCCAGCGGAGTCGGCGATAAACCGGATCGATTTCCGCCGCAGGCAGGCGGGACCTGTGAGGAGAGGGTTTAAAAATACTTAACATAATAGCCTCCGAGGCCATTTCATATTCAGAGGTAAAAGGCAGGTCGTTTTACTGTCGCGCCTGCTGTATGTGTTCATAACGTTAAAGGACGGCTGACCACAGGTGCATTAAAGCATAGTCTGTTACATTTTTATGACAAATGTTCAGAAAGGCGCATTAGGTCACATTTAATCTTCGAAAAAGGCGCGAACATGCTCGAAATCAAACATTCATCCCTGTTTATATGTCTAAATGTTAAGAAACGAACATGAGGAAACAGCGATGAGCGCAGAGCCGGAAAGTGATGTGATTGTGATTGGTGGCGGCGCGACCGGTGCCGGGATCGCCCGCGATTGCGCCCTGCGCGGACTGCGGGTCACGCTGGTGGAACGTCACGATATTGCGACTGGCGCGACCGGACGTAATCATGGATTGTTGCACAGCGGCGCGCGTTATGCGGTAACCGATGGTGAATCCGCCCGCGAGTGTATTCGCGAAAACCAAATTCTTAAACGTATTGCCCGCCATTGTATTGAACCGACCGACGGCCTATTTATTACGCTACCGGAAGATGAGTTGTCTTTTCAGGCAACTTTTGTGAAGGCCTGCCATGACGCGGGTATTGCTGCCGATATCATCGATCCCTCACTGGCTCGTCGCATTGAGCCTGCGGTTAATCCGCAGCTTATCGGTGCCGTCAGAGTGCCGGATGGTACGGTTGATCCCTTCCGGCTGACCGCTGCTAATATGCTGGATGCCCGCGAGCACGGTGCCTCCATTCTTACCGCACATGCTGTCACCGGGCTTATTCGCAACGGGGCGACCGTTTGTGGCGTGAATGTCCTGAATACTCTGACCGGTGAAGCCCGGCAGCTTTATGCTTCCGTGGTGGTTAACGCGGCGGGAATTTGGGGTCAGCGCATTGCAGAATATGCTGATCTAAGCATTCGAATGTTTCCGGCAAAAGGGTCCTTGCTGATCCTCGATCACCGTATTAATCAGCATGTCATTAACCGCTGCCGTAAACCTTCTGATGCCGATATTCTGGTGCCGGGTGATACCATTTCGCTGATTGGCACCACATCGCTGCACATTAATTATGATGAGATAGACCAGAATCGGGTAACGTCCGACGAGGTCGATATTTTGCTGCGCGAGGGTGAAAAAATCGCGCCGATCATGGCGACCACCCGTATTTTACGCGCCTACGCTGGCGTACGTCCGCTGGTCGCCAGCGATAACGATCCTGCCGGTCGCAACGTCAGCCGGGGAATTGTGCTGCTCGATCACGCCAGTCGTGATGGCATGGAAGGATTTATCACCATCACCGGCGGCAAATTAATGACCTATCGCCTGATGGCAGAGTGGGCGACCGATGCGGTGTGTCGCAAACTGGGCAATACGCATCCCTGCTCCACCGCCAGTACGCCACTTCCGGGCTCGCAGGATACGGCGGAAAAAACTCTCCAGCGTATGATTTCGCTGCCTGCACCACTTCGCGGCTCAGCGGTATATCGTCACGGCGACCGCACGCCCTCCTGGCTCGGTGAAGGACGCCTGAACCGCAGCGTGGTATGTGAGTGCGAAGCCGTCACCGCCGGGGAAGTTCAGTATGCAGTAGAAAATCTGGCGGTAAAAAGCCTGCTCGATCTTCGTCGTCGAACCCGTGTCGGGATGGGAACCTGTCAGGGTGAGCTGTGCGCGTGCCGTGCCGCCGGGCTGCTACAGCGTTTTAACGTAACCACAGCGACACAGTCCCTCAGCCAACTCTCAGATTTTCTTAATGAACGCTGGAAAGGCGTGCAGCCTGTCGCGTGGGGTGATGCCCTGCGCGAAAGTGAATTTACCCGCTGGGTATATCAGGGCTTGTGCGGACTCGAAAAGGAGCAAAAGCATGAGATTTGATACGGTGATTATCGGCGGTGGCTTGACCGGGCTACTTTGTGGGCTGCAATTACAGAATAACGGATTGCGCTGCGCCATCGTCAGCCGGGGACAAAGCGCCCTCGCCTTTTCATCGGCATCGCTCGATCTGCTAAGCGTGCTGCCGGATGGAACACCCGTCACCGATATTCGCGCCGGGCTGGAAAAACTCAGCGCCATCACGCCAGAACATCCTTATGCGCTGCTGGGCGCAGAAACCGTGCTGGCCCTGGCGCAACAAACGGAGCGACTACTTGCGCAGTGCGGCGTCGTGATGCAGGGAAATTGCCGGTCTAATCACGCACGCGTGACGCCTCTGGGCACGCTACGTACGGCCTGGCTAACGCCGCAGGACGTTCCCGTCGCCCCGTTACGCGCCCGACGGATATGCGTGGCAGGGATCAGCGGAATGCTCGATTTCCAGCCTCATCTGGTCGCAGCGTCGCTGCGTCAGCACGTTGCAGATGTTGAAACGGGTGAGATAGATCTGCCTGAGCTGGATGTTCTGCGGGAAAATCCCACCGAGTTTCGCGCCGTCACCCTGGCCCGCTTCTTTGATAATGAAGCCCACTGGCCGCTGCTGTATGACGCACTCCTGCCCTTCGCACAACGCTGCGATGCAGTGTTTCTACCTGCCTGTTTCGGTCTTGAGGATGATCGCCTTTATCAGTGGTTAACTGAACGTCTTCCGTGTTCTCTGCATCTGCTTCCGACCTTACCGCCTTCTGTTGCCGGCCTGCGCCTGCATCGCCAGCTACAGCGGCAGTTTGTCAAATCCGGCGGCACCTGGATGCCCGGCGACGAGGTTAAATGCGTGACAATACGCGACGGTATGGCAAGTGAAGTCTGGACCCGACATCATGCCGACATTCCGCTGCGCCCGCGTTATGTGGTGCTCGCCAGCGGCAGTTTTTTCAGCAATGGGCTGGTTGCCGGACGTAATGACGTTTACGAACCCATTTTACGGCTGACGGTCCGGCAGACAACCTCCCGCGCCGGGTGGTATGAGGACGACTTTTTTACGCCGCAGCCGTGGCAACAGTTTGGCGTTAGCGTTGATGAATACCTGCGACCAAACGTGGACGGAAAAACCGCTGAAAATCTGTTCGCCGCCGGCGCGGTGCTCGGTGGATTCGATCCGATTGCGCAGGGCTGCGGCGGTGGCGTCTCTGCCGTTACTGCCCTGTTTGCCGCGCAGCAGATTACCGCGCTTGCCGGAGGTCAATGATGAGCGACACCCGTTTTGAAAGCTGTATTAAATGTACGGTATGTACTACCGCCTGCCCGGTCAGCCGGGTTAATCCGCGCTATCCCGGCCCGAAACAAGCCGGTCCGGACGGCGAACGACTGCGGCTAAAAGATGGCGCACTGTACGACGAGGCGCTCAAATACTGCATCAACTGTAAACGCTGCGAAATCGCCTGCCCGTCGGACGTGAAAATCGGGGATATTATTCAGCAGGCCCGCGCCCGCTATGACACCGCGCGTCCTTCGCTGCGTAACGCGATCCTGAGCCATACCGATTTAATGGGCCGCCTGTCAGTGCCGTTTGCACCGATCGTTAATACCGCCACCTCACTCAAACCCGTACGCCAGTTGCTCGATCACGCCTTAAAAATTGATCATCGTCGTACATTGCCGAAATACTCCAGCGGCACGTTCCGCCGCTGGTATCGCAGCGTGGCAACGCAACAGAAGCAATATCGCGAGCAAGTGGCTTTTTTTCACGGCTGTTTCGTGAATTATAATCACCCCCAGCTGGGTAAAGATTTGATCCGCGTTCTCAACGCGTCGGGAACAGGCGTTCAGTTGCTCAGTAAAGAGAAGTGCTGCGGCGTACCATTAATTGCCAACGGGTTTACCCGTAAAGCACGTAAACAGGCTCTCAGCAACGTGGATTCCCTGAGAGAGGCGATTATCGAGAAACGTATCCCGGTGATCGCAACCTCATCAACCTGCACATTTGCGCTGCGCGACGAGTATCCCCAGGTGCTGGATGTGGATAACAGCGGCCTGCGTGAGCATATTGAACTGGCAACCCGCTGGCTATGGCGCAAGCTGGATGCCGGGCAAACGCTGCCGCTAAAATCTCTGCCATTAAAAGTGGTGTATCACACGCCGTGTCATATGGAGAAAATGGGCTGGACGCTGTATACCCTTGAACTGCTGCGTCTGATCCCGGGGCTGGAATTAACGGTGCTGGAGTCGCAATGCTGCGGCATTGCCGGCACTTACGGCTTTAAGAAAGAGAATTACGCCACATCGCAAGCCATTGGCGCGCCGCTCTTTCAACAGATAGACGAAAGCGATGCCGATATCGTGGTCACGGACTGTGAAACCTGCAAATGGCAAATCGAGATGTCCACCCGTAAACGCTGTGAACATCCCATCACTCTGCTGGCAAGCGCACTGGCGTAGCGCTTTCCGGTTATAGCGCCAGCGATTCGACGATGTTGATCCAGCCATGTTCGCTGGCGACCGGTTTGCCGCTAAGCCAGCGGCGCAGCATGTTTAACGCCATCATCGCGCAGACCTCCTGACGGACCTGCAGAGAGTGGCGCGTGGCGCTAAATTTCACCCGTAGCGCCCAGGTCCCATCCGGCGTGGAGAGGGCAAAATTAAGATGATCGGCTTCAAGCCCGGTGATCGCCAGCGCCAGCCCGGCAAAGCGGCTGCGGCGGCGTTCTCTTACCCAACGCGCCGTCTGGGCCAGCGACTCTTCCTGCGCAGGGATCACTTCCGACGCTAACAGCGGCGCACCGGCGCGTGAAAGCTGTAGCGCCACCAGTCCGGCGGTAAACTGCTCGCTCAGGGTCAGACTGAGCTGACGCTCCTGAAGCTGTCGGGCGATTTCCACGGCCAGACCATCGGTGCCTTCGAAAATCAGGCTTTCTCCGGCCACGCGTTTCACCTCGGGCCATAAGGCCTGCATGGCGTCGCGCTGAGAAGCCGGGCCGGTCAGCTTTAATTCAATAATCGGCATTGACGAGCGGTAACCCATGGTCACACCCGGCGGCAAGGTCAGCGCATCGAGACTTTGCGCCAGATCGCTCTCTGAACGACCAAAAGTGGTCAGGCGCAGACACAGCGGCGGCTCGACCTGGGTGTAGCGCTTACGCAGGCGCGGCAGGATCTGCTGTTCGACCATGACCTTAAATTCTGACGGTACGCCGGGAGTAAAGAAAATCAGGCAGCGGTTAAGCTCAAGTGCGAAGCCACAGGCGGTTCCGACCGGGTTATCAACCAGCTCAGCGCTGGCCGGGATTTCCGCCTGCTTACGGTTGCTGGGCGCCATTACCCGTCCACGCTCGTTAAAAAAGCGCTCCATTTGTGCCAGCCACGCTTCGTGTAATACCAGTGTTTCACCCTTCGCCGTGGCAGCGGCCAGCGCGCTGAGATCGTCACTGGTCGGCCCGAGGCCACCGTTAACGATCAGGATATCGGCCTGCGTGCTGCGCTCGCGCAGAATAGCGATCAGATCCTGTAGATTGTCGCCGACCGTGTTGCGGCGAGAAAGCGGGAATCCCTGCGTAAATAAAAAATCAGCAAGCCAGGCGGCATTGGTGTCGACGATCTGCCCGTGCAGAACTTCGTCACCCGTGGATAGCATCTCCACATTTATCATTATTTTCTCCAGCAAAAGAGGACGATTAACTATAACGCATGGAGAGAGGAAAAAAAGCGGTGCGATGGTTTAGCGCACCGCAGAGGATCAGAAGCTGGCATTCACGCCGATGTAAGGACCGTCAGCCACCGCGCTGTCGCGGTCACCGTCTTTACCTGACAGATTAATATAGCGATAGCCCGCTTCAATGCTTAACGGACGCATAATTGTCAGTCGTGCCCCGGCGTTCGCTTCTTCGTAATCTTTCACTCCGCTTGAGAGTGAATCAGGAGAGTAATAATACTCGCCAAACAGACGGAAGCTATCGCCAATTTGCCACTGCAAACCGCCGCCCACCGCCGCAGCGTAGCCTTCATCGCCGCGCTGAGGATTAAGATAAACCCCTTTGCCGCCAGCGGTCGCAATAAACGGCCCCAGCGGAATATTTAACCCCAGACCCAGACCGGCGATATCACCATCGTCGTCGTTATGCGCCCAGTTGCCGGACAGCGCCAGCCCGGTAGATTCGGTACCAAAGCCGACGCCAATATTGGTGTAATCCTTACCTGCCTGGCCGCTGACGCTAAGCGCGTTAGCCGCAGCAGAGACAAAGAGTAATCCACAAACGCCCGTCAGAATTCTTTTTTTCATTTTAATGCTTCCACAAATACCAGGTAAAACGTCCCAAAACCGCAGGATTGTACAATTGAATCCTCCGGAAGCAATGCACTAAGTTCGCTATCGCCGGCATTAAATGTAAGTGCAGATTGCCGCTGCGTTGAGAGGTGAAAGGTATGACTGCAATAGAGAGAGACAAATTGCCCGGGATCAATACATTGCGTACAAATATGCCCTAGATTAATTTGCCAAATCAAACGGAAATTAAACGGAAATTAAACACTTTTTAAACATCTATCAGGAGATAAAGATGAGCAAAAAAGGATTAACCACCTCCGCTGGCGCACCTGTGGCGCACAATAATAACGTTGCTACTGCCGGTCCTCGTGGCCCGATGCTGTTACAGGACGTCTGGTTTCTGGAAAAACTGGCGCATTTTGACCGGGAGGTGATCCCGGAACGCCGTATGCACGCTAAAGGTTCCGGCGCATATGGTACGTTTACAGTGACCCAGGATATTACGGCTTACACCCGCGCTAAGATTTTTTCCGACATCGGTAAAAAAACCGATCTGTTTTTACGTTTCTCGACGGTGGCCGGCGAACGCGGTGCCGCTGATGCCGAGCGCGATATCCGCGGTTTCTCAATCAAATTTTATACCGAAGAAGGTAACTGGGATTTAGTAGGGAATAACACCCCCGTATTCTACCTGCGCGATCCGCTGAAATTCCCGGATCTGAATCATGTGGTGAAACGCGACCCGCGCACTAACCTGCGTAATCCTACCTATAAGTGGGATTTCTTCTCCCATCTGCCGGAAACCCTGCATCAGTTAACCATTGACTTCAGCGATCGCGGTCTGCCTTTCTCCTATCGCACTATGCACGGCTTCGGCAGTCATACCTTCAGCTTTATCAATCACGACAATGAACGTTTCTGGGTCAAATTCCACCTGAAATCCCGGCAGGGCATTGCCAATCTGATGGATGATGAAGCCAAACGCCTGGTGGCAGAAGACCGCGAAAGCTCACAGCGTGATTTGTTTAATTCGATTGAAAAAGGCGATTTCCCGCGCTGGACGTTCTACGTGCAGATTATGCCGGAAGCGGAAGCCTCAACGGTACCTTACAATCCGTTTGACCTGACTAAAGTGTGGCCGCACGGTGATTATCCGCTCATTGAAGTGGGCGTCCTGGAACTTAATCGTAACCCGGATAACTATTTTGCTGAGGTTGAACAGGTTGCAATGTCGCCGGCCAATGTTGTCCCGGGCATCGGTTTTTCGCCTGACCGGATGCTACAAGGTCGCCTGTTCTCTTACGGCGATGCGCATCGTTATCGCCTGGGGGTTAATCACCATCAGATCCCGGTGAATGCACCGCGCTGCCCGTTCCATAACTATCATCGCGATGGCGCAATGCGCATTGATGGCAATAGCGGTAATGGTCCAACGTATGAGCCTAATAGCTTTGGCGTATTTCAGGAACAGCCGGATTACAGCGAACCGCCGTTGAGCCTTGAAGGCGCCGCCGATCACTGGAATCATCGCGAAGATAACGATTATTTCAGCCAGCCGCGTAAATTGTATGAGTTGCTGAGCGATGAAGAGCATCAGCGCATGTTTGCCCGTATCGCCGGGGACATGAAAGAGGTGCCCGAGTTTATTCAGCAGCGGCAGATTGGCTTGTTCAGTGAAGTACATCCGGAATATGGCGCAGGGGTTGCTGCGGCCCTGGCGGCATTAAAAAACGCGGAATAATTGTTTAACGGGCGCTACGGTGCCTTTCATGCCGGGTGGCGCTGCGCTTACCCGGCCTGCAAAAACAGCAGCACTCACCCTTTCAACCCACCGTTGTATTAACCCACACCTGCAAAGCCTGGCGCGAGATTTTAATGCCGCCCGTTTTAAGTGAGTCAGGTAATACCAGCCAGTGAACCGGTCTCTGGAAGCCGGCAAGTCGATCACTCACCCACAGGGATAACTGCCGGGTATCCAGCGGCGTATCGCTATCCACCACCGCCACCGGCCGCTGGCCATACTCCGGGTCCGCTACCGGCACCACGAAAACCTGCAGGATATCTGGGTGTGCGGCGATAACACGCTCAACCTCCTCCGGCTGAATACCTTCTCCACCGCTAAAAAAGAGATTGTCCAGCCTGCCGATAAGGGTTAAGCGCCCGTTATGCAGTTCACCGCGATCGCGGGTGGCAAACCAGCCCTGTTCATTGAGCAGCGGGATAATCTCGCCATCATGCCAGTAGCCCTCCGCCATACTGGCGGCACGCAGCCAGACTTCGCCATTGACCAGTCGCATTTCACGTTCCGGTAACGGCACGCCGACATCAGCCAGGCCATCAGCTTCTTTTGCGCACACCGTTGAGGCGAATTCGGTCAGACCGTAGCCACACCAGCTGCGGATCCCGCGCGCTCGCGCCTGACGCGTTAAGTCTACCGGGATCGCCGCCCCGCCCAGCAACACCGCTTTCAGAGCTATCGGCGAATCATGTTCCAGCAGGCGCCAAAGCTGCGTGGGCACCAGCGAGGCATGAGTACAGCCAGCCAGCGCCTGCTCCAGCGGTTGTTTAACGCGCACGGTCAGTCGTGCACCGGCCTGCAGCCAGCGCCAGAGTATGCCCTGCCCGGAAACATGAAACAGCGGTAGCGACAGCAGCCAGTCATCCTGCGCTGCAAAGGGGATCATTGCCAGCACCCCCTGGGCGCTGGCAAGATGCGCCGCGCAGGTATGCACCGCGGCTTTGGGTAGCCCGGTTGAGCCTGAAGTCAGGGTCATTGATGCCAGACGCTCAGGCTGCCAGGCCGCAGCATGAACGCCATCGACCTCCTGCAATTTCAGAACGGTCAGGCCGGCAAAAGACTGCTCGTCTGCAATATTCAGGGCATGATGCAACGTAAGTCCGGGCAACAGCACATCCAGCATCGACATCGGTAGCTGCGGATTCACCGGCAGGACGCGTGCCCCGCACTGTAGCAGCGCCAGCCATGAAAGCAGCATCGACGGATGATTAATGCCCCGCAGCATGACACCCTGCCCTTCCCGCACGCCCTGGGCTGCAAAACCGGCGGCCAGCGTATCAAGCCGTGTACACAGTGTCTGCCAGCTAAGCGGCTCATCGTCAAGTCGCAGAGCCTGCGCCTCCGGGCGCTGGTTACGCCAGTGTCGCCACGGCCAGTCGGTAAACGTCATCGCAACTGCACCATCGCGTCTTGATTCAGACACGGCAACGGGCTTGCAGGCCAGCGACGAAGTAATTGCGCCTGCATCAGATTCAGGGTATCCAGCCCCGGAAGCGTGTGCGGCGTCAGCCAGGCGGCCAGTCGTGCCAGCTGCGTCAGCCCTAAACTCGATTCGATTGACGAGCTGATCACCGCCGTTAAGCCAAGCGCATGGGCCATATGCACCTGATCGCGGACTTTTTGCAGACTGCCGGTGAGCGTCGGTTTGATCACCACTGCCCGCAGGCCAGGTTCAGCGGCAAAACAAAAATCAGCTTCGCGCAGGCTTTCATCCCAGGCGATAGCGATCCCGGTCTCGCGGGCAAATGCGCGGGAGTCGTCGCGGGTTTTGCATGGCTCCTCCAGAAATGCAATACGATCGCGCAGGGCGGGATTAACGTATCTGGCAAACTGCTGTGCTTTCAGTGGCGTCCATGCGCGGTTGGCATCAAGACGCAATTGTAAGTCGGGAATGGCTTCCAGCAGCAGATTAACTACCATGCCGTCACGCACAGCTTCATACAGTCCGACTTTAACCTTGGCGACTTTCTCACCGGGCATGGCGGCGAGTAACGGCAGAAGCGCGTCCGGATCGCCGGTACATAACGGTGCGGCCTGATAATTCGCCGCCTGCGGCAGTTCATCCTGCAACTCCGCCAGTGCGCAACTGATGCCAAACGCGACTGAAGGTAAAGTCGGCAGGACAGGATCGCCACCCAGCTCCCACTCGCGCGCCCAGTCCAGCAGACATGCCTGAGCCTGTTCCAGCGTTTCGGAGCTGAAACCGGGCAGAGGGGAGACTTCCCCCCACCCTTCACATCCACCGCTATTCAGGCACAGAAACAGCCCGTCCCGCGTCTTTAAACGCCGCTCGCGCAGGATCACGCCTGCATCCATCGGGATTTGCCAGCGCCAGACCTGAGCACTACGCATTATGGATTCCGTTTAAATTTGCTGAAATCTGGCTGGCGCTTCTGGTTAAATGCATTGCGCCCTTCCTGACCTTCTTCGGTCATGTAAAACAGCATCGTGGCATTCCCCGCCAGCTCCTGTAAACCCGCCTGACCATCACAGTCTGCGTTCAGAGCCGCTTTCAGGCAGCGCAGCGCCATGGGGCTGTTTTGCAGCATTTCCCGGCACCAGCGTACGGTCTCCTTCTCAAGTTCAGCCAGTGGGACAACGGTATTAACCAGTCCCATATCGAGCGCCTGTTTCGCGTCGTACTGACGGCACAGGAACCAGATTTCACGTGCTTTTTTCTGCCCGACGATGCGTGCCATGTAGGCGGCGCCCCAGCCGCCGTCGAAGGAGCCAACTTTCGGACCGGTCTGGCCGAAGATGGCATTTTCTGCCGCGATGGTCAGATCGCACATCATATGCAGAACATGCCCGCCGCCGATGGAATATCCCGCGACCATCGCTACAATCGGCTTAGGACAGGTGCGGATCTGACGCTGGAAATCCAGCACGTTAAGGTGGTGAACACCCGAGTCATCCTGATAGCCGCCGTAATCGCCACGCACTTTCTGATCGCCACCGGCACAGAAAGCCTTATCGCCTTCACCGGTAAGAATAATGACTCCGACGTTATCATCGTAACGAGCGTCGGCCAGCGCCTGAATCATCTCTTTAACGGTCAGCGGACGAAATGCGTTGCGGACCTGCGGGCGATTAATAGTGATTTTTGCAATGCCATCAACGGATTTTTGATAGCGGATGTCAGTATACCCTTCCGAGCAATCTTGCCATTCAGCAGGGGCGTAAAGCATGTTTTCATCAGGATAAATCATCATGTTTCCTTAAATCAGAGTGGCAATAACTGCGCCAGTGCGGTAGCAACCTCTGCCGGCGCTTCCCGGTGAGCGTTGTGCCCGGCGGCGGAAATACTATAGCGAGCCAGGTTAAGTTCATCAGCGAGCGCGCTGAACTTAGCATCGCGCTCGCCGCATAAGTACCAAAGGGGGAATTGCCGGGCGCTTAGCGCCGGGCGTAAGTCGGGCTGGACCGCCAGTGACGTTGCCAGCAGCATATCGGCCAGTGCAGGGCCGTGATTGTGCTGGCGCAGTGAAACCAGCGCCTGGCGTTGGGCATCGGTTAAAGATGCAAAAACCGGCTGTTGATACCAGCTATCGAATACCTCATTAAGCGGCTGATGACGAAAACGCCAGGCCCACTGCTGGTCATTCAGCCACCGGCGACGGCGGGCGTCGTCATCCTGCAATCCCGGATGGCCGCCTTCAACAATCACTCCGCGCAGACCGGGACGTTTGCCCTGACTTGCCCAGTGCATTGCAATGCGGCCGCCAAGGGAGTACCCCACCAACCAGTATTCAAGTATGTTGTAACTAACAAGGGTCGCCGCCAGCGCTGCGTTAACGTCGGCAAATCCACCGACCTGCAGGGCCGCTGAACCACCATGTCCGGGAAGGTCGATATACAGCCGGGAGCAATCCTGAAACTGCTCCCCGATGTCATACCATTCACGGCAATCGCCGGAAAAACCGTGCAGAAAAACCAGCCAGCATGGCGCTGCCGGCACCCGCTTCGCCACCGCGTGCAGGATCACAGGTGGCTGACCTGCGCCAGAAGCTGCTGTAGCGTCTGAGCGCCATCGGTGCTGTTAACCACCACTTCGACAAGCGTTGCCGAAGGCGTACGCCAGGCTCTGGACAGCGTCTGTTCCAGCGTATCCCAGTCGCTGACGCGTGCATAATCCAGACCAAACAGCGCGGCAGCGTGGTCGAAATGCACATTCTGTGGCATACAGTAGAGTCGCTCGCGTTCATTAACCGGAGTCGGCAGCAGGGAGAAAATCTGCCCGCCATTATTGTTCACCACGATCAGGACCAGCGGAGCCGATACCTGGCGCAGCAGAGCCAGACTGTTAAGGTCGTAGAGTGCAGATAAGTCGCCCACAATGGCAAGCGTTGGCCTTGCGCTGGCTCGCTGAACGCCTGCGGCGGTAGAAATCAGCCCATCAATTCCGCTGGCACCACGATTACTGTATACCGGATAGCCAGCCGGCAGCTGGCCCAGCGCATCGATCAGGCGTACGACCAGGCTGTTACCGACAAAAAGCTGTCCCCGCGCCGGCAGATAGTCGCTAATGCGATGCGCCAGCTGCGCCTCACCAAAGGTCTCGCGGACGGCGTGGACTGCCTGCCACGCCTGCTCAGCCAGAGGCGGGATCGTCACGCACCACGGTGGACGTTTCTCTGCCGGATGTTGAATCAGCCAGTCCGCGACCGGAGACACCAGGCGACGCCCCCGATGCTGCGCCGGGTCGAGCCGCCCGGTAAGATTATCGACCAGCCAGTACTCTTCTGGTTCGCAGTTCAACTGCCATTGTAAAAGCCGTTTCCCCGTCAGGCTGCTGCCGAACTGAATAACGATTTGCGCCTGATTTAACGCGTCGATAGCCTGCGCATTACCCAGCCATAAATCGGCACACGGCAGCGGCTGCCCGGTTTGCGATAGCACATCGCCAATCAGCGGCCAGCCCAGCGTTTTAGCCCATTCAGCCACCCGCTGACCTTCTGTCGCGCCCATCCTGCCCGCAATCACCACGCCGCGCTTTTGCCGCCAGTGAAACCAGTCGTGCTGGCGTTCACTCTTCAGCGTCAGGCTGCTCTGAAGCCAGGGTTTATCATCCTGCCACCAGCGGCCAGGCGCCTGCTGCCAGTCAAGATGAGTATCATCCATTTCGCCATATAAGGGTTCGGCAAACGGGCAGTTAATGTGTGCCCCGCCCGCGTGTAGGTTCGCCAGCAGGCTATCAATAGAAGAGATCAGCCATCTGGCGGGAATATCGGGGCTGGGACGCGGTAACGCGAGCGATTGGGCAGGATGTGTCGCGAACATGCCCGGCTGACGGATAGCCTGATTAGCGCCGCAGTCGATAAGCTCTGGCGGACGGTCGGCAGTGAGCAAAATGATTTTTTCTCCGGTCAACCCGGCTTCGATCAGTGCAGGATAGAGATTCGCTACCGCTGTGCCGGACGTAACAATCACCGCCACCGGCTCCTGAGCTGCTTTGGCGAGGCCCAGCGCCAGGTGCCCAAGCCCACGCTCGTCAAAATGCGTGTGCTGAATAAGCGCAGGATTTTCCGCTGCCGCCAGCGTTAACGGCGTTGAGCGCGAACCGGGCGCAATGCACACATGTCGCACGCCATGACGCGTTAATGCTTCAATGATTACCGTCGCCCAGCGTCGGTTAAATGCACTCACTGACATAAATTTGTCCGGTATCAATATTGCGATACAGTATAAATAAGAGAAAACGATGAATTTTTGATATGAATCGGGATTGTGTGAGTCAGTACGCGAAAAGCGCAATAAATCACACTTATCGATGTTTTAAGAGGAATGGCACTGCAAGGTACGGTCCTGGGCATCACCATCAGAAAAAGGGCATTCTTCTGGCGCTTAAAACCCGCAAATTATAAAGGGTACTGCCGATAAAAGCAGTACCCTTAAAGAGTGAGGAAGTGGAATTAGCCGCGAAGCAGAAGGCCAAAGACCAGGCCTGCCGCCGCACCAATACCTACGCCCTGCCACGGTTTTTCACGCACATAGTCATCTGCACGGTAGGCCACTTGTTTAGCCCGGTAATAATAGGTGTCTGAAGCCTGACTGACGCGGTTTTTAACGTCTTCCAGAGACTGCTCTGCACGCGCTTTAAGCTCAATGTATTTCTGATCGGTAGGATCGCCAGAGGAGCGCAGGACTTCCTCCAGTGTTTCGCTCAGAAGAGTCAGATCGTCGTCGATTCGTGATTCATAAGAGTGATAAGACATTTGCTTTCTCCATGTTTTACAAGGCCAGTCAGATAACTATAGACAAGGACTTTACGTTACGCCTGGACAACTTCGCGTGCCATACCAATATGAGGAATATCATCTTCGAGATAAATGTCCGTCACCGGAATGAAGCCAAACTGCGCGTAGAAATTTTGCAGATGGGCCTGCGCGCTCAGGTACAGCGCGTGCTGCGGCCAGTATTGCTCACAGCTGGCGACGGCTTTAGACATGAGCTGATGACCCAGTTTTTCGCCGCGAACTGCCTCGCTGACGATCACCCGACCAATGACTACCGGGTCATACTCCCGCTCGCTTTTCAGAATCCTCGCATACGCCACCAGCGTATTATTCCGCCAGCCGAGAAGATGACGGTTTTCACCGGCCAGGTCTTCATCGTCAATATCCTGATACGGACAGTTCTGTTCAACGACAAAGACCTCGCAGCGCAACTTAAGTAGTGCATACAGCTGGGGAACGGTTAACTGCGAATGATGAAGGTCCTGCCACTGGATCATACTGTACTCCTGAGTGAGTTGGTCGCGTTATAATAGGTTTTTACCGGCGCGCCGAGGATAACGACTATGGAACTGGTTTTTTTGGGAACGTCCGCAGGGGTACCTACCCGTAAGCGTAATATGACGTCTATCTTACTTAATTTGCAACAGCCCACAGCCAGTGCCGTATGGCTTTTTGACTGCGGCGAAGGCACGCAGCATCAGCTGCTGAAAACGGTATTTCATCCTGGCAAGCTGGATAAAATCTTTATTACCCATCTGCACGGCGATCACCTGTTCGGCCTGCCCGGGCTGTTGTGCAGCCGCTCAATGCAGGGTAATCCGCAGCCGCTGACGCTGTACGGGCCAGCAGGGTTACGCGAGTTCGTTGAAACGGCACTGCGTTTAAGCGGCTCCTGGACCGATTACCCGCTGACTATCAACGAAATCAGCGCGGGCGAGGTGTTTACCGACGAGAATTATTCGGTGACGGCTTTCCCGCTTAATCATCCGGTTGAATGCTACGGCTACCGTATTGAGGAACATGATAAACCCGGCGCGCTCAACGCTGGCGCACTGAAAGCCGAGGGTATTGTGCCAGGTCCGCTTTTTCAGAAGCTCAAACAGGGGCTGACCGTTACGCTCGACGATGGCCGGGTCATTAATGGCAACGATTATCTGAGCGCGCCGTCAGCGGGCAAAAAGCTGGCTATTTTTGGCGATACCGCCCCCTGCCCTGAAGCGCTAAACCTTGCTCGCGGCGTCGATGTCATGGTCCATGAAACGACCCTGGAACATGCGATGGCAGAGAAAGCCAACAGCCGCGGTCACTCCTCGACCATACAGGCGGCGGAGCTGGCGAGGCAGGCCGGCGCAGGGAAACTGATTGCCACGCACATCAGTTCCCGCTATGACGCGGCGCGCGCAGCAGAGCTTCTGGCGGAGTGCCAACAGCATTTTCCCCACACTCAGCTGGCAGAAGATTTCGCCGTCATCACGGTTTAAGCGTAAAGCCCTCGATTTTTCCCGCAAGGTGCCGATAACCCGGTAATACGGTTTCGCGTTTACCTTACCTCCTGAGGGCTTTATGGACACTTTTCAGAAAGACATTGATGACAGGGCCAATCTGACCCTGTCAAACCGCTTTGAGCTGCTGCTGTTTCGCCTCGGCGAGTCCGCCCACGATGAAAAATCAGAATTGTTTGGCATCAACGTGTTTAAACTGCGCGAGATCGTCCCGATGCCAGCATTCACTCGCCCGGCCGGGATCAAGCCGCCGCTGCTCGGGATGGTGAATATCCGCGATCAAATCATCCCGGTTATTGATTTGCCCGCGGTTGCAGGCTGTAAGCCTTCGAAAGGACTAAATATTCTGTTGATTACCGAGTATGCCCGCAGCGTGCAGGCGTTTGCCGTGGAGTCGGTGGAAAATATTATTCGCCTCGACTGGACACAAATCCATACCGCTGAAAAAGCGATTAACGGGCAGTACATTACCAGCATTGCCTGTCTGGATGAGGATAAAAACAGCAATAATCTCGCGCTGGTCATCGATGTTGAACAGATCCTGTATGACATCGTCCCCGCAGAGCACGACCTGCACGCAACCCATATCCAGACGCAAAAATTTAAAGTGAAGCCAGGATCGACTGCCATTGTAGCCGAAGATTCTAAAGTCGCGCGGATGATGCTGGCCAAAGCGCTGGAAGCCATGGAGATCCCGGCGCAGTTGCATATTACCGGAAAGGAAGCCTGGGAAACGATTGAGGCGCTGGCGGAAGCCGCCCGCGCTGAAGGCGTACCGATAACGGATAAAATTTCGATGGTGCTGACCGACCTTGAAATGCCGGAGATGGATGGATTTACGCTGACCCGTAAAATTAAAACCGATGAGCGACTGAAACATATTCCGGTGGTGATCCACTCTTCACTTTCCGGTAATGCTAATGAAGATCACGTGCGTAAAGTACAGGCCGATGGCTACGTAGCGAAATTTGAAATCAACGAGCTTTCTTCAGTGATTGAAGAAGTGCTGGATCGTGCTGCATCCCGGCGCCAGGGGCCGTTGATTAGCCGGCAAAGTGCATGAGCATTTAGCAGCGAAAAAAAACCGCCTGATATCGGCGGTTTTTTTATTTCAGCGTTTCGCTTACATCAGCGGCAGTGCCAGTTGCACCAGGCTAATCAACGGCTGCGGCCAGACGCCGAGGACCAGTACCAGTAAAGCGGAAATCAGAACCACAATACCGCCGGCGCTGTACTGCCAGTTTGACGGTGCGTCGCGGCTCAGTTTCTCCGGCGCGTTCAGATACAGACTCACAGCAACGCGCAGGTAGTAGTAAAGACCAATCGCCGAACCGACTACCACAGCCCCAACCAGCCACCACAGGTTGGCCTGCACACCGACGGCCAGGATGTAGAACTTACCAATGAAGCCAAGGGTCATTGGAATACCTGCCAGCGACAGCATCATCACCGTCATGACAGCGGCCAGAACCGGGCGGTGCCAGAACAAACCACGATAAGAGAACAGAGAGTCGGCATCTGCACCCCGGTACGGGCTGGACATCAGGCTTACCACGCCGAACGCGCCAAGGCTGCTGAACAGGTAACCCGCCAGATAAACGCCTACCGCTTCCATCGACATCTCACCACTTTGCAGTGCAATCAGCGCCACCAGCAGATAGCCGAGATGAGAGATAGATGAATAGCCGAGCAGACGTTTGATATTGGTCTGGCTCAGCGCCATCAGGTTCCCGAAGATGATAGAGGCAAACGCAATTACGCCCAGTACAATCCGCACGGCGTCGCTATCACCGACTGGCGCATAGAGAAACAGACGCATTACCACGCCAAAGATAGCAATTTTGCTTGCGGTCGCCAGGAAGGTTGATACCGGCGCAGGTGCGCCCTGGTAGACATCCGGCGTCCACAGGTGGAACGGCACCAGCGACAGTTTAAAGCCGAGGCCGACTATCATCAGACCCAGACCGGCCAGCAGCAGCGGTTCGTGCAGCATCCCGTCACCAAGGCTCTTACCGATCGCCAGGAACGACAGATTGCCGGACTGAGCGTACACCAGCGCCATGCCGAACAGCAGGAATGACGAGGCGGCGGCGGACAGAATAGTGTACTTGATGCTGGCTTCCAGAGAGCGTTTCAGGCGGAAAGCATAACCTACCAGGCCAAACAGCGGCAGCGAGATAAGCTCTATGCCGAGGAACAGCGCTGCCATGTGATTAGCGTTCGCCAGCAAGATCCCACCCAGCGTGGCAATCAGTACCAGCAGGTAGAACTCTTCTTTATTGTCGTTGTACCCTTCCAGCCACGGATAGGCAAAAGTACAGGTAGCAAGACTCGCCAGCAGGACCAGCCCGGTGTACAGCATGGCGTATCCATCAACGCGCATCAGCGGCGTGACGTCCATTGCGCCTGCCTGGCCAACAAACCAAAGCGATACTAACGCGACATTAAGCCCAATGACCGACAGCGTGGCATTGAGAAAATGATTGCGTCGCCACGCAATGGAGAGCATCACGACCACCACCGTCAAACCGACGATTAGCAGCGGTAGCAGCGCAATCAGGTGTTGTGAAGTTATTGTCATGGCGATTTACGGCCTTGTAGTAGTAACGGAATTAACAAACCACTGCTGGATGTTGCTCATCGCAGAATGCGACGTATCCAGAATCGGCTGTGGCCAGAGGCCCAGCAGTACCAGCAGTACAACCAGGAGCAGAATGATAGACAGCTCGCGCAGCGACATCCCCGGCAGCTCTTTTGCCGCGATTTCACTTTTCGCTTTACCAAAGTAAGCGCGGTGCAGCATGGCCAGCGAGTAAACGGAGGCAAATACCAGACCGAAGGTTGAAATCACGGTGATCACCGGTACGACCTGATAGCTGCCGAACAGGATCATGAACTCGCCCACGAAGTTACCGGTGCCCGGCATCCCAAGCGTAGCGACAGCGAAGAACAGCGACATGGCTGGCAGCCATTTAATTTTGCTCCACAGGCCGCCCATCATACGCATATCACGGGTATGCAGACGCTCGTAAAGCTGACCGCAGATAATAAACATCCCGGCGGCAGAAAGACCGTGCGCAATCATCTGGATCACCGCGCCCTGGTATGCCAGCTGGCTGCCGGTATAAATCGCAATCAGCACGAAGCCCATATGCGAAACAGAGGTGTAGGCAATCAGACGCTTAATATCGGTCTGGGCAAAGGCCATCCACGCGCCGTAGAAAATACCAATTACGCCGAGCCACATGGCTATCGGTGCAAATTCCGCAGAGGCATTCGGGAACAGCGGCAACGAGAAACGCAGCAGACCGTAAGCGGCGGTTTTCAGCAGGATACCGGCAAGGTCAACAGAACCGGCGGTCGGGGCCTGAGAGTGCGCATCCGGCAGCCAGCCGTGCAGCGGCACCACCGGCATTTTCACCGCGAAGGCGATGAAGAAGCCCAGCATCAGCAGATATTCGACGCCGTGCGACATGGGCGTTTTCAGCAGCGCTTCATAATCGAAGGTCCAGACGCCAGTGGCGCTGTAGTGCACAAAGACCAGCGACAGAATAGCAATCAGCATCACCAGACCGCTGGCCTGGGTGTAGATGAAGAATTTGGTAGCCGCAGAAATACGCGTCTTCCCGTCGGAGGCTTTATGGCCCCAGAGCGCAATCAGGAAGTACATCGGTACCAGCATCATCTCCCAGAAGAAGAAGAACAGGAACAGGTCGATGGCCAGGAACACGCCAATCACGCCGCCGAGGATCCACATCAGGTTAAGATGGAAGAAACCCTGATATTTCTCGATCTCACGCCAGGAGCAGAGAACCGCCAGTACGCCAAGCAACCCGGTCAGCGTCACCATCAGTAGAGAAAGACCATCCAGCGCCAGATGAATGGAGATGCCAAAACGCGGGATCCACGGCAGCAGGAATTCCGACTGCCACTGCGGCAATCCAGCCGCCTGAGTCAGAGAGTAGCCGCCCTGCAACCACAGTTGCAGAGAGAGCAAAAACGTCAGTCCCATGGTTATCAGCGCTATCCAGCGCGGCACTTTCACGCCGAAGCGTTCGGTTTGCCAGCACAGAAAGCCGCCGATAAAGGGAATTAGTATTAGCCAGGGTAATAGCATGGCGATCTTTATTCCTTGTTAAAGTCTCCTGAGAGACCTGATTTTCAACGAATTCTCACAACAGAAAATGCACGTCGAATTGAGGCATTCACCGGGGGTGTCTCAGGCCCGGCAAGCCAGGCTACCGGGCAAAACACGCTCAATTCTCAAACTCAACGCAGTACCATCAACAGTCCCAGCACGACAACCGCACCGATGCTCATTGACGCGACATACCAGCGCAGATAGCCGTTCTCACTGAACAGCAGACCTTTACCCGCAAAACGCGACAAAATAGCCGGAATGTTCATCAACGCATTTAGCGGATCGCGGCGGAGAAGCCAGGCAATACCGAGGAACGGTTTAATAAACACTTTGTCATACAGCCAGTCGAAGCCCCACGCATGGAACCACCAGGTGCCGAAGAAACGGCCCGGCGCGCTATTTGCAATAGCGGTTACCAGGGTGCGTTTACCTAGCCACAGCCAGGCGGCAATCAGGATCCCGGCAATAGCCACGATGCCCGAGGTGATTTCCAGCGTCAGTACGCGACCGTGTTCCATCTCAGTGGTGTGCGGCAGGACATTCTGCAACGGCGGCACAATCAGCGCGCCGAGGAAGGTGGACAGCAGCATTAACACAATCAGCGGCAGATGATGGGTAATTCCCTTCCCTGCATGAGCATGGATCTGTTCTTTACCGTGGAAGACAATGAAAATCATCCGGAAGGTATAGAGCGACGTCATAAACGCGCCAACCAGACCGGCGATCATCAGGTTCAGATGACCGTTGGCCATCGCGCCCGCAAGGATCTCATCCTTACTGAAGAAGCCGGCGGTGATCAGCGGTAGTGCAGACAGCGCCGCGCCACCGACCAAAAAGCTCAGATACACCAGCGGAATCGACTTGCGCAGACCGCCCATTTTAAAGATGTTCTGCTCATGATGGCAGGCAAGGATCACCGAGCCGGATGCCAGGAACAGCAGCGCTTTAAAGAAGGCATGGGTCATCAGGTGGAAAATGGCCGCATCCCACGCCTGAACGCCGAGCGCCAGGAACATGTAGCCAATCTGGCTCATAGTGGAATAAGCCAGTACACGCTTGATGTCGGTCTGTACCAGCGCGGCAAAGCCTGCCAGCACCAGGGTGACAGCACCGATAATCCCTACCAGATGCAGGATTTCCGGGGTCATCAGGAACAAACCGTGCGTCCGGGCAATCAGGTAAACCCCGGCAGTCACCATGGTCGCCGCGTGAATCAGCGCCGACACAGGCGTCGGGCCGGCCATTGCATCGGCAAGCCATGTCTGCAACGGCAGCTGTGCCGATTTACCCACCGCGCCGCCCAGCAGCATCAACGTTGCCCACTGTAGAGTGGTGCTACCGGCCGCAAAGTGTTGCGGTGCCAGTTCAACCATTTCGCGGAAGTTCAGGGTACCCAGCTCGTTGTAGAGGATGAACAGCGCAAAGGCCAGAAACACGTCACCGACGCGGGTCACCACGAAGGCTTTCATTGCCGCCGCGCCGTTCTTCGGATCGGTATAGTAGAAGCCGATCAGCAGATACGAGCACAGGCCCACGCCTTCCCAGCCGAGGTACATCATCAGCAGGTTATCGGACAACACCAGAATAACCATGCTGGCGATAAACAGGTTGGTGTAGGCAAAGAAGCGCGAATAACCCTCTTCACCGCGCATATACCAGGAGGCGAACATGTGGATCAGGAAGCCAACGCCGGTCACCACCGAGAGCATGGTCAGCGACAGGCCATCCAGCACAAGGTTAAAACCGATATTGAAATCGCCGACCGACATCCACGTCCACAGCGGCTGGCTGAACGGCGCGCGATCGCCATTCAGAAAGTCAATACCCACAAACGCCGTGACCAGCGCGGCGAGGCCAATGGAGCCAACGCCGACGGTCGCGGAAAGATTCTCAGACCAGCGTCCGCGCGAGAATGCCAGTAGCAGAAAGCCAATTAATGGCAGAATAATGGTTAAGGCAAGCATGTTCATCCACGCAACTCACTTACTGAATCGATGTTCAGATTCTGGCGGCGACGGTGAAGCTGTAGCAGCAGCGCCAGGCCAATACTTGCTTCAGCTGCCGCAAGACTGATGGCAAGAATGTACATCACCTGACCATCGGTCTGGCCCCAGTAGCTTCCTGCCACCACAAAGGCCAGCGCGGAAGCGTTAATCATGATTTCCAGTCCAATCAGCATAAACAGCAGATTGCGGCGGATCACCAGGCCGGTCAGACCCAGCACAAACAGGATGGCTGCAAGGATCAGTCCATGTTGTAAGGGGATCATGCGTGCTCCTCCGATTTTCTCTTCGCGCTGTCGTTGGCACGATTACTTAATACCTCACCAGCACGCTCTTCACGCCCAACGTGGAAAGCCACCACCAGCCCGGCCAACAGCAGCATTGAAGCCAGTTCAACCGCCAGAACATACGGACCAAACAGCGTAATACCCACCGCTTTGGCGCTGATTGCCGTACCGTCAATGCCCTGATCGTTAACATGCAGAATGGCGTAAATCATTACCACCAGCAGCACGGCGGACAGGGCCGCAGGGCCAATCCAGATTTGCGGTTTCAGCCACTGACGTTCCTGCTGGATCTCAGAGCCACCGAGGTTGAGCATCATCACCACGAAGACGAACAGCACCATAATGGCCCCGGCGTAGACGATGATCTCCAGCGCTCCGGCAAAATAGGCGCCGAGAGAGAAGAAAACGCCGGCGATCGCCAGCAGGGACACAATCAGATACAGCAACGCGTGGATCGGATTGGTGTGCGTAACCACTCTGAACGTTGTCAGAATGGCCACCAGGCCACAGATATAAAAAGCGAACTCCATTGCCCCTCTCCTTACGGTAACAGGCCTTTGACGTCGATAGGCTTAGCTTCGTTTTCCGCTTCGCCCTTATCTTTGCCGTCGATTGCCATACCTGCCATCCGGTAGAAGTTATATTCCGGGTATTTGCCCGGACCGGAGATCAGCAGATCCTCTTTCTCAAATACCAGATCCTGGCGCTTGTACTCACCCAGCTCAAAGTCCGGCGTCAGCTGAATTGCTGTTGTCGGGCAGGCTTCCTCACACAGTCCGCAAAAAATGCAGCGTGAAAAGTTGATGCGGAAAAATTCCGGGTACCAGCGACCGTCTTTGGTTTCCGCTTTTTGCAGCGAAATACAGCCTACCGGGCAGGCTACCGCGCACAGGTTACAGGCAACGCAGCGCTCTTCACCGTCCGGATCGCGGGTAAGCACGATACGACCGCGATAGCGCGGCGGCAGGTAAACCGGCTCTTCCGGATACATGCGCGTTTCACGTTTGGCGAAGGCGTGCAAACCGATCATCCAGATACTGCGTACCTGGGTACCGACGCCCACTAACAATTCTTTTAAGGTCATGGTCTATACGTCCCTTATTGCGCCTGCCAGAGAATGACAGCCGCCGTTACCAGCAAGTTGATCAGCGTCAGCGGCAGGCAAATTTTCCAGCCGAAAGACATTACCTGGTCATAACGCGGACGCGGTAACGATGCGCGGATCAAAATAAACATCATCATAAAGAACGCCGTTTTGATGGCGAACCAGATGAATGGCGGTAAGAACGGGCCTTGCCAGCCGCCGAAGAACAGGGTGACAATCATCGCCGAGACGGTAACGATACCGATATATTCCCCCACGAAGAACAGACCGAATTTCATGCCGGAATATTCAACGTGATAACCATCGGCCAGTTCCTGCTCGGCTTCCGGTTGGTCAAACGGGTGACGGTGACAGACCGCCACGCCCGCGATGGCAAAGGTCACGAAGCCAAAGAACTGCGGGATAACGTTCCAGATATCAGCCTGATTATTGACGATGTCGGTCATGTTGAACGAACCGGCCTGCGCCACTACGCCCATCACTGACAGTCCCAAAAACACTTCATAGCTCAGGGTTTGCGCCGATGCACGCATCGCGCCAAGCAGTGAGTATTTGTTGTTACTGGACCAGCCGGCGAACAGCACGGCATACACCGCCAGACCGGCCATCATCAGGAAAAACAGGATCCCGATATTCAGGTCGGCCACCACCCAGCTCGGGCTGACCGGCACAATGGCGAAGGCCAGCAGCAGCGAGGTAAAGGCAATCATCGGCGCAAGAGTAAAGATGACGCGGTCCGAAAATTTCGGGATCCAGTCCTCTTTAAAGAACATCTTGATCATGTCCGCAACCAGCTGGAGCGAGCCGCCCCAGCCAACGCGGTTCGGTCCGTAGCGGTTCTGGAACAGACCGAGCAGACGACGCTCGCCAAAGCTCATGAATGCCCCGCAGGTCACCACGACCAGCAGGATCACAATGGCTTTCAGAATGGTTAACAGAACATCAATCACTTCCGGTGTCAGCCAGCTCATGCTTGTGCCTCCCGCAGATCGTCAAGACGCGCGCCTGCCAGTACCGGCGCAATGCCCGGCATCCCCATCGGCAAGCCAACCTGCCCTGCCGTCAGACCCTCAGCAATGACTACCGGCAGGCTTACCGTCTGCCCTTCATAACTGAAGGAGACGTGCGCCCCGGCATTAACGCCAAGTTTCGCGGCATCTGCCGGATTCAGACGGATATAAGGCTGCGGCATACGCTGCTGAAATACCGGCGAGCGCTGCGACATTTCATCGCTGCCGAACAGATGGTAGTAAGGCGCAATACGCCATTTTCCGTCTTCGGCCTGGAAGCGTTCCGGGATGCGGGTGAAGAAATCCAGCCCGCTATCAGAGGCTTCAATCAGGCGCACGCCCGGATCGCCATGGCGAAGATGCCCGCCGACTTCAGCCTGGAATTTATTCCACGCCTGCGGTGAGTTCCAGCCCGGTGCC
>Ga0302347_1001558_pt1 | contig 27044 bp, 30 predicted proteins | sample PhyWR1_FD_202178 | JGI IMG/M metagenome (GOLD analysis project Ga0302347, IMG submission 202178) | Leaf surface microbial communities from wheat plants in UC Gill Tract Community Farm, Albany, California, United States - DLSL W.R1 (v2)... | ecosystem: Host-associated > Plants > Phyllosphere >...
TGCGGGTGATGATAACAAAAAATCCTGATGATTCTAATGCATAAAAAGGCTGGAAGTTAATAGTCTTTTTGCATGTAAAATAGCAATTTGCTATCGAGTGCAAAAAAAAGCATCAGTTAACATGACGCAAGCGCATTATTTGTGCAATTGATTTATGCAATGAATACCATAACGGCATTTATTACATATCTTCCGGCGTAAGACGATACAATAATAGTGCGTGAATAAAATGTTATTTTCGGTATGGGGCCTGAAACGCTACAATGACAGACTACTGCCGTAAAAGAAGTTAAGGAAGCATGACAATGACGACGACAATTGAAAAAATCCAGCGTCAAATCGCTGAAAACCCGATCCTGCTGTATATGAAAGGATCACCTAAGTTACCAAGCTGCGGCTTCTCTGCTCAGGCGGTTCAGGCACTGTCTGCCTGCGGCGAGCGTTTTGCCTATGTCGACATCCTGCAGAATCCGGACATCCGCGCCGAATTACCGCAATATGCAAACTGGCCAACTTTCCCACAGCTGTGGGTCGATGGTGAACTGGTTGGCGGCTGTGACATTATTATTGAGATGTACCAGCGTGGTGAGCTTCAGTCGCTGATTAAAGAGACTGCGGCTAAGTTCCCTGCCGAGGGGACTGACGCGCAGTAAGCATAATGTCTGATTAAAAAGCGACGTCACGTCGCTTTTTTTATGACTATGCTTCGTCGGGAACGGGCAGCGGCCAGCCGCCAAGACGTTTCCAGCGGTTGACAATTTCGCAAAACAGCAGCGCAGTTTGTTCCGTATCGTACAGGGCCGAGTGAGCCTGAGTGCTGTCGAAATCAAGACCTGCCGCAGCACAGGCTTTAGACAACACGGTTTGCCCCAGCGCCAGCCCGCTCAGGGCAGCGGTATCAAACGTGACGAAAGGATGGAACGGGTTACGCTTCAGAGAGGCTCGCTCTGCTGCCGCCATCATAAAGCCATGATCAAACGTCGCATTGTGCGCGACCATAATTGCCCGGTTACATCCCCGATCCTTAATGCCTTTACGCACCGCTTTAAAAATAGCGTGTAATGCGTCATGTTCACTGACGGCACCCCGCAGCGGATTGGTTGGATCGATCCCGTTAAAGGCCAGCGCTTCAGGCTGTAAATTTGCCCCTTCGAAAGGCTCAACGTGAAAATGCAGCGTGGTATCCGGCATCAGCCAACCGTGTTCATCCATTTTCAGGGTAATAGCAGCGACTTCAAGGAGTGCATCGGTTTTGGCGTTAAATCCAGCCGTTTCGACATCTATGACAACAGGGTAAAAACCACGAAAACGGTCGCACAGACCAGTCAGTTGAGCGTTATCGGACATCAGTATCTCTTCGTAAAACAACGTAGCGCGTATTATGGCAAATTTTACCCACAGTTGCAGTAAGCGCCAGTAGAAAAGGGCGGGCCAGAACAGGCCCACCGGTGATTAATCGCCGAGACCTTTACCTGCGTCCTTTGCTTCAATCAGTTCGATTTTATAACCATCCGGATCTTCAACAAAAGCGATAACCGTGGTGCCACCTTTGACCGGGCCGGCCTCACGCGTCACGTTACCGCCGCTTTGGCGAATTTTTTCGCAGGCTTCGGCAGCGTCATCAACGCTCAGCGCAATGTGACCATAGGCGTTACCCAAATCATAATGATCGGTACCCCAGTTATAGGTCAGCTCAATGACAGCTTCGTCACTTTCCGGGCCGTAGCCGACGAAGGCGAGGGAGTATTTATACTCCGGATTTTCACTGGTCCGCAGCAGCGACATACCCAGTACAGTGGTATAAAAATTGATAGATCGTTGCAGGTCGCCAACACGCAGCATAGTGTGAAGTAAGCGCATCTCATCCTCTCAGTAAGTTGTTTATCTTTTCATTTCAAACAGAAACGCTGTTTTAGTATAGCGGCGGAACCTCGCCGCTATCAATGATGATTATAATGAGGGGTAATCCGTATAACCTTCAGCGCCGCCGCCGTAGAAGCTTTCCGGACGCTGCGGGTTCAACTCAGCTTTACGTGCCAGACGCTCGACCAGATCCGGGTTAGCAATGTAGTCGCGGCCAAAGGCCACTGCGTCAATCAAACCTTTAGCGATCAGCGTTTCTGCTTTCTCCGGCGTATACGCGCCGGCACCGATAATAGCGCCGTCGAAACGTTCACGCACTTTCTGGCGGAACGACTCAGTGTAAGGCTCGCCGCCAGCCCAGTCCGGCTCCGACATATGCAGGTAAGCAATACCGCGCTTGTTCAGCTCTTCAATCAAATACAGGGCATCTTCTTCTTCGTCTGGACCGTTATCTGTATTCTGGAACGTCCCGACCGGCGACACGCGAATACCAATGCGATCGGCACTCCACTCTTTACTGACAGCATCAACGACGTCCAGCACCAGACGAGCGCGATTTTCTACGCTGCCGCCATACTGGTCGGTACGGTGGTTAGAAGAAGGGGAGAGGAACTGGTGGAGCAAGTAACCGTGTGCTGAGTGTAGCTCGACAAGATCAAAACCTGCGTCACGAGCATTCGCTACCGCCTGGCGGAAATCATCAACAATTCCCGGGATTTCGCTGGTTTCCAGCGCGCGCGGGGTGGAGGTGTCAACGCGGATCGCATTGCCTTTTTCATCACGCAGGGAAGTACGTGTACCTGCATTGATCGCTGACGGCGCAACCGGTGCCTGGCCTGCGGGCTGAATGCTGCTGTGCGAGATACGGCCGGTGTGCCAAAGCTGAACGGCGATATGCCCGTTTTCTGCATGAACGCCAGCGGTGATTTTTTGCCACGCGGCGATTTGCTCCGGGCTGTGCAGTCCCGGCGCGCCAGCATAGCCTTTAGCCTGCGCGGAAATTTGTGTTGCTTCAGAGATAATCAGCCCTGAGCTGGCACGCTGGCGATAGTATTCGGCCATCAGCGGCGTCGGGATATCGCCCGGCTCAATGCTGCGCAAGCGGGTAAGGGGAGCCATAAACACACGGTTAGGCGTGGTGATAGCGCCTACTTTTAACGGGGTAAACAATTTTTCGGTAGTCATTTTAACTCCTGAGTAGACCGGTCGTCTTGAAAGTTAAGAAATAAAAAACGCCTGTTAAACAGCAGGCGCTGCAATAACTGTTTTTACATGTTCAAGGGCGCTTTCCAGCGCTATTACACTGCGCGACATTTTGGCCTGTAAGTTCGCGCCCAGCCATAAAGAGTACAGTACCTGCGCCTGAACGGCGGCATCGCCCGTAAATATCAGACTGTTCTGCTGACGTCCTTGTTCAAGCACGCGTGCCAGCAGTGAAATGATCATACTGACGCCAGCATTCATTTCGGTGCGCATATCTTCCGACAGATCGCATACTTCGGCAGAAAGTTTAACGGTTAAACAGCCGCTGATAGTACCGTGCTGATTAAACTGTTCAATCGTGTTGAGATACCACGCCAGCAGATGCGTCCGGCACGATGACTGGCCGCTAAAAAAGTGCTGGTTTAACGCCTGTTCATACGCTGCATAGTGACGATGCAGCATCGCAACGCCAAACGCCTCTTTAGAGCGGAAATAGTGGTAGAACGATCCTTTCGGGACCTGCGCTGTCTTAAGCAGCTCGCTAAGTCCCATGCCGGTAAATCCGCGATGCATACAAAGCTGCTCGCCGATGGCAAGGATATGTTCACGCGTATCATGTTCAGTATGTCTGGTCATGCAGCTACTGTAATAGACCAATCGGTCTAACGCAACCCACAATTTAAGTTGCGCGTTTGGCAATGTGCGTCTTCAATAACAATAACTATCTCATTACGCGAGGCGCTGGTGGCAGAACAACTGGAGTTTTTCCCGCTGCAAAGCCCTTGCCGTGGCATTTGCCAAATGGACGATCGCGGATTTTGCCGCGGTTGTATGCGTACGCGCGATGAGCGCTTTAACTGGCAGCATTTTAGCGATAGCCAGAAGCGGCAGGTGCTAAGGCTGTGCCATCAGCGCTTATTGCGTAAATTACGCGCGAATAAACCCGATTCAGATGTTGAACCGCAGCAACCCTCACTTTTTTGAACCTGTAATTGCGTATAATCGACGTAATACTTTGTTGAGGAAAGCATAATGGTTCAGCGTATTACAATGGCACCCCAGGGGCCGGAATTTTCACGTTTTGTGATGGGTTACTGGCGTTTGATGGACTGGAATATTTCGGTGCAGGCGTTAGTCGATTTTATTGAAGCCCATCTTGATCTCGGCATTACCACGGTCGATCATGCCGACATTTACGGCGGTTATGCTTGTGAAGCCGCATTCGGGGAAGCGCTAAAACGCGCGCCACAGTTGCGTGAGCGAATGGAAATTGTCACCAAGTGTGGCATCGCCACTACCGCCCGGAGCGAAAATGCGCTCGGGCACTACATTACTGACAGCGCTCACATCATCCGCAGTGCAGAACAGTCGCTGAAGAATCTGGCAACCGACCACATTGATTTGCTTTTGATCCACCGTCCTGACCCATTAATGGATGCGGATGACGTCGCTGACGCATTTTTAACATTGCATAAGAGCGGAAAGGTCAGTCACTTTGGAGTATCAAACTTTACCCCTCATCAGTTCGCGCTATTGCAGTCGCGGCTGCCGTTCACGCTGACCACTAATCAGGTGGAAATTTCTCCGGTACATCAGCCCCTGTTACTTGATGGCACATTAGATCAGCTCCAGCAGCTGAGAGTGCGCCCAATGGCGTGGTCGTGCCTGGGAGGCGGTCGTCTATTTAACGATATCACCTTCCAGCCGCTGCGCGATGAACTTGCGCAGGTCGCGCAGGAACTGAACGCCAGCAGTATTGAAGAAGTGGTTTATGCCTGGATCTTACGCCTTCCTTCCCAACCGCTGCCGATTATTGGCTCGGGTAAAATCGAGCGTGTGCGCGCGGCTATTGCTGCAGAACATCTGCAACTTACCCGTCAACAATGGTTTCGCATTCGTAAAGCCGCGCTTGGCTACGATGTGCCCTGAGCCACGCTTTTAAAGGCTTTCCGGTGAAAGCGGTGTCCTTGGTTTACACTTATCGCGGGCACTGAATTTACCGGAGGTCGTATGAAGCATTTTAGTTTGGCACTGTTAACCCTCGTTGTGTGTACTGGCGCGCAGGCGGCAAGTGAAAAGGTACAGATGAATCTGGTCACTTCGCAGGGCATTGGCCAGTCCATAGGTGAGGTCAAAATTAGTGAAACGGATAAGGGACTGGAGTTTGCCCCGGATTTAAAAGCGTTGCCGCCTGGTGAGCGTGGTTTTCATGTTCATGCGATGGGAAGTTGCGAACCGGCGATGAAAGAGGGGAAACCCAGCGCAGCTGAAGCAGCAGGTGGACATCTCGATCCGCAAAAAACGGGCAAGCATGAAGGACCTGAAGGTCACGGCCATGCCGGAGATCTGCCGGTTCTGATGGTTGATAAAGACGGAAAAGCGACTCAGGCCGTCGTTTCTCCGCGTTTGAAAAAGCTTGATGAGGTCAAAGGTAAAGCGCTGATGATCCACGTAGGTGGAGACAACTTTTCCGATAAACCTGAACCGCTGGGCGGTGGCGGGGCACGTTTTGCCTGTGGCGTCATCAAATAATCAGTGCTGAACGGCTTTCGCATCGACTGCCAGCTCCAGCTGCGAAAGCGAACACTGCAATCGCCAGATAATCGCCGCCAGTTCTCTGGCGGCCGGCTGATGATGTTTCGCCAGCGTATTGCTGATCCGTTCAAACTCGCGCAAAGTCACCTCCAGAGGGCGGTGCTGAACCCCGCGCTCGCTCATCACATCCCGTAAAAGCGCCAGACACCTGTCGCGAACCTGTGCCAGCGGATCCGATCGTGTCTCCCAGGCACGCAGTTGCCAGACGACATGGGTACAGTTGAGAAGAACCACTCCCCAGCGTAAAAGCCAGCGTCGCGCCAGTGCATCCTGACTGTTACTGAGCTGATTAACCTGATGATATACCAGCGATTCAAACTGACCTTCACTGTGCCCGGGACGGGTACTTAACTGATCGATAAAGTGAAGCCGTAACGTCCGAATGTGTCGCCGGCTTTTCCGCGCATCGGAAACGGGACGCAAAACCGCAAATGCCAGCCATGCCAGCCCAACACCCAGTACTTTAGCAATGTTATCATTCAGAAATTCGGCGAAATTATAAACCGGTGGATTGGTCACCGCGATGAACGACGACATAAAAACAATGAGCTGGCCCCACAATCCCGCCTGTTTGGGTATTTGCTGCTTAAACAGCTGCATGGTGATAAGTAAGGGAAAGATGAACAGCAAAAACTGCCATAATTCGGTAATTTGTACCATCAGGCCGAATTTAACAAAGAAGCTGAAGAGTGACAGGATGAGCAGCGCGCGTATCAACAGGGTAAGGGAGTTAAACGGCGAGGGTGCCACAGCGTAAATAACACTGCCTATGGCCGTCATGGTTAGCGCTGCCGACCCTGATTCCCATTGCGTATTGATAGTCCATGCTCCGACCGTCATTAACGCGACAAAAACGCGACATCCATTCCATACGGCTTCAATATAATCCGTATGCCGTGCCAGTGACGGGGTTGCGGGAACCGTGAATTCGGTAACCACAGACGCATTTTCAAGCGCTTTTAGCCAGCGGCTATTACGTAGATAAACGATGCAAAAATAGCGCAGTCGCTGCCAGAAGGCATGGTGGCGATAATCCTGCGTATTGCCTGGTGCAAGAGGCGCAATAATGCGCGCCAGGGTATAAATATCTGCATCATTACGCGCTAACGCCTGAACGACCTCGCTGAGAATGCGCTGCGTATTTTCAGGCGCATCAGGCCAGTTCAGTAGCATTCGCCGCTGGCTGGAGATAATGCTGGTCATGCGTAACTGCTGGTGCAAAAGATAATTAAGCAAATTATTATGCCGGCGAAAGCGATAGTGGCTCCAGAATGCCTGAATACGCAGTAAATTCATGGTCAGGATCTGGCGAATAACGCCTTCGTGCGCGGTGCGAATGGCATCGGTATTGTCGGGTGTCCAGAGTAGTGCCGCATGATCCAGCAATCGCGCATGCATGTTTTTCAGCGCGGTAATCAGAGCCGAACCGTCAGAGCTGCTCGGCAAGATCATCATCATCAGGCCGCCACAAAGGATGCCGAGGATGACCTCACACACGCGTGCCTGCGCGATTTCCCACAGCTGGGTGGCATCGGTAATATTGATAACCGGGAATGCGATAATAGCGGCCGTATAGCCTGATAGCTGAAAAGCATAGGTCACGTTATTGTTAAACAGCGCGCAGGCCCAGGTGCACACCGCAAGCCATGCAGAAATAGTGAATAAAAATAACCACGGGTCGACCAGCGTATGGCCGGCAATGATCAGCGCCGCCGTTGCGCCAAGCAGACTGCCGGCAATACGGCCAAAACTTTTACTGATGACGCCGCCAACCGTCGGGAAGCTAACAACGGCAGCTGAGGTCATGGCCCAGTAAGGTTCATCGAGATCCAAATAATAGGCAATGCTTAATGCCAGACACATCGCAATAGTATTACGCAGGGCATAACGCCATTGTGCCGACGTAGCCTTAACCCAGGGCAGCGTTTGCCATGAAAAATATACCTGCTTCATCTACCGTCGCCAATGGCCACACTGCATGTTGTCCCGGAGACGAGTGTCAGGTCTTGCGGCAGCTGGTCGAATTCGATTCGGACCGGAACGCGCTGTGCCAGCCTGACCCAGGGGATATTGGGTTTAATATCTGCTACCAGACCACTGTCACTCTCAACGCTCTGATCGTAAATAGCCCGGCCGATACTGGAAACGTGACCCTGTAACTTTACATCGCTGCTGTAGAGAACAATTTGCGCGGGCTTGCCCGGCTGAATATGACGAAGCTTGGTTTCTTCGAAATAGCCAATAACATAAAATGAGTGACTGTCTATCAGGGCAAAAACCGGCTGGCCTTCGGAGGCGTAATTACCAATACGGGCAGAGAGATTGGTGATCCAGCCATCTACCGGAGCCTTAACCGTCGTTTGTTCAAGCTGCCATTTGGCATGCTCCAGCGTGGCTTTAGCTGCTTCAACGCTGGCTTTCATGGCATCTACCGTTATGCTGGCAGTATCAAGATCTTCTGCAGAAATATAATTATGTGGCAGATTACGGCGACGATTTGCCTCATGACTGGCTTTGGCGAGATCGGCCCGGGCTTTCGCCAGTTGCGCTTCAGCATTAAGCACGGCGATACGCCAGGGCGTCTCATCAAGGCTAAACAGCACCTCCCCGGCCTTAACAAACTGATTATCTTTCACATTCAAAGACTGGATCGTGCCGGAAACCTGGGGGGTGATATTCACCTGCTCGGCACGAATTTTGCCATCGCGTGTCCACGGCGACTGCATATAAAAATTCCATACTGTCCATACAGCAACCACGGCCACGGCAACAACCAGCAAAGTAGAGAAATATTTTAATTTTTTTAACGACATAGCATCACCACGAGACAAGAATAGCCAGCGCCATACACACTGAAAGCGCAAACAATGAGAGATCCATTAACATTGGGTGCCATATGTCGCCTGCATACAGCCAATCCCGCAGTAGGCGATGCACGCACAACCAGACGAAAAACCCTAATAGCACTGCTTTGAATAGAGGTGGGAAATAAATGGATGCACCAGCAACCAGATCCTTCAGAAGCATTCCTGAAGCATTAAAAATCAACTCCACGAGCATAATCCTTCTCAGTAAATGAGTATTGACTCGCCAGCATCAGCTAAGCTTGCAAACAGTGCGCCATTTTTCCTAAGTGTAAAGCATTGCAATTCCCGCCGCGAATGCGGCAATGCATTTGTCTTGTCAATATAAATGCTGCACACTATTCTAAAATCACCATAATAACTTAGCAACCTAATTATAAGGAGATGAAATTGGAATCGCCGTTAGGATCAGACCTGGCACGTTTAGTGCGAATCTGGCGTGCTCTAATTGACCATCGCCTCAAACCTCTGGAGTTAACGCAGACACACTGGGTCACGCTGCATAATATTCATCAGCTACCGCCCGAACAGTCGCAAATTCAGCTGGCAAAAGCGATAGGCATTGAGCAGCCATCCCTGGTTCGAACGTTAGATCAACTGGAGGAAAAAGAGCTTATCTCCCGACAGACCTGTGCTAACGATCGCCGCGCAAAGCGTATCAAACTTACGGCAAAAGCGGAGCCACTCATTACAGAAATGGAAAATGTGATCAGTAAAACCCGTGCAGAGATCCTCTCAGGGATCTCTGCACAAGAGCAGGATGCGCTGATTAACATGATTCAGCGTCTGGAACACAATATTATTGAGCTTCAGACAAAAGGCTGAAAACAGAGCCTTGCATGATGCAAGGCTCTTATTCTTCCCATACTACAACTTTATTACGCCCTGTTTCTTTGGCCTGATACATGGCCTTATCAGCATGCTCAACGCACATTTCTGCTGAGAGCGTAGCGCTGGTGGCGGTATACACCCCCAGAGAGAGGGTAATAGGTTCCGGAAGCTGCTGTTGACTGGTTTGAGCGTCATGACTGGCAATGGTAAGCCGAATACGTTCAGCGACATTTCTCGCATCCTGTGCGCTGGTATTGTTCAGCAATAAAGCAAATTCTTCACCCCCAATGCGCGCCGCCACATCGTCCAGACGTACAGCATCCTGAAGCACCCCGGCGACAAACTGAATAACCTTATCGCCCTGCAAATGCCCGTATGTATCATTAATACGCTTAAAGCGGTCAAGGTCACCGACGATAACGGATACCGGCTTCAGATCTGCTTCGGTAAGCTGTTTTACCAGGGCGTCGTAAAAATAGCTGCGGTTATGTAGCCGGGTGAGCGGGTCGCGAATTGAGTTTTGATAGGACTGAAGATATTTATCCCGGGAGACACGATACAGCTGAAAGATGTCATACAACAGAGTGAAAATAATAAACAGGGTGGAGGTCGTCTCAAAAAAGCGTGCCTGATACCAGGCAATACCCTCGCTGTTATTACCAGAGAGTAAAAATAGCAGAGTAAAAATATAAGAGGCGCAGAAAAAAGCACCGCTATACCAGAAAATATTGCCCAGGCGCGTGGCACTTAACAGTATTACTAATGTTAAGCTCCATTCGATGACTAATAACCAACTGAAAAAACGCGTCCACAACGGGGTAAAAAGGTGAGTTTCATTGTCGACGAACGCAACACTTAATAGAGGGTTAAAACTGGAATACAAATAGGCGAGCACCAGCATCAGTAACGTAAAAAAGATGATGACTAAAACAATAGTCGTATGAATTACCGGTCCTTTTTCAGCCCATTCTTTTTTACGAAACAGCAGAATAGAGAGCGTAAAAAGAACTGCCATCATCATATTACGAAAAGTAAAAAAGATAATCGCATCATTGTAATCGGCAAGCGTATTGGCTCCACACACAAACCAGGCCGGGAAGCTACTGAGCGTGCCTGTCATCATGATGGCAGAGCCTGCAAAGGCGCTGCCAATGGCCACCAGGTAAAGGTGCTTTTTATCACAACAGTATTTCATAAACATGAAGCCGGCAACCAGGCAGTGAAATACCAACAGAAATATAGTCATTGCCGGGAAAAGCAGCGGTGAATATTTTTGTTCAGGGCTAATCAATACATTAAATGCTAGATCTAACAAAAAAATAGCAATAAAGCAGATGACAAAAAAAAGGAAGTATCGGTTCAGTGAATGCTTGTTCGCTATCATTAATGACATCCTGTGAGGCCAGTGAATATCAGGCTCCGTGCCTGTTCTTATTCAGGCGCTTAGTCGCCGATTAACGATTTTATAACTTACAGAGATTATAAGTATTGCGCGGGAACAAATTATTATAACTGGTTAGTACTTTATATATTCATGTAGTGAATACATTGGCAGTGAATATATAAATAATGAATTGTTAGTTTACGCACAGGCTACATTCAGGCAGAGCAATGTGCGTGGTAATGACTCACCACGCACGAAGACATTAACGCGGAGAAACGGTAATTTCACTACCGTTGCTGGCCATTGCGACACGCTGACCAGAAGCGAATTGAGTATTACCCTGTTTCTGTACCACCATGATGGTGTTACCGTCATCCTTACGGATCTCAAGCTCCACGCCCTGCGTTTTATTCATTGAACCCTGAACGCCCTGACCAGCAACGCCGCCAGCAACCGCGCCTGCCGCAGTCGCCAGTGAACGGCCTGCGCCACCGCCAATCGTATTGCCGAGGAAACCGCCCAGAACAGCGCCGCCAATTGCGCCGATAGCATTGGAATCATTACCGCCCTGAATCTGCACCGGACGGACATGAACGATAGTGCCGTAGGACACATTTTGTACCTGTTTGGCTTCGGACGCAGAGTAAACGTCTCCGGACAGACCGCTGTTGTTAACACAACCTGCCAGCGTAAGACCAATCATCGAAATGCCTAATACACGTAAAATCATCTATGAATCTCCTGTTCACCAAGAAAGCTCAGGCGAGCATCTGTCTGTGAGTAATTATATGCGTTTCAACGCGACAGTTGTTAGGTTGCGGCGAAACAATAGTAAAATAATAGTCTGACAAGGCTTAACCAGACCTAAACAAGCCCCCGGCAGGGCTTTCAGCATGAAAATATTGATAAAAAATATTAACGCATCATGGCATTAGGTGTCACTTTATGATGGAGTAAAATCTCTGCCAGACGAATTAAGGAAGACGTATGATATCGGGTCGCTATATTGGCGTTATGTCCGGCACCAGCCTTGATGGTGTCGATGTTGTTCTCGCCGCCATTGATGAAAACATGGTGGCACAACAGGCCAGCTTGTCATGGCCGATACCGCTGGCGATTAAAGAGTCTATTCTCGCCATTTGTCAGGGACAATCATTAACATTATCACAACTGGGTCAACTGGATACACGGCTTGGTTGCCTGTTTGCTGAGGCCATTCAGGCCCTGATGCGCGAGCAAAATTTGCGTGCCGAAGAGATTGTCGCCATCGGGTGTCACGGTCAGACTGTATGGCATGAGCCGAAGAGTGAGGCTCCAAATACTCTGCAAATTGGCGATAACAACCAGATAGCCGCCCGCACCGGTATTACCGTGGTTGGCGATTTTCGCCGCCGTGACATGGCGCTTGGCGGACAGGGCGCGCCGCTGGTTCCCGCTTTTCATCACGCGCTACTTGCCCATCCTGAAGAGCGGCGAATGATACTCAATATCGGCGGTATTGCGAATTTGTCGCTGTTAATCCCGGCAATGCCGGTCCGTGGCTATGATACCGGTCCGGGAAATATGTTGATGGACGCATGGATCTGGCGTCAGTGTAAAAAACCTTATGATAAAGATGCGGAATGGGCCAGTGCGGGTAGGGTCATCCTGCCATTACTGCAGGAGATGCTCAGCGATCCCTACTTTGCCGCACCGCCGCCCAAGAGCACCGGCAGAGAATACTTCAACTTTGCCTGGCTTCAGTCATATCTTTCACGTTACCCGGGGCTGGATGCCGGGGATGTTCAGGCGACGCTGGCGGAGTTAACCGCGGTGACTATCGCAGAGCAGGTTCTGTTGAGCGGGGGATGTGAGCGCTTACTGGTTTGCGGTGGCGGCAGTCGAAATCCGCTATTAATGACGCGCCTGGCCGGACTCCTGGCTGGAACGGAAGTCTCAACAACCGATGCAGCCGGGGTTTCCGGAGATGATATGGAGGCACTGGCATTCGCCTGGCTGGCGTGGCGAACTCTTGCCGGTAAACCCGGTAATCTTCCCTCTGTTACTGGCGCATCAGAGGCGTCCGTACTTGGGGCTATTTTTCCGGCTAATCGCCGGTAAAATAAGAGTTAACCGAATACCCGCTACGCATCCTGCGGGTAAACTGTTTCTTCCAGGGAGGAGTGTGTGTTCTCCCACGTTCGGAATGTCTTAAGGACTCGCTTAATGAAAAAAATAGTTATCGCAGCGCTTCCGTTAATGCTTGCGGGCTGTAGTTATTACGGTCAAATGGTGGAGCGGATGCATACTGACACGCTAGAATACCAGTGTGACGAAAAACCATTAACCGTGCAGGTCAATAATACCCGTCAGGAAGTCCATTTCAATTATGACGACACGCCGCTTACGCTAAAACAAGGTTTATCAGCTTCTGGTGCGCGCTATACAGACGGGATTTGGGTATTCTGGTCGAAAGGGGACAGCGCCACGGTTTACAATCGGGATCGTATCGTATTGAACAACTGTCAGTTGCATACGTCACAGCGTTGAGATTTAGGCCTGGGCAGCGCACAATAGCGTTATCTCTCACGTTAACAGTCCAGGTCAAACGCTATGTCAGATAACGATGAACTCCAGCAAATCGCGCATTTGCGCCGTGAATATACCCGGGGCGGCCTGCGCCGCGGCGATCTCCCCTCTGCACCACTGGAACTGTTTGAGCGATGGCTAAAGCAGGCCTGTGAGGCGCGCCTTGCCGATCCTACCGCCATGGTAGTGGCAACCGTTGACCAACACGGCCAACCTTATCAGCGCATCGTTTTATTAAAGCATTTTGACGATAAAGGCATGGTCTTTTATACCAACCTGGGCAGTCGCAAAGCGAATCATCTTGAGCATAACCCGCGAATTAGCCTGCTTTTTCCGTGGCATATGCTGGAACGGCAGGTGATGGTCATTGGCAACGTTGAGCGTCTTTCAACCCTTGAAGTCATCAAATATTTCCACAGCCGCCCCCGCGACAGCCAAATAGGTGCCTGGGTATCACAGCAGTCCAGCCGTATTTCCGCACGCGGCGTTCTGGAAAGTAAATTTCTCGAGCTAAAACAAAAATTCCAGCAGGGTGACGTTCCATTGCCCAGTTTCTGGGGCGGTTTTCGGGTGAGCTTTGAACAAGTCGAATTCTGGCAGGGGGGCGAGCATCGCTTACACGATCGTTTTTTATACCAGCGTGACGGCAATGAGTGGAAAATAGATCGTCTGGCGCCGTAATGATGGCAAAATGTTGTTTTATGTACTGGTACTCCTGTTTCCGGCGCTTTATTCTATGTTTCTTTCGCATCAGGCGAACAGTCGTGTACCGGCAAAGGTGCAGTCGTATTTAGATGGAGATCTTGATGGCAAGCAGTAACTTGATTAAACAATTGCAAGAGCGGGGGCTGATTGCCCAAATTACGGACGAGGAAGCGTTAGCAGAGCGACTGGCGCAAGGGCCAATTGCACTCTATTGCGGTTTCGATCCTACCGCTGACAGCTTGCATTTGGGGCATCTTGTTCCCTTGTTATGCCTGAAGCGCTTCCAGCAAGCCGGGCACAAACCTGTAGCACTGGTGGGCGGCGCGACCGGCCTGATTGGCGACCCAAGCTTTAAAGCCGCTGAGCGCAAACTGAATACCGAAGATACCGTACAGCAGTGGGTCGATAAAATTCGTACTCAGGTTGCGCCGTTCCTCGATTTTGATTGCGGTGAAAATTCGGCAATTGCAGCGAATAACTATGACTGGTTCGGCGGTATGAGCGTTCTGACGTTCCTGCGCGATATCGGCAAACACTTCTCTGTTAATCAGATGATAAACAAAGAGGCGGTTAAACAGCGGCTCAATCGTGACGATCAGGGGATATCGTTTACCGAGTTCTCCTACAACCTGCTTCAGGGGTATGATTTTGCCTGTCTGAACAATTTGCACGGCGTTGCCCTGCAAATTGGCGGGTCGGATCAGTGGGGGAATATCACCTCCGGTATCGACTTAACGCGCCGTCTGCACCAGAACCAGGTCTTTGGTCTCACCGTTCCGTTGATCACTAAAGCGGACGGCACTAAATTTGGTAAAACCGAAGGTGGTGCGGTCTGGCTCGATCCGAAGAAAACCAGCCCGTATAAGTTTTACCAGTTCTGGATCAATACCGCAGACGCTGACGTGTATCGTTTCCTCAAATTTTTCACCTTCATGGACATCGCCGAAATTAATGCGCTGGAAGACGAAGATAAGAACAGTGGGAAAGCACCACGCGCCCAGTATGTTCTGGCTGAGCAGGTAACGCGCCTGGTGCACGGTGAGGAAGGGCTGACTGCGGCAAAACGCATTACCGAAAGCTTGTTCAACGGTACTCTTAGCGCCTTAAGCGAAGCTGACTTCGAGCAGCTGGCGCAGGATGGCGTGCCAATGATCGAAATGGACAAAGGGGCTGATTTGATGCAGGCGCTGGTTGATTCTGAACTGCAGCCTTCTCGTGGTCAGGCACGCAAAACCATTGCCTCAAATGCCGTCACCATTAACGGTGAAAAGCAGATTGACCCAGAATACACGTTTGCCGACAGCGATCGTTTATTTGGCCGTTATACGCTGCTGCGCCGCGGTAAGAAAAATTACTGCCTGGTGTGCTGGAAATAAATCCGCAGAGTAAGATCAAAGGAGCATGGGTAACCATGCTCCTTTTTTTTGCTTAAGTCAGCTAAGCCCTTCAGCCGCCAGCGCAGCAATCACCGCCGGACGCGCCGCAACCCGTGCCATATACGCTTCTATATTATTCAGATTACTCATATCCAGTTTCACCGCTCGCGCCCAGCGCAAAACGGTATACAGATAAGCATCGGCAATAGTAAAGCGCAGCCCATTAATCCACTGCCTGTCGTGCAGTGATTCTTCGATAAAATGCAGTTTTTTCTCCAGAAGCGCACGCACAGTGGGTTTGTAGTCTTCCGGCGTATCCGGGCGGAACAACGGCGTAAACCCTTTATGCAGTTCAGTGGCGATATAGTTGAGCCATTCAAGCGCTTTGTAACGGGTTATACTGCCCAGCGGAGCCAGAAGCTGGCGATCGGCGACGCTGTCGGCAATATATTGCATAATTGCCGTGCCTTCCGTCAGCAGCGTATTATCATCCAGCAGCAAAGCCGGGACTTGTCCTTTCGGATTGACGCTAAAAAAGTCACCGCCATTCTCCAGATGCTTGTTCGCCAGATCCACTTTTTCCAGCGTAAAATCAGTGCCGCTTTCACGCAGGACAATATGTGATGCGAGTGAACAGGCACCCGGTTTATAAAACAGCTTCATAGGTAAACTCCTTTGAGGGCAGCATTATGTGTATTCGTATGGTAGTGCGCTGTAAGCAAAAAAAAAAGCCGCTAACAAAGTTAGCGGCTGAAAAAGTGTTTCCCGATAATATTATGCGACAGGATCCTGCGCGGCTTTCATGTCGTTATCATCGTTTTGCGTCATACGATTCAGTTTTGGCGCGGTTAACAGCATCAGGATGGCAATAACAGCGGTCGCGATGCCAATCTGCAGGAATACATGACCATATACCTGTAAAGACACTACCGGATCGGTAACATCTTCAGGAACCGCCATCATGTTTGCCACGTAACCGCCGATCAGGTTGGCACCTGCGGTTGTCAGGAACCAGCTGCCCATAATGAAGCCCATCAGACGCTGTGGCACCAGTTGCGCAACCATTGCGAGGCCCAGACCCGAAATCATCAGCTCACCGATACTTTGCAGAGCGTAGCTCAGCACCAGCCAGCCAACAGAAACAATCCCGGCATCTGTAGCCAGTTTTGCCCCTATCGGCAGTACCAGGAACGCGCCTGAACACAGCACCATCCCGATCGCAAATTTCGCCGGCATCGGCAATGTATCGCCCATCTTGGTATAGAGAGCAGCAAGAATAGGGCTACCCACGATGATCCAGAAGGGGTTAAGTGCCTGGTACTGTTCCGGCTGTACATTGAAACCGAAAAGCGCATGTTCAACGTTATGGATGGCAAAGAAGTTCAAAGACGTAGGCATCTGGCTATAAAGCACGAAGAATATGATGGCCTGCAGCATCAGGATGAACGCTACAATCATTTTGCGACGCGCTGCACCCTGCATGGCAAACGTTTCTTTCGCAAAGATGCATACGATACCCAGTGCAATAACGCCCAGCACCATACGTGCAATCTGCTGGTTGTGCAGCAGCCAGGTCGCAATTGTCACCAGGACGATAACGCCCACGATGGTCATCAGCAGTTTTCCTACCTGCAACGGCGCGAAGTCCGGTTTTGAACCGTACTGTTTAACCCAGCGCTGGCAAAACGCAAAGTTGATTACGGTAATAATCATACCGACTACGCTCAATGCAAATGCCACGCTCCAGCCAAATCGTGCCGCCAGCCACGGGGTTGCCAGCATAGAGAAGAAGGAGCCAATATTGACCGCCATGTAATACATGGTAAAGGCGCCATCGAGGCGCGGATCGTCTTTAGCGTAGCAGGTAGAAAGCAGAGCGGACGGGTTAGCTTTGAACAAACCATTACCGACAGCAATAGTTGCCATGCCCATATACACTACAGCGACATCGTGCCCGGACCATGCGACCAGCGCGTAGCCGATAGCCAGTACAACGGCACCTAGCATAATGACGCGTTTAGTACCGAGAACTTTATCACCCAGCCAGCCGCCAATGGCAACCAGACCATAGACCAGGGCACTAAAAGACGAAAACAGCGTGATTGAATCCGTTTCGGTCATACCCAGCTGTTTTACCAGGTAAACCGCCATAATCCCTTGCAGGCCATAGAAGCCAAAACGCTCCCATAATTCTATCGAAAAGATAAGATAGAACGCTTTTGGCTGTTTGAAAGCGTTAATACTTACGCTTTCTGTTGGTTTATTGTTTGCAGTTGACACATATACCTCTTTTTTTACATCCCATATCAACGGGGGTGTTTTCGGTGGGATGCTCAATAAACATCCACTACTTTATAATTATTCTGGAGGGGAAACGGCAGATAATGTTCACTATCCTGCCCACTCAGGCAATACTTTTGTAATAAGCGGTTACATATAAATTTTACCGCATAATAAACCTGCTATGCAAATGTTATCCAGTGTTTAATTTTATCGTTTCATTTATAGTGGTTTTTTAAACTACTGAAAGCGCGGTTTTTACCGCTATTGGCCATATATTTTGCTGTTGAGCTTGTTTTATAGTGATATAGGCCATGATCTGAAAAAAATCTGGTTTATTGTTTTGTTTCTCGTGGGTTTCATAAAGGTAATTTAAATGTGAAACCGAAAAATGAGAACAAATAATTAACATTGCGATAAGGATTGAAACAGCGTCAAAAGGCTTAGATAATTTTCATCACAAAAGAATCATTACGCAGGTAAGAGGTTCTAACACAGAATAAAAATTTGAAGCATGATGATAATGATAGTTTTTTAGCCTTCAAACCGCTGCATCAGGGCAGCGGCTAAACATACGTAACCGTTAACGACTAAAATTAGTCGTATACTTTTTCAGGATATTCGCACAAATCTTCAATAATGCAGGAGCCACAGCGCGGTTTGCGGGCGATGCAGGTATAACGGCCGTGCAGAATCAACCAGTGATGGCAATCCACTTTAAACTCGGCTGGTACGACTTTGAGAAGTTTGTCTTCCACTATTTCGACATTTTTGCCTGCGGCAAATTGTGTCCGATTGCAAACGCGAAAGATGTGGGTATCAACTGCGATGGTTGGCCAGCCAAATGCGGTATTGAGCACCACGTTGGCCGTTTTACGTCCTACACCCGGTAACGCTTCAAGCGCAGCCCGATCTTCAGGTACTTCGCCATTGTGCAGATCAATCAACATCCGGCAGGTTTTGATGATATTTTCAGCTTTGCCGTTATAAAGGCCAATGGTTTTGATGTATGACTTAACGCCATCAGTGCCCAGTTCAAGCATGGCGTGAGGCGTATTAGCCACGGGATACAGTTTAGCTGTTGCTTTATTAACGCTCACATCCGTTGCCTGCGCCGACAGCAACACGGCAATCAGCAGCTCAAAAGGTGAAGTAAAGTTCAGCTCTGTTGTCGGGTGCGGATTATTATCGCGCAGCCGGGTAAGGATTGTGCGGCGTTTTACGTTATTCATCAGGCCTTCTCTGATGCCACTGGCGCAGAAATAACGGCGTCGGCAATCGCCTGCGCACGGCGTTTTTTCGAGCGTTCATCAATAAGATATTTTACCGCCAGCATCATACCTAATCCAATAAATGCGCCTGGCGGCAGCATGGCCAGCAGAAATGGCGTATCGGTGTGAAAGATTTCAATGCGTAACGCTTTCGCCCACGGGCCGAGCAAGGCATCTGCGCCATTAAATAACGTACCGTTACCCAATATTTCACGCAGGGATCCCAGCACAAACATCGCGCTGGTTGCGCCCATGCCGATGGAAAAACCGTCCAGGGCAGAAAGCGCCACGCCTTTTTTGGCGGCGAATGCTTCCGCCCGTCCAATCACAATGCAGTTAGTCACAATCAACGGAATAAAAATCCCCAGCGACTGGTAAAGCCCCCAGGCGTAAGCGTTGATCAGCATTTGTACTACGCTCACTACCGAGGCAATGATCATGACATAAATCGGAATACGGATTTCAGCCGGAACCCATCGGCGCAGGGCTGATATCGCCGAGTTAGTCAGGGTCAGAACCAGCGTGGTAGCAAGCCCTAATCCAAGAGCGTTAGTTGCTGTTGAGGTAACGGCAAGCAGGGGACAAAGCCCCAATAACTGCACCAGCGCTGAGTTATTTTTCCACAGCCCCTGGACGATAACGTCTTTAACTTCGCTCATCGTTTATTCTCCACATGCTGGTAGTTGAGACAGTTGCGCAGGCAGCGTTTGAGCATACCACCCCGTTCGCTTTACCGCATTGACCACCGCGCGAGGGGTGATGGTTGCCCCGGTGAACTGATCAAAATCGCCACCATCTTTTTTTACTGCCCAGTGGCTGTCATTTTCGCTGTCAATTTTTTTACCGGCGAAATGAGTGATCCAGTCAGAAAGGCGTAGCTCGATTTTGTCGCCAAGCCCGGGCGTTTCGTGATGTTCAATCACCCGCGAGCCAAGCACGGTGCCGTGAAAATCAGCGCCAACCAGAAGCTGGATGGCGCCGGAATAGCCATCTGGCGCAGTGGATTCCAGCACGGCAGCAACCGGGGCATCATTTTGGGTCGCAATATAAACGCGATGTTGCCCTTTGCCTAGTGCCGCAGCCTCCACCAGATAACAGCTTTTTTGCAGATCGTTGTTATACATACCGGCAGGGACGACCTGATCGAAAAGCGCTTTTTGTTGCCCGGCAGCCTGTTGTGCAATTGTATTCTTCGTTAATTGATCGATTGCTGCCGTTAATCCCGTTGAACCAATGGCGAAAAGCGCCAGCGTGACGCCATGTTTACGCATAGTCTTCAGCATGTTCTTTCCTTAGCGATGACCGTAAACGCGCGGGCGCGTGTAGTAATCAATCAATGGGACCGTAATATTAGCCAACAGCACGGCGAAAGCCACACCGTCAGGATAGCCGCCGAAACTGCGAATTAACCACACCAGCAGACCCGCCAGTGCGCCAAAAATAAGTCTGCCGCGATTGGTCGTGGAGGCCGTAACCGGATCGGTGAGGATGAAAAAAGCCCCGAGCATTGTCGCCCCTGAAAACAGATGAATCGAGGGGGCGGGTAGTTCTTCAGGAGCCAATAACCAGCCCAGCGTCGCGCAGACGGCGAGGCTTACAAGAAAGCTGACCGGAATATGCCAGCGAATCGCTTTTTGCCACAGTAAAAATAATCCACCCGCCAGAAACGCGATATTTACTTCCTGCCAGCCAATGCCCGCCAGCGCATTTTGATAAATGGCAGACTGCATAATCTGCGCAACATCCTGTCCGGCATGCAGTGAGGTTTTGAAGGTATCCAGCGGCGTTGCCTGGCTAATGCCATCAATGCCGAGGCGCAGGGCGTTCATATTGTAACCGGCTGAGGTTTGTCCGCTAAAAATGACCTTAAGGACATCTATCATCCCAGGTGCACGCGCAGCAATATCATGGGGTGGAAGCCACGAGGTCATTTGCACCGGAAATGAAATCAGCAGCACAACATAACCAATCATGGCCGGATTAAACGGGTTATGTCCCAGGCCACCATAGAGCTGTTTAGCGATGATCACCGCAAAAACGCTACCAAGAACTATCATCCACCACGGCGCCAGCGGCGGGATACTGATTGCCAATAATACCCCGGTGAGCCAGGCTGAGTTATCGGACAAAATAGCACCAATATGCTGCTTGCGAAGTTTAAGCACCATAGCCTCAGCGCCACAGGCACTGACACTGGCGAGGATCAGTTGTATAAGTGTTCCCCAGCCAAAAAACCAGGTCTGCACGGCAATGCCCGGGAGGGTTGCCAGCAGGACCAGCATCATAATTCGTGATGTCTGGCGTTGATTATGGGTGTAAGGAGAGCTTGCGATTCTGAAAACCATTTAATCCTCGTTAACTGCCTGCTGTGCTAATTTCTTTGCCTGAACGCGGGCGATGGCCGCTTCGACGGCGGCTTTACGCGGATCGACCGGCTCTGGTGCAGGTTCGCTCTGCGGCGATTGCTGCTGCTTGCGTGCTTTCGCCCGCGCAATAGCCGCTTCAACGGCGGCTTTACGCGGATCGACCGGCTCTGGTGCGGGTTCGCTCTGCGGCGATTGCTGCTGCTTGCGTGCTTTCGCCCGCGCGATGGCCGCTTCAACGGCGGCTTTACGCGGATCTACCGGCTCTGGTGCGGGTTCGCTCTGCGGCGATTGCTGCTGCTTGCGCGCTTTCGCCCGCGCAATAGCCGCTTCAACGGCGGCTTTACGCGGATCGACGGTTTCTTCACCCGATTGCGATGGTTGTGCCTTTTCAGCCAGCCGCGCTCTGGCCTGCGCTTTTCGCGCCTCACGGGCTAAGATAGCTTCGCTGTTATCCGGTGTTGCCCCGGCCTTAATAATGACAGGCTCTCCTGCCGTCTGCTGTTTTTCCCGCACGCGAGCAATAGCAGCCTGAATAGCATCCTGATCCTGGGCGGCCGGCTGCGCTGCGGAACGTTTATGACGCTCCAGTCGCGCGGCTTTTTCCTTCTCAAGCCTTACCTGACGCGCTTCGAAGCGTGCTTTTGCTTCGGCGGCTCGTTGGTCTTCAAGGCTGATGGCGTAAATTTCTGCTTTTTCCTGACGGAAATACTGCACCAGCGGGATATTACTCGGGCACACCCAGGCGCAGGCACCGCATTCAATACAATCTTGTAGATTGTGTGCCGTAGCCTTGTCATGCTGTTGTCCCTTACTGAACCAGTACAGCTGCTGCGGCAAAAGATCGGCCGGGCAGGCATCGGCACACGCGCTACAGCGGATACAGCCTTGCTCTTCCTGAGGCGTTCCCGTCTCGCTCACCGACGGGGCCAGCAGACAGTTCGTAATTTTAACGACCGGCACATCCAGCCACGGAAGCGTAAAGCCCATCAGCGGGCCACCCATAATCACCATCTGTTCAGCAGATGGACAGAACCCGGCAAACTCAAGCAAATGGCGCACCGGCGTACCCAGCCGCGCCCATACGTTGCCGGGACGTGAAATTGATTCACCGGTCAGGGTCACGACGCGCTCCGTCAGCGGCTCACCGTCGATTACCGCGCGTTTAATCGCATACGCCGTACCGACGTTCTGCATCAATACGCCGATATCTGACGATCGGCCTCCCTGAGGAACCTGTTTCCCGGTCAGAATTTGGGTTAACTGTTTTGCACCGCCAGACGGGTACTTGGTCGGGACCACTCGCAAAGAAATATCATGCACGTCGGCCAGAACGGCGCGGAGCATTGAGATTGCCTGCGGTTTGTTATCTTCAATGCCGATAAGCACCTGGCGCGGCTGCAAAATATGCGCAAGGATACGTACGCCCTCAACGATTTGCGCCGCGCAATCCTGCATCAGACGATCGTCTGCGGTAATATAGGGTTCACATTCAGCCGCATTGATGATCAGCGTTTCAATCCGATCGCCGCCGCCGCGCAGCTTGCTGCCGGTAGGGAAACCTGCGCCCCCCAGGCCTGCAACGCCAAACTGATGAATGCGCTCAATAAGCGCCTCGTGACTTTTAGTGTGATAATCGTGCCAGCCGTCACGGTCGATCCAGCGATCTTCACCATCGGCATCAATAATGACGCTTAATTCAGCCAGTGCTGAAGGATGAGCGGTAGAGTGGGGGGCAATCGCCACTACTACGCCGGAGGTGGGCGCATGAACGGGAAGCATTCTTCCCCAACCGCGCGTCAGCGGCTGGCCGCGCAAAACGTAATCACCCGCCTTAACGCACAGTTCGCCCTCAGCACCGATATGCTGTTTTAACGGGATCACAAAGCGCTGGGCGAGAGGAACCTGTTGCAACGGCGTACCGCTGGACTGACTCTTCATTTCAGGCGGATGAATGCCGCCGTTGAAATCCCAGATCTTGTCCTTACGAAAGGCTGAAAATAATTTAAACATGATGTTCCACAGGAATGATGCGTACTGGAATGGTCTGCAAATCCCACTTCCAGTTGTCTGTTGTGGTGGCCGCAGGTTGCAACGTTATGCAACGCGTCGGGCAGGGGTCCACACAGAGATTACAGCCGGTACACAACTCGTTCATGACGGTATGCATCGCGCGGGTCGCGCCAATAATCGCATCCACTGGGCAGGCCTGAATACACTTTGTGCAGCCAATGCAATTATCTTCATCAATAATGGCCAGCATACGCACAGGCTCCTGAGCCTGCGTATCGCCTTCAATCGGCTGAGGATCGACGTTAAGCAGAGTCGCTATTTTTAGCATTACCGCCTCGCCACCCGGCGCGCACCGATTAATATTCTCGCCATTACGACCTACTGCTTCGGCGTAGGGGCGACAGCCGGGAAAGCCGCATTGACCGCACTGACTTTGCGGTAAGACGGCATCAATTTTCTCAACGATAGGATCTTCTTCCACCGCAAAGCGGCGGGAGGCATAGCCCAGGATAAGGCCAAAAATTAGCCCCAGGATACCCAGTGCGGCGATAGCTATCCAGATTGCTGTTATCACAGTTTTACCAGCCCGCTAAAGCCCATAAAGGCAAGCGACATCAGGCCTGCGGTAATCAGCGCAATAGCATTGCCGCGAAACGGGGCCGGAACGTTAGCAACGGCCAGACGCTCGCGGATAGCGGCAAAAAGCACCATAACCAGAGAAAAGCCAGCCGCAGCAGAGAAGCCATACAGAGCTGACTGCAAAAAATTGTGCCCGAGATTAATATTCAGCAGGGCCACGCCAAGCACCGCGCAGTTGGTGGTAATCAGCGGCAAAAAAATACCCAGCAGGCGGTACAGCGCAGGGCTGGTTTTGCGGACTACCATCTCAGTAAATTGCACAACGACGGCGATGACCAGAATAAATGCCAGCGTACGCAGGTAAACCAGATCCAGAGGGATGAGGATCCAGTTATCAATCAGCCAGGCACAGACAGATGCCAGCGTCATCACAAACGTGGTGGCCAGACCCATTCCCATCGCTGTTTCCAGCTTTTTAGAGACCCCCATAAAGGGGCACAGACCGAGAAACTTCACCAGTACGAAGTTGTTAACCAGGACTGTTCCAACAAATAGCAATAAATAGTCAGTCATTATTCGACCTGAAACAAAAAAAGCCGCCTATTATCGGTCAAACCCGACCTGGCGACAACAGGGAAACTGTAGGGTTATTACGGATTGACGAAGGTGTCTTTTACCCGCTGCGATCGCCTGAAATACGGGGCCAGCAGCGCTGCTGCCAGTAAAGGGAACAGAAGTTGTTTCATCGCCAGCATGTCGTTGACGGGGGAAAACGCGAACGCTTTTATCGCCAGCAGCACGGAAATGAGCAGCCAGATAATATAATGACGCGGCACAGATTTACGGCGTTTGAAAAAGGCGATAGTCAGCCAAAGTGTGTAATACCACATGGCAACAGCAAACGCGAAGGAGGCGATCCAAAGCGTTATGTAACCAGTGCTTTGTTCCTTCAATGATGATAACGCTTCCGGTGTCATGAGGGCACCGGCATAAATGAGTAACGAAAGCGAAGCGCTAAATAGCGCCAGCAGGAGCCAGGCCAAAGGTGCCAGCAACCAACCGCCAATTCGCTCACCAGGTTTTACAGACATGCCTACTCCACAAACTAGCGCCAGAAAAGTGGTCAACGACCGGGTCGGAAGTATAAAGCAACTGGCGCTACTATTTACAGACTTTATTGCACGTATCGCCAGACAGTTTTGGGAACCTGGCCAATATCGAACAATTTACCACCGGAAACCAGCTCAGCACGGCGGTGATCGGCAGCCCGGTACATACTGATGATATCTGATTCATCAGTCAGGTTATAGTTTAGATGGTCAAACAGTTTTTCCAGACTTTCAAGAGAACTAATCTTACGAAACTTTAATAAATAGTCCTGAACGGTCATATTAAGCGGGTCCATTTTATAATGAGAATAATTATATGAATTCGATTTATCAGATCTGGATATGTATTCAAATCCCGACTTTATCTGTATATAACGCCTCAGCAACCCCCAGAAGTAGCACTTCTGATCGCTGAATAGCGTAAGCAAAATTTACGTCATAAAAGGGTAAACGTTAAAGTACGACATATTGCTGACTTTTGCAGATAAGGGATATAGGGCATATCTGTCATATATAGCAGGTGCCGGACGGCACCTGCGGGAAGAAGATTAGCGCTGTTCGCCGTTGCTGGCAATAACGTTCTGATACCAGTAGTAACTCTTTTTGCGTTTTCGTGCTAAATCCTGCGTATGATCGACATAAACAAAGCCATACTGCTTTTTATAGCCGTTCAGCCAGCTCAACAGATCAATAAAAGACCATGGATAATATCCACGGACATCGGCTCCCTCAGCAATCGCTTTTTCCAGGGCGTCAATGTGCATACGCAGATAATCAATGCGCGGATCGTCGACGATTTCACCCTCGATAATCGGATCTTTCGCGCCGAGGCCATTTTCGGTGATATAAATCGGGATATCACCGTAACGTTCCTTGACCATCATAATGCCGTCGGTCAAGCCCTGAGGCCAGATTTCCCAGTCCCAGTCGGTATAAACCCCTTCCGGGTTACGTACAAATTTGAACAGGCCCTTGAAACCAAACTCCCCGCTGCTCTGGCTTTCACCGCTATAGTTTGCCTGGGTATGCGTTTCATCCGGATTAGCCGCCACGGTTTCACGACGATAATAATTAAGGCCGATAAAATCACAGCGGTTATCGCGGAGCAGATCCATGTCTCCTGGCGCGCACTGCGGAACGCCCCACAGGCGTTGAGCCTGCTGTAGCAGAGCTTCAGGGTATGTCCCTTTGAGGACAGGATCATAGAACCAGTGGGTATGGATAGCATCTGCAAGCTGGGATGCGGCAATATCATCAGCGCGTTGGGTTAATGGCGTATGTGGCTGAAGGACATTAACAAAACCGATTTCACCCTTAATTTTTGCTTCACGAAATGCGCGAACGGCCATCGCATGAGCAATAAAAACATGATGACAGGCCTGAATAGCGCGAGCGGGATCGTTTACTGACGGCGGATGACTGCCGGTTATATAGCCATGGCCAATAAATACGATGGTTTCATTGAAGGTGGCCCACAGCTTAACTCTGTCGCCAAAACGGTCATAGCACAGGCGCGCGTATTCAACGAATGCGTCAGCTGTTGCCCGGGATTCCCAGCCGCCTTCATCCTGCAAGGCCTGAGGCAGATCCCAGTGATAGAGCGTTAACATAGGCTCGATATTATGCGCCAGTAGCTCATCAATCAGGTCGCTGTAAAAGGCGATCCCGGCTTCGTTAACTGCTCCACGCCCGTTGGGCAGCAGGCGCGGCCAGGAAACGGAAAATCGGTAGCTTTGTAATCCCATCTCAGCCATCAACGCGACATCCTCGCGGAAACGGTGATAGTGATCGACAGCAACATCGCCATTGGTATCCTGATATGTGGTACCAGGCTGATGGGAAAACACATCCCATATAGAAGGGCCCTTGCCATCCTTGTCGTGCGCGCCCTCAACCTGATACGCCGCAGTCGCAGCACCCCATAAAAAATTATCCGGAAAAGCAGCCATGCCTTGCTCCTGTTGGCTAAAGATAACAGTTTAAGAAGAGCATCAGACAGGATGCAACCGGTTTCAGAAACCGGTTACAGTATTGCGAGCG
>Ga0302347_1001562_pt1 | contig 26992 bp, 24 predicted proteins | sample PhyWR1_FD_202178 | JGI IMG/M metagenome (GOLD analysis project Ga0302347, IMG submission 202178) | Leaf surface microbial communities from wheat plants in UC Gill Tract Community Farm, Albany, California, United States - DLSL W.R1 (v2)... | ecosystem: Host-associated > Plants > Phyllosphere >...
AGACGAAGATCCACGGCGGACACCTCTTTCCAGGACACATCACACCTCCTAAGGGGTCAATGTGTCCTATTAAAAGTGTTCGCGATGTCTCCGAACATTGTGTTCGCTATGTCCCCGGTCCATACACGATGCAGGCGGGGGCGTACGTCGGGTCTATCGATCAGGCCTGCAGCGTAGCGTCGAGGGTGATTTTGGCGTTCAGCACCTTGGACACCGGGCAGCCTTCTTTGGCTTTTTTGGTCAGCTCATCGAACTGCTGCTGGGTCGCGCCCGGTATTTTGGCCTTGAGGATCAAGTGCACCGCAGTAATCGCAAACCCACCCTCGACTTGATCCAGGGTGACTTCAGCCTTGGTGTCGATGCTGTCGGCCTTAAGCCCGGCATCGCCCAAAATCATCGACAGGGCCATCGAAAAGCAACCGGCATGGGCGGCGCCGATCAGTTCTTCAGGGTTGGTGCCCTTGCCACCTTCAAAGCGGGCCTTGAAGCCATACGGTGCGTCGCGCAACACGCCCGTCTCGGTAGAGATGGAACCGATGCCGGTTTTAAGGTCGCCTGCCCAGTGTGCCGATGCAGTCTTTTTAATACTCATACGTGCCTCCTGAAGAACGGCGTGAAGGTTTCACGCCTTGACTGGAGTTGTGAGGGTAGTCGGCTCCACAAAGTTCATCTTGTCGGACAAATCGCATTTTTTTGTAGCTCAAATCATCGATGTCATTGAAACTCGGGTATATGCCCATATTGCTGTCATCACTGGCGGGTTTCTGCGAGTGCCTGAACCTGCCCCTCACTTGGAGTAGCCAGCTGATGAAACGATTGTCTGATGTCAAATTCTCGACCCTCGACCTGGTGCCCGTGCGCGAAAACGGTGGCGCCGCCCAGTCGTTGCACAACTCGCTGGATTTGGCCCAACACGTAGAAAAGTTTGGCTACAACCGTTTTTGGGTAGCCGAACACCACAACATGGACGGCATCGCCAGCTCGGCGACATCGGTGCTCATCGGTTATCTGGCCGGTGGCACCTCGACCATTCGCGTCGGTTCGGGCGGGGTGATGCTGCCCAACCATGCGCCGCTGGTGATTGCCGAGCAGTTCGGCACCCTCGAAAGCCTCTACCCTGGTCGCATCGACCTGGGCCTTGGCCGTGCGCCGGGCTCCGACCAAATGACTGCCCGCGCCCTGCGCCGTGAGCGTTCCGGCAGCGCGGATGACTTCCCGGAAGACGTCGCCGAGCTGATGCGCTACCTGGGTCCACGCACCCCGGATCAGCGAGTGATCGCCATGCCGGGCACCGGAACCAACGTGCCGGTGTGGCTGCTGGGGTCGAGCCTGTTCAGTGCGCAGCTGGCTGGTGAGCGTGGCTTGCCCTACGCCTTCGCCTCACATTTCGCACCGCGTTTGATGCACGAAGCGATTCGCGTCTACCGCAACCACTTCAAGCCTTCGGCGGTGCTCGACAAGCCGTATGTGATGTTGGGTGTGCCGCTGGTCGCGGCCGATACCGATGAGCAGGCTGAATACCTGTCCACCTCGGTGCTGCAACGTATTTTGGCTTTGATGCGTGGGCAGAGCCTGGTACAGCGCGCGCCGGTGAAAACCATGGACGGGCTGTGGCTACCCCACGAGAAAGAAGCAGTGATGAGCTTTTTGGGCCTGGCGATGGTCGGCAGCCCCGAGAAAATCCGCACCAAACTGCAAGTGCTGGTCGAACAGACCCAGGCGGATGAACTGATCTTTACCTGTGACCTGTACGAGCATGCAGACCGTATTCATTCCTACGAACTGCTGTCGCAAGTCATGAAAGGGGCCTAAACCGCTCTGTAGGAGCGAGCTTGTCTCGCGATCTTTTGATCATTGAAAAGATCGCGAGCAAGCCCGCTCCCACAGAATCAGCCGCGCTTGTAAACGATATCTTTGGTGCCGCCTTCACACGAGCCCACGACTTTTCCGTCAGAGGCAGTGCCCTTGTCGACCACTTCCAGCGAATAGTGCGGGACGCCATTAGCATCAATCTTCGCAGCAATTTCGCTCTTCAGTTCTTCACAAGGCTTGCCCGCTGCGAAAGCAGTGCCCGCCAGACTCAGTAAAGCTACAGCCACTAAAATCTTTTTCATCGGTCAGTTCCCCAGATCAAAACAAAATGGGTGCGACACGACTGCTCATGTCGCACCCAGAGGGTTTAGCGGACTTTGTGGCAAACGGCCAGTTTGTTGGCTAAAAGTCTGACGCAGGTCAGCTGCTGGCGATCCGGAAACCTACCTTCAGCGTCACCTGATAGTGCGCCACCTTGCCGTCCTTGATATGCCCGCGCGTGTCCAGCACCTCAAACCATTCCAGGTGTTTGATGGTTTTGTTGGCTTCGGCCAGTGCATGACTGATGGCGTCTTCTATGCTGCTTGGGGACGAGCCTACCAGTTCGATTTTCTTGTAGGTGTGATGGTCAGACATAACGTTCTCCTTTGTCGTCAATCAAAGCCTAGCAGCGAATCTGCTGAATACTTCGTGGGCCGTTCGCAAGGAAAAGTTCAGGTTTTTTGCACTTTCTGAAAACGGCGCAGTCGGACTAAACACGCACCCTCACTCACAAATGCAGGAGAGCCCTAATGGCTAGCAATACTTCACGTAAAGCGTCATTGCAAAGCATGGAAGCCGAGATCGAGAGCCTGCTCAAGTCTCTGGAGAGCTTCAAGCACGACGCGTCTGACGAGTCCAAGAAGACCCTTGGCGCCCTTAAAAGCAATGCCGAGAACGCGCTGAAACACTCGCGTCACCTGCTCAGCGACGCGTATGAAGAGGTAAAAGACAAAACCCGCGAAACCGCCATCGCCACCCGTGAATACGCGCAAGAGCATCCGTATGCCACCGCCGGTGTTGCGCTGGGTGCATTGGGCCTGCTGGCGGCTTTTCTGCTCTGCAAGCGTAACTAATCCTGCGCAAGCTCAGCCTTGAGCCATTGCGCCAGTTGCCGAGCGCGCCCGTCTGCGGCGCGCTTTGGCACCCATAACGCCAGCTGCGCCGGGGTTTGAGTAAAGCCCCACGGCGCAGCCAGGCGACCGGCCCGCACGTCCTCCGCCACTAACGGTTCGGGGGCAATCGCCACACCCAGGCCCGCCACTGCGGCCTCGAGCAAGTAGTACAAGTGCTCAAATCCTTGCCCGTAATTTAACGCCTTCGCATCGATCGCCTGTTGCTGTGCCCAGCTGGGCCACGCCTGCGGTCGCGACGTGGTGTGCAGGAGCGGTTCAGCCAGCAGGGCGCTGGCCGGTGCCTGACACAGTTGCGGGTAATGCGCATAATGCGGGCTCAGCACCGGGCCGATGCGCTCACTGGCCAATTCGTACACCTGCATGTCGGCGGGCCATGGCGGCTCGGCAAACACCAGCCACGCGTCCAGCCCGGAGCGGCGCGGGTCCAGATCGCCTTCACCGGCCGACAGATGCAAGCGCAAATCCGGCAAGTCGGCTTTTAAACGGCCCAGACGCGGGATAAACCAGCGCGCCAGCAAACTGCCCGAACAGCCCAGTACAAACGGCGCGTCGATATGGCTTTGCGTGAGTTCAGTGCATACATTGCGCAAGCGATCAAAGGCTTCGCTGCTGGCATCGCGCAGACGGATCCCGGCATCCGTGAGCTTCAGGCCGCGCCCCTCCTTCACAAACAGGCTGACCCCCAAGTGCTCTTCAAGCACTTTGATTTGCCGACTAACGGCACCGTGGGTGACGTTAAGCTGTTCAGCCGCCTGGCTGACGCTGTTCAGGCGGGCGGTGGCTTCGAACGCGCGCAGGGCGTTCAGGGGCGGGAGATCGCGGCTCATGGTATCTGTGAGTTTTCCTGACAGGTTGTGGCGATCTTATCGGTTTTCATCTGGCGTTGTCGCGCGTAAAGTCAGGCCCATCGACCTTCGCACCTCTTTATCTGGAGCGTCACATGACCCAATCCACATTGCGTAACGGCCCGGACGACAATGGCCTGTTCGGCTCATTCGGCGGCCGCTACGTCGCTGAAACCCTGATGCCGCTGATCCTCGACCTCGATCGCGAGTATGAGCTGGCCAAAAAAGACCCTGAGTTCATCAAAGAGCTCGCCTACTTCCAGCGCGACTACGTGGGCCGTCCAAGCCCGCTGTACTTTGCCGAGCGCCTGACCGAGTTCTGCGGCGGCGCCAAGATCTACCTCAAGCGCGAAGAGCTGAACCACACCGGCGCGCACAAGATCAACAACTGCATCGGGCAGATTCTGCTGGCGCGGCGCATGGGCAAAAAACGCATCATCGCCGAAACCGGCGCAGGCATGCACGGCGTTGCGACGGCCACCGTGGCCGCACGCTTTGGCCTGCAATGCGTGATCTACATGGGCACCACCGACATCGAGCGCCAACAGGCCAACGTGTTTCGCATGAAACTGCTGGGCGCCGAAGTGATCCCGGTTGTGGCCGGCACCGGCACCTTGAAAGACGCCATGAACGAAGCGCTGCGTGACTGGGTGACCAACGTCGACAGCACCTTCTACCTGATTGGCACCGTGGCTGGCCCGCACCCGTATCCGGCGATGGTGCGCGACTTCCAGGCCGTAATCGGCAAGGAAACCCGCGAGCAGATGCAAGCCCAGGAAGGCCGCCTGCCGGACAGCCTGGTGGCGTGCATCGGCGGTGGTTCCAACGCGATGGGCTTGTTCCACCCGTTCCTGGACGACACCGGCGTTGAAATCATTGGTGTTGAAGCGGCCGGTTACGGCATTGAAACCGGCAAACACGCGGCCAGCCTCAATGGCGGCGAGCCGGGCGTGTTGCACGGCAACCGCACCTTCCTGCTGCAAGACGACGACGGCCAGATCATCGACGCCCACTCGATCTCGGCGGGCCTGGACTACCCCGGCATTGGCCCGGAACACGCGTGGTTGCATGACATCGGTCGCGTCCAGTACACCTCGGTCACCGACGACGAAGCGCTGGATGCGTTCCATAAATGCTGCCGCCTTGAAGGCATCATCCCGGCCCTGGAAAGCGCCCACGCGCTGGCCGAAGTCTTCAAGCGTGCACCGACCTTGCCGGCCGATCACCTGATGGTGGTCAACCTGTCTGGCCGAGGCGACAAAGACATGCAAACCGTGATGCACCACGTTGAACAGTCCCAGCAGGAGAAACACTGATGAGCCGCCTGCAAACGCGTTTTGCCGAACTCAAAGAACAAAACCGCGCTGCGCTGGTGACCTTTGTCACCGCCGGTGACCCGGATTACGCCACCTCGCTGGCCATCCTCAAAGGCCTGCCTGCTGCGGGCGCTGACGTGATCGAGTTGGGCATGCCCTTCACCGATCCAATGGCCGATGGCCCGGCGATCCAGCTGGCCAACATCCGTGCGTTGGGCGCCAAGCAAAACCTGGCGAAAACCCTGCAAATGGTGCGCGAGTTCCGCGAAGGCAACAGCGACACGCCGCTGGTGCTGATGGGTTACTTCAACCCGATCCACCATTACGGCGTGGCTAAATTCATCGCTGACGCCAAGGCGGCCGGTGTAGACGGCATGATCGTGGTCGACATGCCACCCGAGCACAACTCAGAGCTGTGCGACCCTGCGCAAGCGGCAGGCCTGGACTTCATCCGCCTGACCACCCCGACCACTGACGATGCGCGCCTGCCTAAAGTGCTCAATGGCAGCTCGGGCTTTGTGTACTACGTGTCGGTGGCAGGCGTGACCGGCGCCGGTTCCGCGACCACAGACCAAGTGAGCGAAGCGATTGCGCGTCTGCGCCGTCACACCGACTTGCCGATCAGCGTAGGCTTCGGGATTCGCACCCCGGAACAAGCGGCGGCGATTGCCCGCTTGGCGGATGGCGTGGTGGTGGGCTCGGCCTTGATCGACAAAATCGAAAACGCGGCCACCCCGGAACAAGCGGTCGACGGCGTGCTGAGCCTGTGCGCGGCCTTGGCCGAAGGCGTGCGGACTGCTCGCGCGGGTTAACGCTAAAAACCTGTAGGAGCGAGCTCGTCTCGCGATCTTTTAAACATCAAAAGATCGCGAGGCAAGCTCGCTCCTACAGAGGATGTGTGTCGTTTCACCCGCAGCGTATGGCGGGCACCACTTCATGGGTCAGCCATTGGCGCAAATGGCGGTTCTCGGGGTGGTAGTGGTACAGCAGCATGGCATACGCCCCCGATTCGCTGAGCATCAAGGTGTCTTGCACGGCGCCGTGGCTGCGGATCGGTAATTCCTGATGCTGATCAGCATCCAGTTTGGCCAACCCTTTACGCCCTAACGTGCGGCCCATCAAACGGCCGAGATCGCGTGCGCAACACCACATTTGATCCTCCAACCACACCACTCGCAATTGCAGGCGATGACGCACAAAAATTCGGCTGTTAAGTGGCTCGGGGTCAATCTGGTAATGCGCCAAGGCACGCCGGGTGGCCGCATGGTCGCTGAGCAAGGTGTGGGTGTAGTCGTTGTTTGAGCGGGGTGGGTCGGGTGTGATGGTTTTCATTTGGCTGCTTCCTAACGTATGGGTTGGAGCCGCTAAACATCACTTCCACATGATAGGTGGCGGCTGTACGCAGGTGTGGAAGACCGGGACGTTAGGCACCCGGCGCACTCGAGAGTGCCCCGCGCACAGCCACCATAAAGCACAGGCAATAAAAAACGCCTGACTAGGTGGCGCTTTGTGCGCCTAACGATATAAGGGCTTCCACACCCTGTCACTGATTTTGCAGTGACAGCCCAAGACTAGGCCTGCCAACCCGGCCCCACAAGCGGGTCAACGCCGCTACGGGTTGCAGGAAATGTCCGAGAAGTCGCCCTCACCCCAACCCTCTCCCTCTGGGAGAGGGCGCTTTACCGAGGTGTTCTTGGGTTCAGTGCATGGCTTGCAGGCCGCAGAACGTCTACAACATCCCCCAATCGGTTCCTTCTCCCTCCGGGAGAGGGCTAGGGTGAGGGCAAGGCATCACGCGGTCTTACTTCTGCGAGCCGTCATCATGTTGCAGATTGGCCTGGGTCAGGTTGCAGCCCGCCGGCACGCTGCGGGTGAGCCAGACGTTGCCGCCAATTGTCGAGCCTTTGCCAATGGTGATGCGCCCCAGAATGGTCGCGCCGGCATAGATCACCACGTCGTCTTCAACGATCGGATGGCGCGGGTGGCCTTTTTGAAGTTGGCCCGATTCGTCCGCCGGGAAACGTTTGGCGCCCAAGGTCACCGCTTGGTAGATACGCACACGTTCGCCGATGATCGCGGTTTCTCCGATCACCACGCCCGTACCGTGGTCGATAAAGAAGCTGCGGCCAATCTGCGCGCCCGGGTGAATATCAATGCCGGTGGACGAATGCGCGATTTCGGCGCTGATGCGGGCCAGCAAAGGCAGGCCGGCGCGGTACATGTGGTGCGCCAGGCGGTGGTGAATCACCGCCAGAATCCCCGGATAGCACAGCAACACTTCGTCGACACTGCGCGCCGCCGGGTCGCCGTGGTAGGCGGCCAGGACGTCGGTGTCGAGGATGCTGCGCAGGCGCGGCAAGGCCAGGGCAAAGTCCTGGATCAACACGGTCGCCGTTTCGTCCACGCCCGCATCCGGTAAACCTGCCTGACGCGCCGCGTAGCGCAGTTCCAGTCGCGCCTGGGCCAGCAGCGCGTTGAGCGCTACGTCGAGGGTGTGGCCCACGTAGAAATCTTCGCTCTCTTCACGAAGGTCGACCGGGCCCAGGCGCATCGGGAACAACGCGCCGCACAGGGCCTCTAGAATCTCGGCCATCGCGGCGCGCGAAGGCAGCTCGCGGCCGCCCAGTTCACCGCTGACACGGCCGTTTTGCGAGCGCCACTGGTTACGGGCCGTGCGCAATTGGCCGACGATGGTTTGCAACTGCCAAGGGTTGGAACGTTCACTCACGCTGAATTCTCCGCGCGCTGGGGGGCTGATTGATCAGCCGCGAATGGGCAATGATTTTTACGGTATCAAACTGTTTCGGGCTTAGCCAATCAACGCGTGCGTCGACGCCAGATTCGCCAGCCCACGAACATCAGCACCAACACGCTCAACGCCGCCGCCAGCGCCACGGTCAAGCCGTTATAGCTGAACAGCGGTTTCTCGATACGCACATAACCGGGCTTGGCAAACAAGTGGCGCAACGCGCTGTTGGCTTGCTCAAGTGTCACCGCTTGCAAGCGTTTGGACGGGTCGGCAAACCGGCCGCCGTCGTAGTCGCCCAAGGCGCTCCAGTAGTAATCAGCCAAGGCGCTGTTGCCCTGCACAGCCCAGGCCTGGCGCGCTACGGCGGCGTTTTTGAGGCGGGTAAAGGTCTGCGGGTCGAGGCCGTCCTTGAGCAAACGTTGTTTGAGTTCGCCCATCACCTGTTGAGCCTTGGCAACGTCATCGCGGGCGAGGTCGGCGTTGAGGCTTAAAAAGCTCACGCCGCCAAACACTTCGCGCTCGGCCCAAGGCCCGTAAGACAACCCGTGTTTGAGCCGCAGCTCGTTGTACAACGACCACTCCAGGTAATCACGAAGCAGGTCCCAGGTTTCATCGTTCTGGTCGTCGATCACCGGCTCAGGCAGCAACCAATGCAGCTTGGCCGTTTCGCCGACCACACCGCGCACCAATGTGCGCTCGGTGTCAGCCCTGGCTTCAATGGCGGGCAGCGGCAGGTGCTCGCTGGGGTCGACCGGTTCGAGTGCGCCGTAGGTGCGTTCCAGATACGCCGGCAGCAGGCGGTCGAGGTCGCCGACCATGATCAGGGTCATGTTGTTGGGGGCGTACCACGTGTTGCGCACCGCTTCGAGCTGTTGGCGCGTGAGGTTATGTACCTCGGCGCGCTCGGCGCATTTGAGGCCCAGCTCCACCGCCAACTGGTTGCTGGCGCTGTGCCCGAGGTCCTGACGGTCCAGCCAGCGTTGCAGGTGCGAATAGTGGCCGCCGTCTTCGCGCTCAACCACTTGCTTGGCCTCGCTGATGCGCTGGTCGGTCATTTGCGTGCGGGTCAGCAGGCTCAGCAGCAGGTCGAGGATTTTGCGCTGGTTTTTCGCCGGGGCTTCGATCACAAACGTGGTGTCGGCGTTGCTGGTGTAGGCGTTCCATTCGCCGCCCAGCGCTTGCATGCGCTCTTCCAGGCCGCCTTCGCCGCTGTCGTCGACGCCGCTGAACAATAAGTGCTCAAGCAGGTGGGGTAACTGTTGATCGGCGCAACTGAAGTCATCCATGCCCACGCCGACCACCAAGCGAATGGACACATGGCCGCGCTCGTAGCCGGGTTTGAGGATCAGTTGCAAGCCGTTAGGCAGTTGATAGCCCTCTACGCTGAAGCGGTCGAGGGCAAAACTCTGAGCTGCTCCCAGCAGCACGCAGATAAACAGCAGGCAACGCATAAAAATCCCTGGATCTCTGAATCCGTTTTGAGAGGGCGAGTGGCGCAGCAAGTCAGTCTGTGCAGGTTAGACGCTGCTTACAGACTGACAACACGTTCGCGTGCAACGTTCAGGGTGAATGCAGGGTGTCGGCGTTGTCTTCAGGTTCCAGCGCGCCGGTATCGGTGTTTTCCAGCACCACGTAGGCGCTGCCGCAAAACAGAGAGTTCAGGCGCTGCATGTCGGCGATCAGTTCCAGGTGCATGGAGCTGGTTTCGATGCTTTGGGTGATTTTCTGTTGCAAACGGTTCACGTGAGCGTGGGCCAGGCGCCGCTCTTGTGCGCGAAAGCGGCGTTTTTCGCGCAGCAGTTGGCGGGCGATGTGTGGGTCCGAGTTCAGGAACACCGTGAGGCCCAGGCGCAGGTTCTCGATGAGCTGGGTTTGCAGGTCTACCAGCTCTTCAAGCCCGGTGGCCGAAAACGAACGGCGTTGCGAGGTTTTCTGCTGCTGGACTTTGCGCAGCATGCGCTCGATCAGGTCGCTGGCCAGTTTGAGGTTGATCGCCAGTTCGATGATCTCGGCCCAGCGGCGGCTGTCGTGTTCGCCCAGGTCTTCGCGGGGCATTTGCGCCAGGTACAGTTTGACCGCGCTGTAGAGCACTTCGACGTCATCGCTGAGGGTGCGCATTGCCTGCGTCATCGAGGTTTGCTTGCCGCGCAGAACGTCGAGCATATTGACCAACATGGTGTCGATCAGGTCGCCAATGCGCAGAGTTTCGCGCACGGCGTTGGTCAGCGCCAAGGTGGGTGTGTCGAGTGCTGCAGGGTCGAGGTGGCGTGGGGTGATGCTGCCGTTGGCGAGGTCCCGCTCGGGCAATAGCCGGGCACACAGCCGCGCCATGAGGCCGATGGTGGGCAGCATCAAAAAGCAGCGCGTGGTGTTGTAGAGCAGGTGGAAGCCGATGACCAGTTCCTGGGGCCTGAAGTTAAGGCTGTCCATCCAGTCCACCAGCGGCGTGAGCACCGGCATGATCAGCAGCAAACCGATCAATTTGTAGAGCAGGCTGCCGAGCGCCACCTGCCGCCCCGCCGTGTTTTGCATGCTGGTGCTGAGAAACGCCAGCACGCCGCTGCCGATGTTGGCGCCGATCACCAGGCCAACGGCCACGGGCAGGCTGATCACGCTGGCGCCGGCCAGGGTCGCGGTGAGCAACACGGCGGCCAGGCTGGAGTACGAGACCATCGCAAACACCGCGCCGACCAAGGCATCGAGCAGCAAGTCGCCGGTCAACGAGGCGAAAATCACCTTCACCCCTTGGGCATGGGTGATGGGCGAGGCGGCTTCGACGATCAGTTGCAGCGCCAGAATAATCAGGCCCAGGCCAATCCCGACGCGGCCCAGTTGCCCGGCGCGGGTTTGTTTGCGTGACAGGAAGAAGATCACACCCAAAAAAATCAGCAGCGGTGACAGCCACGACAAATCGAAGGTCAGCACCCGTGCCATCAGCGCGGTCCCGACGTCGGCCCCGAGCATGGTTGCCAGCGCGGGTGTGAGCGTCATCAGGCCCTGGCCGACAAAGGAGGTCACCAGCAGGGCGGTGGCGTTGCTGCTTTGCACCATGGCGGTGACGATGATACCGGCGATAAACGCGAGTATCGGTCTGGACACGTTTTGCCCGATGACATGGCGCAAGTTCGTGCCGTAAACCCGCAAGATACCGGTTCGCACGATATGCGTGCCCCAGATCAGCAGGGTCACGGCAGAGAGAAGATTGAGCAGGGTCAGCATGCTGGCTCCCTGTGGTGGATACTTTGGAGGATCAGATAGCTGCAGGCCGTTCTTACAGATGTTTCTTAAGCTGTAGTCGGCAATTGAGCAGAACGCCAGCATCGCACAGCTGGCGGTGTGTTGAAACATTTGTGAAACATTTGCATCTTCACTGTAGGAGCGAGCTTGCCTCGCGATCTTTTAAACGCTCAAAAGATCGCGAGACAAGCTCGCTCCTACAGGAAGGCCGGGTTAATTGAGCTTCAGCACTTTGGCCAGGACGATTTTCGGGCCTTTCATCTTTTTGATGATGATGCGCAGGCCTTCGACTTCCAGTTGCTCTTCTTCTTCGGGCACGCGGTTGAGGGTGTCGTAGATCAGGCCCGCAACGGTTTCGGCTTCGACGTGGTCAAGGTCGACGCCCAGCAGGCGCTCAATCTTGAACAACGGCGTGTCACCGCGCACCAGCAGTTTGCCCGGCTGGTACGAGAGGATGCCGCGCTCAGCCTTGCGGTGTTCGTCCTGAATGTCGCCCACCAGCACTTCGAGCACGTCTTCCATGGTCAGGTAGCCGACCACTTTGCCGTCGGCTTCTTCCACCAGCGCAAAGTGCGCGCCGCCCTTGCGGAACTGCTCCAGCAGCTGCGCCAGCGGCATGTGGCGTGACACGCGCTCCAGCGGGCGGATCAGTTCTTCAAGGTTGAAGGTTTCGGGCAGGTGATCGAGGTCAGCCAGCTCAAGCAGCAGGTCCTTGATGTGCAACAGACCGACAAAGGTGTTGGTGTCGGCGTCGTAGACCGGGTAGCGGCTGAACTTGTGACGGCGGAACAGCGCAAGGATTTCCTTGAGCGGCGCCTTGTAGTCCAGGGTCACCAGGTCTTCGCGTGAATTGGCCCAGTCGACCACTTCCAGCTCGCCCATTTCCACGGCCGAGGCCAGCACGCGCATGCCTTGGTCACTCGGGTCCTGGCCACGGCTGGAGTGCAGGATCAGTTTGAGTTCTTCGCGGCTGTAGGCGTGGTCATGGTGAGCACCGGGCTCGCCTTGGCCGGCAATCCGCAAAATGGCGTTGGCGCTGGCGTTGAGCAGGTAGATGGCCGGGTACATGGCCCAGTAGAACAGGTACAGCGGCACGGCTGTCCACAGCGACAGGGTTTCGGGTTTGCGGATGGCCCAGGATTTAGGGGCCAGTTCGCCGACCACAATGTGCAGGTACGAAATGATGAAGAAGGCGGTAAAGAACGACACACCTTTGATCACTTCAGGCGACTGCACGCCCAGCGCGCCGAGCAGCGGTTCGAGCAAGTGGGCAAACGCCGGCTCACCGACCCAGCCCAGGCCCAGCGAGGCCAGGGTGATACCCAATTGGCAGGCGGACAGGTAAGCGTCGAGCTGGTTGTGCACGGTGCGCAGGATCTGCCCGCGCCAGCCGTTGACGTCTGCGATGGCCTCGACCCGGGTCGAGCGCAGTTTGACCATGGCAAATTCAGCCGCAACGAAAAAGCCGTTGAGCAGTACCAGGATCAGAGCAAAAAGAATCATGCCGAAGTCGGCGAAGAGTGTTGCGAGGGTCAAGCCAGGGGAAGGGTCCATGATGGAGTTTTACGGGTTCCAATATTCAACGAGTTGAGGGTTTCAGGGCCTGCATGTGCAGGCCCCGGCCAAGCAATGTAGCGGCTGATGCGGTGCTTGCCTAGTGGGCTTTTGCCACACGGGTCAACTGACGGAGGCGCTAATCCTGGGTTTTATGACCTGAACCGGGTCGAATTGGCAGGTAAAAGTGCTGCCGTGGCCCAATACGCTGCTGATGTCCAGGTGCCCGTGATGGCGCAATAGCACGTGTTTGACGATGGCCAGCCCCAGGCCCGTGCCGCCGGTGCTGGCGTTGCGGCTGGAGTCTACGCGGTAGAAGCGTTCGGTCAGGCGCGGCAGGTGTTTGTTGTCGATGCCGACCCCCGAATCCTGCACGCTCAGGTGCGCGCCCAAGTGGTCTGCCCACCAGCGAATGCGGATGGAGCCGCCGTCAGGGGTGTATTTGACGGCGTTGAACACCAGGTTGGAAAACGCGCTGCGCAGCTCGGCTTCGCTGCCCTTGAGGGCCACGTTGGTGTCGATGTCCAGGGTGATGGTCTGGTTGCGTTGCCCGGACAACGCCTGGGCGTCGCCCTTGATCGAGCGCAGCAAGGCGTCGATAGGCACTGGCTGGTTGTCCGAGGGGTAGTCGGTGGCTTCCAGTTTGGCCAGCAACAGCAGGTCATTGAGCAGCGTCTGCATGCGTTCGCCCTGTTGCTGCATTTGTGACAGCGGGCGCTTCCAGCGCGGGTTCACGTCATCGACGTTGTCGAGCAGGGTTTCCAGATAGCCGCAAATCACCGTCAACGGCGTGCGCAGTTCATGGGAGACGTTGGCAATGAAGTCTTTGCGCATTTGCTCCAGATGGTGGAGGCGGGTGACATCACGCACCAACATCAGGTGCTCGTTGTTGCCATAGCGGGTGATGTAGAGCTGGATGCGCAGGTGGTCGTTGACCGGCGAAGGAATTTCCAGCGGTTCGGCGTAATTGCCGTTGTCGAAGTATTCCTTGAAGCGCGGGTGGCGAACCAGGTTGGTGACCGGCTGGCCGCTGTCTTGCGGGGTCTTGAGGCCCAGCAGGGTTTCGGCGGCGCGGTTCCACCATTCCAGGTCGCCATGGCTGTCGAGCATGACCACGGCGTCTTTGAGGGCGGCGGTAGACTCTTGCACACGGTCAATCACCGCTTGCAGGCGCCCGCGTACGCGCTGGTCGCGGCGTTGCAGGTGGTAGATGCTGTCAAACACCTCGCCCCACAGGCCGTAGCCATCGGGCGGTGCTTCGTCGGGTTGGTGATTGCGCAGCCAATCGTGCAGACGCAGCAGCTGTTTAAGGGTCCAGCCCAGATAAAGGCCAAGACCGACGACCAGGCTCCAGCCGTAATACCCACTGATCAGCCCGATGAACAGGCAGCCGGTAATCAAAAGCAATAGATGGCGAATCAGAGTGCCATGCCAATTTGGGTTCAAGTCACACGTCCCGTTGTGAGCCTCACGCTAGAAGCGGCTCAGCCTTTAGCTTGCCGCTGCTTCATTACGCTTTTGTTGAAAACCGATAACCGGTGCCGCGCACGGTTTGTACCAGATTTTCATACGCTTCGCCGAGGGCTTTGCGCAAGCGACGGATGTGCACGTCGACGGTCCGTTCTTCAACGTACACGTTGCCGCCCCACACTTGGTCAAGTAACTGGCCGCGGGTGTAGGCGCGTTCCTGATGGGTCATGAAAAATTGCAGCAGGCGGTATTCGGTGGGGCCCATGTCGGCCGGGGTGCCGTCGATGGTGACGCGGTGGCTGATGGGGTCGAGCAGCAGGCCGCCGATTTCAATCGGTGATTCGTTGTCGGCAGGGCCTGCACGGCGCAGCACGGCCTTGAGGCGGGCGACCAGTTCACGCGGGGAAAACGGCTTGGTGATGTAGTCATCAGCGCCCACTTCCAGGCCCTGGATCTTGTTGTCCTCTTCGCCTTTGGCGGTGAGCATGATGATCGGAATGTCATTGGTCAGTTCTTCGCGTTTCAGGCGACGGGCCAATTCGATCCCCGACGTGCCGCCGGGCAGCATCCAGTCCAGCAGAATCAGGTCAGGCTTACGGTCCACGATGATGGCGTGAGCGTCCTGAGCATTGTCGGCTTCCAGGCAATCGTAGCCAGCCATTTCCAAGGCCACCGCGATCATCTCGCGGATCGGTGCCTCGTCATCTACGATCAAAATGCTCCTGCCAACCATGCCGTAACCCTCGTGTCATTTAACTGTCTTGTGGCGCATTAGATAACGGAATTATTGCAGTCGTGTGACAGCTTTGGGCCTAAAAGCGCTCCGCAGATTAGTGGACTACGCTTTGATCTCAAATCGTACAACCACAAAAAGGGGCGATTCCGATGACTTATAACACTACTTCCCTGAAGGCATTGCTGCTGGCCGCCGCGCTGGCGCTTCCGGGGCTGGCCTTTGCAGACGAGCCGGCGATGGTCAAGGACGGATTTCTGGTTGATCACGTCGGCTTGACGCTCTACACGTACGACAAGGATGCGGACGGTAAGTCGACGTGCTACGACACCTGCGCCAAAAACTGGCCACCGCTGCCCGCCAAGTCCGACGCCAAAGACATGGGGGACTGGAAAACGACCGAGCGCACAGACGGCACGAAACAATGGGTCTACAAGGATAAGCCGCTGTACACCTTTGCAGGCGACAAGAGCTCTGGTGAAAAAACCGGCGACGGCAAAGGCGGTGTGTGGCACGTGGCCAAGCCATAAACCTTTAAAGCGGGCCCGCTCATTCGTGGGAGCGGGCTTGCTCGCGATTCAGTGATGCACAGACCTCCAGCTCATGACTGTCATTTCTGACAGCAGACGTGATTACCTCCTGAGCGCATGCTGTGAGGCAGGTCACTCCAAGAGCTTGCCCATGACGTCGCTCCACGCCCATACGCCGACGCTAGCCGTTATCGATCCGCGCGGGTTACCGATTCGTACGGTGGCGTTTGCGTGCTCAGTGGGCGGGCAAACACCCGAGCAACGGGTGACGCAGAGTGTGTTCGACCCCATGGGGCGGTTGGTGGCGCAGCGCGACCCGCGTGTGTTCGCGCACGCTACGGCTCCAGCTAATCTGCTGACCGTGTTCAGCCTGTCCGGTCAGGTGTTGGCCACTGACAGCAGCGATGCGGGGTGGCGGGTCAGCCTGGCGGGCGAGGCCGGGCAGATGCTGGAGGTGTGGGACACCTGCGAGAGTCATTGGCAAACCGCTTATGACGATTCGATGCGCCCGGTCAGCGTGACTGAAAACCGTAGCCATGTGATCGAGCGGTTCAGTTATGCGCAGCCCAACGCGGAGAGCGCCCGGCACAACCGCTGCGGCAGGTTGCTGCGCCACGACGACCCGGCGGGTACACGGCACATGACCGAATACGGCCTGGCAGGCGGAACGCTGGAAGAAACCCAACAGTTTTTGCGTAGCCTTGACCTGCCTCATTGGCCCGAGCCCGAGGCCCAGCGCGACCTGTTGCTGGAGGAGGCCGACCCGCTTATCAGCCGCTGGCACTTCAACGCCGCTGGCGAAGTGCTCAGCCAGACCGATGCCAAAGGGCATCAACAACACTTCAGCCACACCGTGGCCGGGCAACTGCGCGAAACCGGCCTGCAAATCGCGGGTAGCAGCGCTGTAAAAACCTTGGTCAGCAACATTCGCTACAACGCCTTTTCTCAAGTCGAAAGCGAAACCGCTGGCAATGGCGTTGTCACGCGTCTGATCCACGAAGCGTCGACCGGCCGTCTGGCTCGCCTGCAGGCGCAAGCACCTGGCAAACGGCTGTTGCAAGATTTGCACTACCGCTACGACCCGGTTGGCAACCTTGTTGAGATTGAAGACGCAACCCTGGCCACCCGACATTTTGCCAATCAGCGTATCGAACCCATTCGCCGCTTTACCCACGACAGCCTCTACCAACTGATTGCAGCCAGCGGTTGGGAGACCGCCAAGCCGTCACTCGGCCCGGACCTACCGGCCTGGCAGACTTCGGACGCCAGCCAGGTGGTCAATTACAGCGAAACCTATCGCTACGATGCGGCGGGCAATCTGCTGGAGCGCACTCACCTGGGGGCGGTCAATCACACGCTGTCGATGCACATCGCCCCACACAGCAACCGCCTTATGCGCAGCGGCGAAACGGAACACAGCTACGACGCCAATGGCAATGTGCTGATCTTGCAGTCCGGCCAATCCCTACAGTGGGATGCCCGCAATCAACTGTGCGCAATCGCCCAGGTCACCCGTCAGCACGCCGCCAATGACGAGGAGCGCTATATCTACGGCGGTGGAGGCAAGCGCCTGCGCAAAGTCCGCACCTGGCAAGCGCAGGCCAACAGTCACACCGCCGAAACCCGCTACCTGCCGGGGCTGGAGGTGCGCACCAACAGCGCCAGCCAGGAACAGCTTGAGGTCGTCACTGTTCAGGCCGGGCGGTGCCGCGTGCAATGGTTGCATTGGGACACACCGCCCACCGGCCTTGGCAACGATCAGTTGCGCTACACCCTCGATGACCACTTGGGTTCCAGCACGCTGGAGCTGGACGATCAGGCCCAACTGATCAGCCAGGAAACCTACTACCCGTTCGGCGGTACCGCGTGCTGGGCCGGGCGCAATGAAGTGGAAGCCAGCTACAAAACCCTTCGTTACTCAGGCAAGGAACGCGATGCCTCAGGGCTGTATTACTACGGCTATCGCTACTACGCCCCGTGGCTAAACCGCTGGCTGAACCCCGATCCGGGTGGCGCCATTGATGGCTTGAACCTGTATGGGTTTGTCGGCAACGACCCGATAGGGCATGTGGATGCGGACGGGCGTATACGCGTGCGCAAGCTCTCAGACGTGGAGCTCGGGGAGGATTGGATTGTGGACGCAGTGGGGGCCGCCCCTGAAATGACCGGCGCGCAAGCCCGAGCGTTATTGGCCGATGACGATACACAAGACAGTAAAGCTGGAGATTTTGCACTCGCGGCGGAGGTTGCAGATGCAGACCTTCAAGAGAGTGATTTTCAAGATCAGTTTCAGCAGATCATACAGAGCTTGCCGGCGGCTGTTGCAGAGCCTCAGCCTGGGACGTCTTCGCAGGGCACATTCCTAGTGCCTGCTGTGCCAGCACTTAAGCGCTTTTACTGTGGTGCGGCTGGTTGCATGAAAGGGTTTGGATGGAAGACCCATCTTAAGGATCACTTGCGAACTCATACCGGCGAGAGGCCGCACCCGTGCACTGAACCTGGATGCTCAATGAGCTTTAAGCAGAAGGGCCAGCTTACGGTTCACTTGCGAACTCATACCAGCGAGAGGCCGCACCTGTGCACTGAACCTGGATGCTCAATGAGCTTTGCAATTCTCATCAGTCTTAAGCGTCACTTACGAACTCATACCGGCGAGAAGCCGTACCCGTGCACTGCGCCTGGATGCTCAAAGAGCTTTACCCTGAACGGTAATCTTAAGGATCACATGCGAACTCATACCGGCGAGAGGCCGTACTCGTGCATTGCGCCTGGATGCTCAAAGAGCTTTAGCGTGAACAGCCACCTTAAGGAGCACTTGCGAACTCATACCGGCGAGAAGCCGTACCCATGCACTGCGCCTGGATGCTCAAAGAGTTTTAGCCAGAACAGCCAGCTTACGCGTCACATGCGAACTCATTCTGGCCGGAGTACTTAGCCCATGACGTCGCTTCACGGCCTTACGATCTGTACGCATGGGGGTTGCACCCAACGCTTTAGCCACAATCATCATTTAAAACGGCACTGGCTCAAGAGCGGGCATTAAGCAATGCCCATAAAAAAACCTCGCCCCCCTGTGACAGGAGGCGAGGTTTTTAAATCGCAGTCTTAAGCGGCGTCAGGCGACTTTGGACGGCGTACATCGGGTTGTTTCCACGACTCGGCAGCGGCTTCGTCGATGGCTTGCTGGATGGCTTTTTTGCGGTGCTCTTCGGCGCGGCGGCTGAAGAACCACACCAGGAAGGTCACCAGCGACACCGCCAGCAGGATCAAGCTGGCCACGGCGTTGATCTCGGGTTTAACCCCCAGACGCACGGCCGAGAACACTTCCATCGGCAAGGTCGTGGAGCCCGGGCCGGACACGAAGCTGGCCAGTACCAGGTCGTCCAGCGACAGGGCAAAGGACATCATGGCGCCAGCCGCCAGTGACGGGGCGATCATCGGGATGGTGATCAGGAAGAACACCTTCCACGGCTTGGCACCCAGGTCCATGGCCGCTTCTTCGATGGACAGGTCCAGCTCGCGCAGACGGGCCGATACCACCACCGCCACATAGGCCGCACAGAACGTGGTGTGGGCGATCCAGATGGTGACGATGCCGCGCTCTTGCGGCCAGCCAATCATCTGCGCCATGGCCACGAACAGCAGCAACAGCGACAGACCGGTGATCACTTCAGGCATCACCAACGGCGCCGTCACCAGGCCGCCGAACAACGTGCGGCCCTTGAAGTGACTGATACGGGTCAGCACGAAGGCCGCCAGGGTGCCGAGCGCGACCGCTGCAATCGCCGTGTAGCAGGCGATTTCCAGTGAGCGCATGACCGAGCCCATCAGTTGGGTGTTGTCGGTCAGGCCGGTGTACCACTTCAGCGACCAGCCGCCCCACACCGTCACCAGTTTGGAGGCGTTGAAGGAGTAGATCACCAGAATCAGCATTGGCAGGTAGATGAACAACAGCCCTACCACCAACATAAAGCTAGAGAAACGGATGCGCTTCATATCTTGCCCTCCAGCTCTTTAGCCTGGCTGCGGTTGAACAGGATGATTGGCACAATCAGGATCGCCAGCATGACCACCGCCAGTGCAGAAGCTACCGGCCAGTCACGGTTGTTGAAGAACTCTTGCCACAACACTTTACCGATCATGAGGGTTTCCGGTCCGCCCAGCAGTTCCGGGATCACGAACTCGCCCACCACCGGGATAAACACCAGCATGCAGCCTGCGATGATGCCGTTTTTAGACAACGGAACGGTGATTTTCCAGAAGCTGTTGAAGGTGCTCGAACCCAAGTCAGACGCGGCTTCCAGCAAGCTGTGGTCGTGTTTGACGAGGTTGGCGTACAACGGCAGGATCATGAACGGCAGGTACGAGTAGACGATACCGATGTACACCGCGGTGTTGGTGTTGAGGATCTGCAACGGTTGATCGATCCAGCCCATGGACATCAAGAAGCCATTGAGCAGGCCGTTGTTGCTCAGAATGCCCATCCACGCATAAACGCGGATCAGGATCGCGGTCCAGGTCGGCATCATGATCAGCAGCACCAGTACGGTCTGCATCTCTTTGCGCGCATTGGCGATGGCGTAGGCCATCGGATAGCCGATCAGCAAGCACAACAGCGTGCTGATAAAGGCCATTTTCAGCGAGCCCAGATACGCGGCGATATACAGCTCATCGTCGCCCAACATGGCGTAGTTGCCCAGGTTCAGCAGGATCTCGAGCTTCTGATCAACGTAGTTGAGGATCTCGGTGTACGGCGGAATCGCGACGTCTGCCTCAGCAAAGCTGATCTTCAGAACGATGAAGAACGGCAGCATGAAAAACAGAAACAGCCACAGGAATGGAATCCCGATGACCACATGACGGCCACCGGGGGTTATTCGTTGCAGTCGGCGTTTAAGCTTTCGCATGTTCATGAGCGCAGTACCACGCCGCTGTCGTCTTCCCACCATACGTAGACCTGATCGTCCCAGGTCGGACGAGCGCCCTGGCGTTCAGCGTTGGCCACAAACGATTGCACCAGCTTGCCGCAGGGCAGTTCGACGTAGAACACCGAGTGGCCGCCCAGGTAAGCGATGTCATGCACCTTGCCGCGCGACCAGTTGTACTCGTAGGCCGGCTTTTCGGTAGTGATCAGCATCTTTTCAGGGCGGATCGCGTAGGTAATGTGTTTGTCTTCGACCGAGGTGGTCACGCCATGCCCGACGTAAATGTCGTTCTCCAGCTCCGGGCTGTTGATGCGCGCGTAGCCTTCAGCGTCGTCGACCACTTCACCTTCGAACAGGTTGACGTTACCGATGAATTCGCACACCAGGCGGCTCACCGGGGTTTCATAGATATCGATCGGGCTGCCGATCTGGGCGATCCAGCCCAGGTGCATGATCGCGATGCGCTGGGCCATGGTCATGGCCTCTTCCTGGTCGTGGGTCACCATGACGCAGGTCACGCCGACGCGCTCGATGATTTCCACCAGCTCCAGTTGCATCTGCGAACGCAGTTTTTTGTCCAGTGCACCCATGGGTTCGTCGAGCAGCAGCAATTTAGGACGCTTGGCCAGCGAACGGGCCAGGGCCACACGCTGGCGCTGACCGCCCGACAATTGGTGCGGTTTGCGCTTGGCGTACTGGGTCATGTGCACCAGCTTGAGCATTTCGCCAACGCGGGCATCGATTTCAGCGCTCGCCATTTTGTCCTGCTTGAGGCCGAAGGCGATGTTTTGCGCCACGGTCATGTGCGGGAACAAGGCGTAGGACTGGAACATCATGTTGATCGGCCGCTCATAGGGCGGCAGGTCGGTGATGTCCACGCCATCGAGGAAAATACGGCCCTCTGTTGGGCGCTCGAAACCGGCGAGCATGCGCAGCAAGGTGGATTTGCCCGATCCCGATCCGCCGAGCAAGGCGAAGATCTCGCCTTTGTTGATTTCCAGGGACACATCGTCCACTGCAATCGTCTCGTCGAATTTTTTCGTGACCCGGTCGATTTTGACCAGAACCTGTTTAGGGGTCTGATCGCCCTCGAGGGCTTTCTTATAGGCGCCGGAGGCAACAGCCATTTACGAAACTCCCAACAAATTTAGCAGCCCGAACAAGAGGTTCGGGCCTTGGATAGGTGGTCTTGCGAGCTATTTACCCGTTTTGACCTTAGTCCACGAACGCGTCATCAGACGCTGAATGTTCGGCGGTAGCTCGGTCGAAACGTAAGCCTTGTCCAGTACCGCCTGGGTTGGGTAAACCGCTTCGTCGGTACGAATGGACTCGTCCATTACCTTGTCAGCCCCAGGGTTTGGGTTGGCATAGCCAACGTAGTCACTGACCTTGGCGATGACTTCAGGTTGCAGCAGGTAGTTGATGAATGCGTGTGCTTCTTTGACGTTGCTGGAGTCTTTTGGAATGGCCAGCATGTCAAACCACAGGGCGCCGCCCTCCTTAGGTACGACGTAGGCAATGTTCACGCCCTTTTTCGCTTCTTCGGCACGGTTTTTGGCCTGGAACACATCACCGGAGAAGCCGATCGCTACGCAGATGTTGCCGTTGGCAAGGTCTGAGATGTACTTGGACGAGTGGAAGTAGGTGACGTAAGGACGTACCGCCAACAGGGTTTTCTCGGCCTTTTTGTAGTCTTCAGTGTTGGTGCTGTTGGCGTTCAGGCCCAGGTAGTTGAGCACGGTCGGCATCATTTCATCGGCCGAATCCAGGAACGACACGCCGCAGGCTTGCAGCTTTTTGATGTTCTCCGGCTTGAAGACCACGTCCCACGAGTCGATTTTGTCGACGCCCAGGACTTCTTTGACTTTATCGACGTTGTAACCAATGCCATTTGTGCCCCACAGATACGGCACGGCGTATTGGTTGCCCGGATCGTTCTGCTCAAGGCGCTTGAGCAAGGCCGGATCCAGGTTGGAATAGTTGGGCAGCTGCGATTTGTCGAGCTTTTGGAAAGCGCCCGCTTTGATCTGTTTGCCCAGGAAGTGGTTAGACGGCACAACCACGTCATAACCGGTACGGCCAGCCAGCAGCTTGCCTTCCAGCGTTTCGTTGGAATCGAAGACGTCATACACCGGTTTGATGCCGGTGGCCTTTTCAAAATCGGCCAAGGTATCGGGTGCTATGTAGTCCGACCAGTTATAAATGTGCACGGTGGGGGCCGCTTGAACGCTGACTGCAAGCGCTAGACCGGCTCCGACCATCAAGGTCTTGCGAAACAAGGAAATAGACACGTGGTGGTCCTCTAAATAGTTGGGCCTGAGTTGCCCGTGTCTTCCGGCAGCTGAACCGCTAAAGACAAAACCGGCGCGCAACTTACCCTCGATAAACCTGCACAGCAAAGTTTTCTGCGATTTATTGCGATAACACGCTGATTTCACATGAAATCTGGCTTGTAGGAGCGAGCTCGTCTCGCGATCTTTTGATCTTTTGAAAGATCGCGAGGCAAGCTCGCTCCTACAGGATTGCCGTGTTACTTACCGGATTTGATCTTGGTCCAGCTGCGGGTCAGCAGGCGCAAGGTTGCAGGTGGCAAGTCACTTATCGCGTACAGATGTTCTTTGACTTCATCCGACGGATAGATGCTTGGATCACCCGAGATGTCTTTATTCACCAACGGTGTTGCAGCTTTGTTACCGTTCGGGAAACGAACACTGTTAGTGATCTCGGCCATCACTTCCGGTTCCAGCAGGTAGTTCATCCAGGCGTAAGCGGCATCAACGTTTTCGGCATCTTTAGGGATGGCGACCATGTCGTAGAAGCTGCCAGCACCTTCTTTCGGGATCACGTACTTGAGTTTGACCTTGTCACCGGCTTCTTTGGCGCGGGTGATGGATTGCTCCAGGTCGCCCGAGTAACCCACTGCAACGCAGATGTTGCCGTTGGCCAGGTCAGAGATGTACTTGGAGGAGTGGAAGTAAGCGATCGAAGGACGCACCTTGAGGAACAGTTCTTCGGCTTTCTGCAGATCGTCTTTCTTCTGGCTGTTGGTCGGCAAGCCCAGGTAGTGCAGCGCCGCTGGCAGCATTTCGGTTGGCGAGTCGAGTACGCTCACGCCACATTTTTTCAGCTTCTCGATGTTCTCGGGCTTGAAGATCACGTCCCAGGAATCAATGGTGTCGACGCCCAGAGCGGCTTTGACCTTCTCAGGGTTGTAGCCGATGCCAATGGTGCCCCACATGTACGGGAACGCAAATTTGTTGCCTGGGTCACTGGCATCGCCAACGGCCTTGAGCAGAGCAGGGTCGAGGTTTTTCCAGTTAGGCAGCTTGGACTTGTCCAGCTCCTGGTAAACGCCGGCTTTGATCTGCTTGGCCAGGAAGTTGTTGGATGGCACGACGATGTCGTAGCCAGACTTGCCCGCCAGCAGTTTGGCCTCAAGGGTCTCGTTGCTGTCGAACACGTCGTAAACCACTTTGATACCGGTCTTGTCTTCAAACTTTTTGACGGTATCGGGTGCGATGTAATCGGACCAGTTGTAAACGTGCAGCACTTTGTCTGCTGCTTGTGCTGCCCCGGCCATCACACCCATCAAGGACAGGGCGAGAAGGGTCTTGCCAGCTTTTTTAAAACCTGATGCCTTCATCTGTAATGCTCCAATTGTTCTTTTAAACCACCGATTCAGCGACCTGATGTCAGGGTAACCAAAGCCGGCGGCTAGTCTGGCAAGATCCAGGGCAGGCTTTCAAGGGAAGAGCCTTGATTCTTAAGGCTCTAAGCGCAATTGCCTACATAAAATCCGCAGTTTTCTTGCGCCCAAAGCCTAGCAGTTAACCCTGCAATGCTTCCAAGGTCAGATCCAGGCACTTACGCGCCTTGGTCACCAACTCATCGATCTCGTCTTTGCTGATGACCAGCGGTGGCGCGATGATCATGGTGTCGCCGACGGCGCGCATGATCAGGCCGTTATCAAAGCAGAACTGACGGCAGATCATGCCCACACCCCGGCCTTCATAACGTTTGCGAGTGGCTTTGTCCTGCACCAGTTCAATGGCGCCCAACAGGCCAACACCGCGCACTTCGCCCACCAACGGGTGATCGTTGAGTTCGCGTAAACGCTTTTGCAAATACGGTGCCGTTTCGGCGTTGGCCTTCTCGATAATTTTTTCGTCGCGCAGGATGCGGATGTTTTCGAGGGCAACGGCGGCGGCTACCGGGTGACCGGAGTAGGTGAACCCGTGGTTGAAATCGCCGCCTTCGTTGAGCACGGCCACCACTTCATCGCGCACGATCAGGCCGCCCATCGGGATGTAGCCCGAGGTCAGGCCCTTGGCGATGGTCATCATGTCGGGTTTGAGGTCGTAGAAGTCGCTGCCGAACCACTCGGCGGTCCGGCCAAAGCCGCAGATCACTTCGTCAGCCACGAACAGAATGTCGTACTTGGCGAGGATCTCTTTGATGCGCGGCCAGTAGGTGTCTGGCGGAACAATCACGCCACCGGCGCCCTGAATAGGCTCGGCAATAAAAGCACCGACGTTGTCGACGCCCAGCTCAAGGATCTTTTCTTCCAGTTGATTGGCCGCCCAGATACCGAACTCTTCCGGGGACATGTCGCCGCCTTCACCGAACCAGTACGGTTGGGGGATGTGGGTAATGCCCGGGATCGGCAAGTCGCCCTGTTCGTGCATGTAGGTCATGCCGCCCAGGCTTGCGCCCGCCACGGTCGAACCGTGGTAGCCGTTTTTACGGCTGATGATGACTTTCTTGTTCGGCTGGCCTTTGATCGCCCAATAGTGGCGGACCATACGCAGCATGGTGTCGTTGCCTTCCGAACCGGAACCGGTGAAGAACACGTGGTTCATGCCTTCGGGGGCGATGTCGGCGATGACTTTGGACAACTCAAGCACCGGCGGGTGAGCGGTCATAAAGAACAGGTTGTAGTACGGCAGTTCGCGCATTTGCTTGCTGGCGGCATCGGCCAGTTCGTCACGGCCATAACCAATGGCAACACACCACAGGCCGGCCATGCCGTCGAGAATCTTGTGACCTTCACTGTCCCAGAGGTACACGCCCTTAGCGTGAGTGATGATGCGCGGGCCAACTTCTTTCAATTGCTTGAAGTCACTGAAAGGGGCCAGGTGGTGATCGTTGCTCAGTTGTTGCCAGGCTTGCGTTTGCGGGTTCTTGCTAGTCATACAGCTCTCCTTTTATTCAGTTGGGGGGCCGCACCTTCCAGGCGCGACCCCCGGCGTGTCAGACGGCGAACAGCAGGAATTCCCGCTCCCACGAACTGATGACGCGCTTGAAGTTCTCATGTTCGGCACGTTTGACGGCGACGTAACCGGTGATGAACTTGGTGCCGAGGTACTTCTCGACAGTCTTGCTGTTTTCCATCCGCTCCAGAGCGTCTTCGATGGTCAACGGCAAGCGCAGGTTGCGGCGTTCATAGCCGCGGCCTACTACAGGCGCGCTTGGGTTGATGCCTTCGACCATGCCGATGTAGCCACACAGCAAGCTGGCCGCAATGGCCAGGTACGGGTTGGCATCGGCGCCCGGCAAACGGTTTTCGACGCGGCGGTTTTGCGGGCCGGCATCCGGTACGCGCAGGCCGACGGTGCGGTTCTCTTCGCCCCATTCCACGTTAACCGGCGCTGAGGTATCAGGCAGGAAGCGGCGGAAGGAGTTCACATTCGGTGCAAACAGCGGCAGCAGTTCAGGGATGAACTTCTGCAACCCGCCGATGTGGTTGAGGAACAGCTGGCTCATGGTCCCGTCTTCATTGGAGAAGATGTTTTTGCCCGTGGCGATGTCGATGATGCTCTGGTGCAAATGCATCGCGCTGCCCGGCTCGCCGGTCATGGGCTTGGCCATAAAGGTGGCGGCCACGTCGTGCTTGAGCGCCGCTTCGCGCATGGTGCGCTTGAAAATCAGGATCTGGTCGGCCAGCGACAGGGCATCACCATGACGGAAGTTGATTTCCATCTGCGCGGTGCCGTCTTCGTGGATCAGGGTGTCCAGATCCAGCTCTTGCAGTTCGCACCAGTCGTACACGTCTTCGAACAGCGGATCGAACTCGTTGGCCGCTTCAATAGAGAAGGACTGACGGCCGGTTTCCGGGCGGCCGGAGCGGCCGACCGGCGGCTGCAACGGGTAGTCCGGGTCTTCGCTGCGCTTGGTCAGGTAAAACTCCATTTCTGGCGCCACGATCGGCTGCCAGCCGTGGTCGGCATAGAGTTTAAGGACCTTTTTAAGCACGTTGCGCGGTGACAACTCAATCGGGTTGCCCTGCTTGTCGTAGGTGTCGTGAATCACTTGAGCGGTTGGCTCAATGGCCCAGGGCACAACATATACGGCGTTCTGATCGGGACGGCAGACCATGTCGATGTCGGCCGGATCGAGGAGTTCGTAATAGATGTCGTCTTCGACGTAGTCGCCCGTAACGGTCTGCAGCAATACGCTCTCGGGCAGGCGCATGCCTTTTTCGGCAATGAATTTGTTGGTCGGCGAGATCTTACCGCGGGCAATGCCGGTAAGGTCGGCGATCATGCATTCGACTTCTGTGATCTTGTGGTCTTTCAACCAATCGGTGAGCTGGTCGAGGTTGTTACTCATAAATGCCTCTGGGCTGAGTTTCCTGACTTGAATAAGT
>Ga0302347_1001563_pt1 | contig 26983 bp, 18 predicted proteins | sample PhyWR1_FD_202178 | JGI IMG/M metagenome (GOLD analysis project Ga0302347, IMG submission 202178) | Leaf surface microbial communities from wheat plants in UC Gill Tract Community Farm, Albany, California, United States - DLSL W.R1 (v2)... | ecosystem: Host-associated > Plants > Phyllosphere >...
ACACCATGATCCTCGTGCCTTATGAAACGCTGGTGCCGGAGATGACCGATGATTTCAGACAAAAAACCAAATTCTCCGGTGCGCGTATTGGCATGGCACAACTGTCGGCGATCCTCGCCGCATTCCTGCCGGGTATCCTGTTGAACCATTTTGGTAAAGACAATGCCGTTTCCTTCTTCTATGCCAGCCTGGTGTTTTCTGTCATGTGTGCCGTGGTGCTAACCCTGGTGTGGTGCTTTACCTGGGAGCGTGAACGGAGTGAGGAAGAGCTGGCGGCACAGGCGCAAAAGCTGACGCTTGGTCAAAGCCTGCACCGTCTGATTATTGAGCTGAGTTCTACGTTCCGCATTCGTATTTTCCGCCAGCACCTTGGCATGTACCTTGGCGGATATATCGCCCAGGACGTCTTCAACGCCGTATTTACTTATTACGTGGTGTTTGTGCTGATGCAAAGTCCGACCCTCGCATCCGATCTGATGGGGACAATGGCTATCCTGCAATTTATTGCGGTGATGGCAATGATCCCCCTGTGCATTCGCTTCGGACAGGCACCGTCATACCGGGTTGTCGTTACGCTCTTCGCATTCAGCTCGTTGTCTTATGCCGGGCTGTATTACAGCGGGATGAGCAATAACTACTCTCTGCTGCTGCTTATTTCTGCCATCGCCGGTCTGGGCCGCGGTGGCATCAACTATATTCCGTGGAATATCTATACCTACATCGCCGATGTGGATGAAGTCATCACCGGTCAGCGTCGCGAAGGGATTTTTGCCGGCATCATGACCCTGACGCGTAAAGCATCGCAGGCAGGCGCAGTGATGCTGGTGGGAATACTCATGCAGCTTTCCGGATTTGTGTCCGGGCAGTCCACGCAGGTGCCTGGCGTAAGCCACACTATTTTGATGATCCTGAGCCTCGGCACCGTAGCCGTATTGCTAATTGGCTTCCTGATTTCTCTTAAATTTCGCCTGAACCTTAAAACGCACAGCGTGCTGCAGGAGGAGACGCTGAAAATGCGCGAGGCGGGTCGCCTGACGCCGGAGGCCATCACGCCAGAAGCGCGTCAGACGGTAGAGATGCTGGCCGGTATGCCTTACGAGAAATTATGGGGTAATAACTCGATCGGCTACCTTAATCAGCGCAAAGCGTTACAACGTCAGAGCATGTCCCCGCTGTAGCACCAGGCAAGAAGCAGAGGTTAACCTCTGCTTTTACGTGTCTTGCGTGAATTGTGGTCGTATGACGTGCGGTGGTGATGAGAACCACTGTTAAAGCATCAGTATTCCCACGTCTCCGGGTCAATGCCCAGTTCGCGCATAATCACTTTCGCATCTTCCGGGATTTCGTCGCTACGCTCTTTACGCAGATCGGCATCATTGGGCAAAGGTTGGCCGGTAAACGCATGCAGAAACGCTTCGCAAAGCAGTTCGCTGTTTGTGGCATGACGCAGGTTGTTCACCTGACGACGCGTGCGTTCATCGGTGAGGATTTTTAACACCTTCAGAGGAATGGAAACCGTGATCTTTTTGACTTGCTCACTCTTCTTACCGTGCTCAGCGTATGGGCTGATATATTCGCCGCTCCATTCAGCCATGAGTTACCTTGATCCTCTCACTATTAATAAAGGGCCGAACCCGCGTTCAGGCCGTAATTGCGCGTAGTTTACCTCAGTGAGAACGTTGTGACACGAGGTAAGCATTCTCAGATGTGCGCTAATGCATATAATTTTAACGGCTATTTGTCGTTTGCTCAATCTATACGCAAAGAAGTTTAGATGTCCAGATGTATTGACGTCTATTGTATCTGTGTTTACTCTGGTACCTGACTTTTCATAGATCTTGCCAGGATGATTCACTATGACGCGTAAACAGGCCACCATCGCAGTGCGTAGCGGGTTAAATAATGACGAACAGTACGGCTGCGTTGTTCCCCCGATCCATCTTTCCAGCACCTATAACTTTACCGGTTTTAATGAGCCTCGCGAGCATGACTACTCACGCCGTGGTAACCCAACTCGTGATGTCGTACAGCGCGCGCTGGCGGAGCTGGAAGGGGGCGCGGGTGCGGTGCTGACCAATACCGGCATGTCAGCGATTCATCTGGTCACGACGGTATTTCTTCGGCCTGGCGATCTACTGATCGCACCGCACGATTGTTATGGCGGCAGCTATCGTCTGTTCGACAGTCTGGCAAAACGAGGGTGCTACCGGGTTCTGTTTGTCGATCAGAACGATGAGGCCGCGTTACAGGCGGCACTGGCCCAGCAGCCGAAACTGGTATTAATCGAAAGTCCAAGTAATCCATTGTTACGCGTCGTGGATATTGCGAAAATCTGTCAGCTTGCCAACCGGGCGGGCGCATTTACCGTGGTGGATAACACCTTCCTGAGCCCGGCGCTGCAAAATCCGCTGGCGCTGGGTGCCGATATGGTGTTGCATTCATGTACTAAATATCTGAACGGCCATTCGGATGTGGTCGCCGGCGTGGTTATTGCTAAAGCGCCTGAGCTTGTCACCGAACTGGCATGGTGGGCGAATAATATTGGCGTAACCGGAGGCGCATTTGACAGTTATCTGCTGCTGCGCGGCCTGCGTACGCTGTCGCCGCGTATGGAAGTGGCCCAGCGCAATGCGCAGGGCATTGTTGAGTACCTGAAGACACAGCCGCTGGTGAAAAAACTTTATCATCCGTCGCTGCCGGAAAATCAGGGGCATGAGATTGCCGCTCGTCAGCAAAAAGGATTTGGCGCGATGCTGAGTTTTGAACTGGATGGCGATGAGCAAACATTGCGTCGCTTCTTAAGCGGGCTGTCACTGTTTACGCTGGCGGAATCTTTAGGTGGGGTTGAAAGTTTAATTTCCCACGCCGCCACCATGACGCACGCGGGTATGGCACCGGAAGCACGTGCCGCCGCCGGGATCTCCGAGACGCTGTTGCGTATCTCGACCGGTATTGAAGATGGTGAAGATTTAATTGCCGATCTGGAAAATGGCTTCCGGATCGCATCGAAGGGGTAAACATGAGTGTGATAGCGCAGGCAGGGACGAACGGTCGTCAGCTGCATAAATTTGGTGGCAGCAGTCTGGCAGATGCGAAATGTTATCTGCGCGTTGCGGGCATTATGGCGGAGTATTCGCAGCCTGGCGATATGATGGTTGTCTCTGCGGCAGGCAGTACCACCAACCAGTTGATCAGCTGGCTGAAGCTCAGCCAAACCGATCGGCTCTCTGCGCATCAGGTTCAACAGACGCTGCGTCGCTACCAAAGCGAATTGATCGCCGGTTTATTGCCTGCCGATATTGCCGATGGATTAACCAGTGCGTTTATCCATGACCTTGAACGTCTGGCAGGATTGCTCGATAGCGGCATTAACGATGCCGTTTATGCAGAAGTCGTCGGCCACGGTGAAATCTGGTCAGCCCGTTTGATGTCGGCGGTCCTTAATCGTCAGGGATTTGAAGCCGCGTGGCTGGACGCACGCGATTTCCTGCGCGCCGAACGTGCGGCACAGCCTCAGGTCGACGAAGGTTTATCGTATCCGCTGCTGCAACAGCTGCTGGCGCAGCATCCGAATAAACGTCTGGTGATCACCGGCTTTATCAGCCGTGATAATGCGGGTGAAACTGTACTGCTGGGACGTAATGGATCCGACTATTCCGCAACCCAAATCGGTGCGCTGGCAGGCGTTTCCCGCGTGACGATCTGGAGCGATGTCGCCGGGGTCTACAGTGCCGATCCGCGTAAAGTAAAAGATGCGTGCCTGCTGCCGCTGTTGCGTCTGGATGAAGCCAGCGAGCTGGCACGTCTGGCGGCACCGGTCCTGCACACCCGTACTTTGCAGCCGGTTTCCGGTAGCGACATCGATTTGCAACTGCGCTGTAGCTACACGCCGGATCAAGGTTCAACGCGTATTGAGCGTGTACTGGCATCCGGTACCGGCGCACGCATCGTCACCAGCCATGATGATGTTTGTCTGATTGAGTTTCAGGTGCCTGCCAGTCAGGATTTTAAACTGGCGCACAAAGAGATAGACCACGTGCTGAAGCGCGCTCAGGTGCGCCCGTTGGCAACCGGCATACATAACGATCGCCATCTTTTGCAGTTTTGCTACACCTCGGAAGTGGTTGACAGCGTACTAAAAATCCTTGACGAAGCGGGTCTGCCGGGCGAGCTGCGTTTGCGACAGGGACTGGTACTGGTGGCGATGGTCGGCGCAGGCGTCAGCCGTAATCCGCTGCACTGCCACCGCTTCTGGCAGCAGTTGAAAGGCCAACCCGTCGAGTTTACCTGGCAGTCGGAAGAGGGCATTAGTCTGGTGGCCGTTCTGCGTAGCGGCCCGACAGAAAGCCTGATTCAGGGGCTGCATCAGTCTATTTTCCGTGCAGAGAAACGGATTGGCCTGGTTTTGTTTGGTAAAGGCAACATCGGTTCACGTTGGCTGGAACTGTTTTCCCGCGAACAAAGCACCCTTTCAGCGCGTACCGGTTTTGAATTTGTGCTGGCAGGCGTGGTGGACAGCCGCCGAAGTTTGCTGAGCTATGACGGCCTGGATGCCAGCCGTGCGCTGGCATTTTTCAATGATGAGGCTGTCGAGCAGGATGAGGAGTCGTTATTCCTGTGGATGCGTGCGCATCCCTATGATGACCTGATTGTGCTGGATGTTACGGCCAGCGAACAACTGGCCGATCAATATCTGGATTTTGCCAGCCACGGTTTTCATGTCATCAGCGCCAATAAACTGGCAGGGGCCAGCAGCAGCGACAAATATCGCCAAATTCGCGATGCCTTTGAGAAAACCGGACGCCACTGGTTGTATAACGCCACCGTTGGCGCAGGTCTGCCGATCAACTATACCGTGCGCGATCTGATCGACAGTGGCGATACTATCTTGTCGATCAGCGGGATCTTTTCCGGCACGCTATCGTGGCTGTTCCTGCAATTCGACGGCACTGTGCCCTTCACCGAACTGGTCGATCAGGCCTGGCAGCAGGGTTTGACCGAGCCGGACCCGCGTGTTGATCTCTCTGGTAAGGACGTTATGCGTAAGCTGGTTATTCTTGCGCGTGAAGCTGGCTACAACATTGAGCCAGGCCAGGTGCGCGTGGAATCGCTGGTGCCATCGCACTGTGAAGATGGTTCAGTCGATCATTTCTTTGAAAATGGCGAAGAGTTAAATGAGCAGATGGTACAGCGACTGGAAGCCGCTAACGAAATGGGCCTGGTGCTGCGCTACGTGGCACGGTTCGACGCCAATGGTAAAGCACGTGTTGGGGTTGAAGCGGTGCGGCCTGAGCATCCGCTGGCGGCCCTGCTGCCCTGTGATAATGTCTTCGCCATCGAAAGCCGCTGGTATCGCGACAATCCGCTGGTGATCCGTGGGCCTGGCGCCGGCCGGGATGTCACTGCTGGCGCAATTCAGTCAGATATTAACCGCCTGGCGCAACTGCTGTAGGGTAGTTATCAAATCTGCCATTAACGTGCATTCTTCATAACAGGAAGCGTGCACGTCTCCTGGCTTTACGCCGTCTTTGCTACCAGAAAAAACACATCAGTAATACGCATTGCTTCAACAGCATCGTGAATCATTTTCATTTTCCCTGAACATTCCTCACCCATTCCCCCGATCTTTCTATTGACGTCCGACCGCTTTTCCGTCATTTTTACATCTGGACGTCTAAACGGATAGATGTTCATAGCCTACATAATAATGACACGCGATTGATGAGGTAAGGTATGAGCTTTTTTCACGCCAACCAGCGGGAAGCCCTGAATCAGAGCCTGGCAGAAGTCCAGGGTCGGATTAACGTTTCGTTTGAATTTTTCCCACCGCGCACCAGTGAAATGGAACAAACACTGTGGGCCTCTATCGATCGTCTGAGCAGCCTGAAACCAAAGTTTGTTTCCGTGACGTATGGGGCAAACTCCGGCGAGCGCGACCGTACGCACAGCATTATTAAAGATATTAAAGAGCGCACCGGACTCGTTGCCGCACCGCATCTGACCTGTATTGATGCGTCGCGTAACGAGCTACGCGCGATTGCCCAGGACTACTGGAATAACGGCATCAGCCAGATTGTGGCACTGCGCGGGGATTTACCCGCAGATGGCGGCAGGCCAGAAATGTACGCCGCTGATTTAGTGGCGCTATTAAAAGACGTGGCTGATTTTGATATTTCTGTGGCTGCCTACCCGGAGGTTCATCCGGAAGCGAAAAGCGCCCAGGCCGATTTGCTCAATCTGAAGCGCAAAATTGACGCCGGGGCTAATCGGGCGATAACTCAGTTCTTTTTTGATGTTGAAAGCTATCTGCGTTTTCGCGATCGCTGCGTATCAACCGGTATCGACGTTGAGATTGTGCCGGGCATTTTACCAGTATCAAACTTTAAGCAGGCGAAAAAATTTGCTGACATGACCAACGTGCGTATTCCTGCATGGATGTCGCAAATGTTTAATGGTCTGGATAACGATGCTGAAACCCGCAAGCTGGTCGGGGCCAATATCGCCATGGACATGGTGAAGATTTTAAGTCGTGAAGGGGTGAAGGATTTCCACTTCTATACCCTGAACCGGGCAGAGATGAGCTATGCCATCTGCCATACGCTGGGTGTGCGTCCGGCAGAATAAAAGACCGGGCAGCGTTTCTCCGCCCGGTTACGTCTAATCTAATTAGCTTTATTGGCCATAATCTCAATAATCTGCCGATCGGTTTGTTGCATCGACTGGCAGGCGAGCGCGCACAGGTTGGCAATAGAGTGCTCAACATCGTGGGCCACAATACCGTCATTGCCTGATACGGCAGTGCTATCCAGCGCCATAAGTACCGCTTTCCACGCCGCCGATACGCTGGTCGACACTTTCATCGCGCAGCTATTCGATGCGCCATCGCAAATGATGCCGCTGATATCACCAATCATATTGCCGATGGCGATGGCTATCGTGTCATAACGTCCATCCACCAGCCACGCCATACCTGCCGCCGCACCCATTGATGCGGTTGTGGCCGCACACAGCGCGGATAATTTTGGCAGTTGATAATGAATATAAATAGCGCTCAAATGCGAAAGCATTAGCGCCCGGGCCAGTCTTTCATCGTCGGCATTAAAATACTCAGCAACGACCATTACCGGCACGGTGGCAGCGATCCCCTGGTTACCCGAGCCGGAGTTGCTCATGGCGGGAAGAGTGGCACCGCCCATCCGCGCATCCGAAGCGGCGCTGGTGCGGATCACTATGGCGGTAGAGAGATCGTCCGCCAGCAGGCCGCGCGCGCACTGTTTTTTCAGCGTGGCACCAATATGCAGTCCCCATTTCTCGGCTAATCCTGCCTCTGACAGTGCGCCGTTCAGCCGTGCCGCCTCCAGAATAAAGCGAATGCGCTCCAGAGGAACGCGACTAATGAACTGGAAAATGTCTGCCAGTGACGCGTCAGCAAGGGCGGACAGCGGTGAATCCGCTACTGTCTGCTGCGTCTCCTCCGGCAGGTGGAACAGCACGGCATCCTGATTAGCGATTTCCACAACGCGGGTATGCTCACCGGTAATCGTTGCGCTGGCCCACGCATTGCCGCACCAGACTTTAGCGCGAGCGTAAAGGATATCGTCGCAGGGGGACTGGATCATGACGCGTATCTTTCCCGCCGTTAGCATGGCTTTTGCCCCGGCTATAGATTGGGGTGTGGCTGTTTTCAGCACTTCCAGCCCGGCTGCGGCATTACCGCCCAGCGCACCCAGCGCCGCAGCAACAGGTAAGCCGACCATGTCGGTGCCCGGTACGGTAACGCCCATCCCATTTTTCATCAAATTAGGGGAGACCCAGGCCTCAATGCGTTCAGGTTCACCGTCCAGCTTTGCCGCTGCAACCGCGGCGGCCAGCGCCAGCGAAATCGGCTCAGTGCAGCCCAGCGCAGGTTTTACTTCTTCACGCACGGCACCAATAAAGCAGTCCCACAGTGGACTCATTTCAGATTCAGACATGATCATAACCTTTTACATGCATATCAGGAGAATGCGAGGAACGGAGAGACACACAGCAGAAGGCCAGTAATGATGATAATGACCAGCGATGTGCCTTTATATTTGTGCAGGGCAGGTACCTGATAGACCAGCCATGCCGGAATTAAGCAGCCGACCAGACCGAAAATAGGGCTACAGATAGAGGTAAAACTCAGCACCGGCGCATTAAGTACGATGGCGCTCCACGCCAGCAAAATCGCTAACAGCATAATGCCGCGCTGTACCCATTTTTCCGGAATACGCTCGGCGGAATATTTACGCCGTAGCAGGTTCATCACAATGCCCTGCGCCGCTTCGCGAAAGCCCAGATATACGCCAAAGAAAGCGGTCATTACGGCAAAAATATTGAGGACCACGCTGACGATTTTTACCCAGCCAGCGCCCGCACCACTGATAAATTTTGCCGCGATTGCCAGCGCTGAAATATTTTGCTCGTAGGCTTTTACCGCTTCCTCATGGCCCATTGCGAGGGTAAAAGACACCGCGTAGAAGAAGACGGTGACGAATAAAATACCAAAGGCGATATTCATTGCACGCAGGGCTTTATACCGTGCGACTTCAATGGATTTTTCCCGTGAGCGATAGGAGATCACCATAGGGCTTAACGTCTGGATAAATAAAATAGACGTTAAGGTAAATGGCAACGTGATGATGGCATTTTTGATCAGTAAACCCAGCGGCGGTAACGAGCCAGCATTATATAAATGCCACATGCCAACCATCGCAACACCGAGAGCCGCAACCACCAGTAATTTGGTGAGTACCATGCCGGTTGAAATTTTAAACAGGAGTTTTTCACCCCGCGAGGAGATCACCACTAAAATACAAATCAGTATCAGTCCATAAAATGGATTGTCGGACAGCAGACTCTCTGTTACGCCGAAGGTTTGTAAATAGGATGCGCTGTCATTAGTGATTGCGGTGGAGTAAACAAACATCCAGATCACCAGCATCACAAAATAGAGTGCGCCTAGTAAAATACCCCAGTTCTTGCCAAGATAGCCGCTGATTACGCTGGGGTAATCTTTGCATTCTGGCGACTCCGCCAGCGTATTAATAAACAGGCGCTGGAAAAGATACATCGCCGGATAACCAATAACTGAAGACAGCAGAAATACCCATAATCCCATCAGGCCGACCTGGACGGGCAAGAAGACAATGCCCGCGCCAATCGCCATGCCAATACTCATAATGACCCAGCCGGTATCCATGCTGTCGAATTTGGTCGCTTCACGCCATTCGTCTTTTGTCATCTCCGCCCGACGGCGAGGTATAGATGTATCTATAATAGTGCTATTCTTATTAAGAGTTTTCATAACATATTCGCTCAAAAATAAAGTAAGGTGTTTATATTTTTCTTGTCGCGAGAATGACCAGCGATGCGCGCAAGCGTATTAGCAGGTGATTTTTAATAATAGGGGGATGATACCTACAGGAGAGGAGAAAAGTTTCGCTATTCGCAGGGGGTAATTACGTTGTTTTTAGAAAAAGTAATCTCCCGCTACGCTTTTTTTTACCAAAATATTCTATCGATCGTGTATGCGGATGATAGGTTATAATATTATTTTACATGTATTTTTAACGTTATTTTATTAATTGATTCATTAATATTTTAGGCAGGTAAATATGTCTGGAATATGGCTAAAGAATTTATTTCGCCGGGAAGCATAAAAAGGCCATGCTGTTACAGCATGGCCTGGTAATAACTACTGATTGCCCGTTAGCTCGCCAAAGGGCAGTGAATCATAATCAATCAGCGCTTTTTTCTTATAGGGATTGCCAATCCAGCGCGTGGCTTCAACAAATTGCGGACTGACTATTGAACGCGTCGGATCGTATCCGCTATAGAGCAAGCCGGCCAAATCTGACCAAGTGTGGATCAGCTGAGAACTGCTGTATTTACGGTGGGTGTCGCCAGAAAAATCACGCGGATGCGCCCTCTGCCATTTCTCAGATGTCCACAGCAGGAACGGAATAGTGTACATATGACGCGTCGGACTCTCTTCATTGCGTCCCTGGGTGTGATGCGGCGGCGTGTCGTATACCTCTTCACCATGATCGGAGAAGTAGAGCAGGAAACCGTTAGGATCGGTCGCTTTGTAATCATTAATCAGGCTGGCGACAACGCGATCGTTATAGCGGTTGGCATTGTCATAATCGTTATACGCTTCCCGCTCAACGGCACTGAGACCTGCCGGTATATCATCAGTTTTACCGTCAAAAGTGCCCTCATCCGCCGGATAGCGATATTTGTATTTAATGTGCGTCCCCAGCAAATGAACGATAATAAATTTCTTCGGTGCAGGATCGTTCATCACCGCTTTAAACGGCGCCAGCACATTCGTGTCATACTCACGCGCGCTCTGCATCCGCTCCTGATTCATATAAAACTGCTTATCGGTTTGCCTGGAAAATACCGTCAGCATGGTATTACGTGCAGTCAGCGTTTGCTGATTAGTGATCCAGAATGTCTTGTAGCCGGCCTGTTTCATCATATTCATCAGCGAGGGCCGGGTCAGATACAGATCGGGATGCTGCTCATCTGCAAAGGTGAGCGCCTGTTGCAGGATCTCAATGGTGTAAGGGCGCGAAGTCACCACATTATCAAAGACCGTCAGATGATTATCAGTGTTATGCAGTGCATCCAGCTCAGGGGTAGTTTCACGCGGATAACCGTACAGACTCATGCGGCCACGTTGGGTCGATTCGCCAATAACCAGCACCAGCGTGCGCGGGGCATTGCCCGAGGTATCCTGCAAATTATTCAGCGGGGCAAGGGCGCTATTTTTATCCAGCAGATGATTCAGGCTGTTCAGCTGTTGACGGTACTGATAGTAACCCGTAACAAACTGCCACGGCGCGGCAGGTTCCAGGCGCGTTGACAGCGAACCCACTGCGCGTTCAAACGTTTTATCCCGGGTCAGCATATTACTGGCAACCGGTTGTACGAGCAGCGCGTAGAACAGAGCAAAAGATACCACCCAGCGCCAGGGGCGGGGAATAACGATGGGGCGCAAACGTGACCACAACAGGATCGTGACGGCGGTATAAATGACGGCGATCGCAACCAGCTTCAGGCTAAAATACTGGCTAAAATATTCACTGGCTTCGCTGGCATTGGTTTCAAACATCACAAACAGGACGCTTTGCGAGAATTCCTGACCGTAGATCACATAATAGCTGAGTACCGCCAGCGATGATGCCCACAGCACCACACCGATCAGCGCGGCAATAAGGCGGGTACGGTGTGGAAACAGAAACACAGGCAGTAGCCAGAGCGTGCTATAGAGCAGCGAATCACGTAAACCGTTGGTGCCGCTAAAACCGCTAAATGTGATGACGGCCTGTAACGCGGTGGAGAAAAAGCAAAAGTAGAGCAAAGCCCAGCCAAGGGCTTTCCAGCTGAACGATGGTTCAGGTTGTAATGGAGAGGAAGACATACGTTTGGCCTGTAGAAAAATTTACCGGCAAGCGTAATGACCGAACCTTAAGTCAACCTTAATTTTTCCAGGGCGTAATGCTGAGTCGGGGAAGAGATGGGAAAGACCTCTTACGCCCGGCGGCGTAAGAGGTGTGAGGATAATTAACAGGTATTACGCATACCTGCGGCAACGCCGGCGATTGTGACCATTAGCGCCTGCTCTACGCGCGCATCCGGCTCGTTACCTTCTTCTTCAGTACAGCGAGAACGGTGCAGCAGCTCGGCCTGAAGGACGTTCAGCGGATCGGTATACACATTACGCAACTGAATAGACTCGGCGATCCACGGCAGGTCGGCCATCAGGTGTGAGTCATTAGCGATCGCCAGCACCACCTTAATGTCAGCTTCCAGCAGTTCGCGCAGTTCGGCACCCAGCGGCCAGAGTTCTTTTTTCACCAGCCGCTGATCGTAATATTCTGCCAGCCACAGATCGGCTTTCGAATAGACCATCTCCAGCATGCCCAGGCGCGTGGAGAAGAATGGCCAGTCGCGGCACATGGCTTCCAGCTCGCTCTGTTTACCATCTTCCACCACTTTTTGCAGCGCGGCACCGGCACCTAACCAGGCGGGCAGCATCAGACGGTTCTGGGTCCAGGCGAAGATCCACGGAATAGCACGTAGTGATTCCACGCCGCCGGTCGGGCGACGTTTTGCCGGGCGCGAACCCAGCGGCAGTTTGCCCAGTTCCTGCTCCGGCGTTGCGGAACGGAAGTAAGGCACAAAATCCTCGTTTTCGCGCACAAAGCCGCGATACATATCGCAGGAGATATCAGACAGCTCGTCCATAATATGACGCCAGGCTTCTTTCGGCTCTGGCGGCGGCAGCAGGTTAGCTTCCAGAATTGCGCCGGTATAAAGCGACAGGCTGCTGATGGTGATTTCTGGCAGACCGTACTTAAAGCGGATCATCTCACCTTGCTCAGTGACGCGCAGGCCGCCTTTCAGGCTACCCGGCGGCTGTGAAAGCAATGCTGCATGTGCAGGCGCACCGCCGCGACCAATAGAGCCGCCGCGGCCGTGGAACAGGGTCAGTTCGATACCGGCTTTCTCACAGGTCTTAATCAGCGCATCCTGCGCCTGATATTGCGCCCAGGACGCCGCCATTACGCCCGCGTCTTTTGCCGAGTCAGAATAGCCAATCATGACCATCTGTTTGCCCTGAATAAAGCCGCGATACCAGTCGATATTAAGCAGCTGGCTCATAACATCGTTAGCGTTGTTGAGGTCGTCCAGGGTTTCAAACAGTGGGGCGACCGGCAGAGCAAAACCTATACCTGCCTCTTTCAGCAGCAGATGAACCGCCAGCACGTCGGACGGCGTTTTGGCCATCGAAATAACGTAGGCGGCCACCGAGCCATACGGCGCTTCGGCGATCACCTTACAGGTGTCGAGCACTTCACGGGTTTCTTCACTCGGCTCCCACTGACGCGGTAACAGTGGACGTTTTGAGTTCAGTTCGCGGATCAGGAAGGCCTGTTTGTCAGCTTCCGACCAGCTTTCGTAATCGCCAATGCCAAGATAGCGGGTCAGTTCGCCCAGCGCTTCGGTATGACGCGTGCTTTCCTGGCGGATATCAATGCGCACCAGCGGAACGCCAAAACATTTTACGCGGCGCAGGGTGTCGAGCAGTTCACCGTTGGCAATAATGCCAAGCCCGCAGGCCTGAAGCGATTGGTAGCAGGCGTAAAGCGGTTCCCACAGCTGTTCGTTCTGGGTTAACAGCCCTGCCGGTTTTGGCAGGCGCTGGCCTTTAAGACGTGCCTCCAGCCAGCTTTGGGTAGCCATGAGCTGACCGCGCAGGTTTTTCAGCAGATAGCGGTATGGCTCCTGTGCGCCCTCTTCGCCAACCTGCTCGCGCAGTGCATCGCTGCATTCCACCATCGACAGCTCAGAAATCAGTAGCTGAATATCTTTCAGAAACAGGTCAGTGGCTTTCCAGCGGCTTAGCAGTAAGACGTGGCGAGAAATATCGGCGGTTACATTCGGATTGCCGTCACGGTCGCCGCCCATCCATGAGGTGAAGCGTACCGGGACAAAATCGACCGGTAGTCGATAGCCCAGATGCTCTTCCAACTGCTCGTTCAGTTCACGCAGATAGCTCGGTACGCCTTCCCACAGGCTATTTTCAACAACGGCAAAACCCCATTTAGCTTCATCGACCGGCGTCGGGCGATATTTACGAATTTCATCGGTATGCCATGACTGGGCGATCAGCTGGCGCAGACGGCGCATAAGCTGGTTACGCTCGTAATCCACCAGATCGTTATTGTCGAGCTGCTTCAGGCAGGCGTTAACCTCGCCCATTTTATGGATCAGCGTGCGGCGGGTAATTTCTGTTGGGTGGGCAGTCAGCACCAGTTCAAGCGACAGCGACTCAACGGCTTTTTTAATCTCAGCCTCATTAAGCTCAGGCTGATTTTTGAGTTTTTTCAGGGTGCGGGCAATAATTTCCGGATTGCTGGCACCTTCACCTTTTGGTGAGATGCTATGGTATTGCTCGGCAGTATTGGCCAGATTCAAAAACTGGCTGAAAGCGCGGGCGACGGGCAGCAGTTCGTCATTCGACAAGTTTTGCAGCGTAGTCAGCAACTCCTGACGATTAGCTTCATTGCCTGCACGGGAAGATTTAGACAGCTTACGGATGGTTTCGACGCGATCGAGAATATTCTCTCCCAGCGCATCTTTGATGGTCTCTCCCAGCAGTTTGCCGAGCATACTGACATTACTACGCAACGCGGAATATTGTTCGTTCATGTTACCCAGACACCCCATTCATTTTATTTTGTTATACACGTCATCTTTTCAGGTCGCCCTGGAGCAACGTGAACGACGTTGTCTGTACCCGGGCTTTTCAGCTTCAGGCATAGACATCGTCTTTTATAAAGCCACGTAAAATCCCTGACGTCAATTGCTGCGAAATCGCTTCAGCAAACGAAAAAAGGGCCGCGATTTATTCGAGTTAACACAGTGTTAAACAGATAAGTTTTGCTTATATGAATCACCTGCGCGTTATCCCTTTTTGGCTGAGTTTAGTGCCAGCAAAAGTGGTGTACGACTTGCGTAATTAGCTCCCGCGTCGGCTTGATAAAACGGGTTTCAAGATACTCATCTGGCTGATGCGCCTGATTAATAGAGCCCGGTCCCAGAACCAGCGTCGGGCACAGCGTCTGAATGAACGGCGCTTCGGTGCAATAGTTCACAACCTCAGTTTGCGCGCCGAGCAGTTTCTCAACCACCTGGACTAATTGATGATCCGGCGGACATTCATAACCGGGGATCGGCGGATGCAGCTCGGCTACATTCAGACGACCCGGCCAGCGCTCGCTTACCGGTGCCAGGGCCTCGTTCAGTAAACCGTTCAAATCGTCAAGCGTCATGCCCGGCAGCGGACGAATATCCAGATGTAACTCGCAGCAGGCGCAAATACGGTTTGCCGCGTCGCCACCGTGGATATGCCCCAGATTCAGCGTTGGATACGGAACGGTAAACGCCTCATAGTGATAGCGCTCTTTTAGTTCATCGCGCAGTTGCAGGATACGCCCGATAGCATCATGCATTAACTCAATGGCGTTAACGCCGCGGGCCGGATCGCTGGAGTGTCCCGATTGCCCGAGCACGCGGATCGCATTAGAAATATGCCCTTTGTGCGCACGCACCGGCTGTAACGACGTCGGTTCACCGATAATTGCGCAGTCCGGACGCAGGGCGGTGGTTTCTGAAAAGTAACGCGCGCCCGCCATGCTGGTCTCTTCGTCAGCAGTAGCCAGAATATAAAGTGGTTTTTTCAGCTGCGTAACGTCAACGTCGCGCAGGGCATCAAGAATAAACGCAAAAAAGCCTTTCATATCGGCGGTGCCAAGACCGTACAGCTTGCCCTCATGCTCGGTCAGAGTGAACGGATCGCGCGTCCAGCGGCCGTCATCAAACGGCACGGTATCAGTATGTCCGGCGAGCAATAGCCCACCCGCACCCTGACCAATACTGGCCAGCATGTTAACTTTATTACGTGTGCCGGGCACCGGCTGCACTTCCACATTGAATCCCAAATCGCCAAACCAGCCTGCCAGCAGATTGATTAAAGACGCATTACTCTGATCCAGCGCTTCTTCCGTCGCGCTGATCGACGGAGTGGCGATCAGGGCGCGGTAAATCTCGATAAATGGGGGTAATTTCTTTTTCATTGTTGACACGCCTCGGGTCATGATAGTATCAATATTCATGCAGTATTTATGAATAAAAATACATTATCGTTGAGCGTAAGAAAACCCACCGGCTGTAAGGTGATGTTAATACGCTGAACAGAGTGAGGGAGATTTCGGTCTTCCCTGGCAAACAGACGCAGAAGGTGAACCGCCCTAATGTTAAATACGCTGATTGTGGGTGCCAGTGGTTATGCTGGCGCAGAGCTCGTGACCTATGTAAATCGCCATCCTGATATGACCATAACCGCTTTGACCGTCTCAGCGCAAAGCAATGATGCAGGAAAATTAATCTCTGATTTACATCCGCAGCTGAAAGGCATTGTTGATCTGCCTTTACAGCCGATGTCCGACATCAGCGAATTTAGCGCAGGCATCGACGTGGTGTTTCTTGCTACGGCGCATGAGGTTAGCCACGACCTGGCCCCGCAATTTCTGGCGGCAGGCTGCGTAGTGTTTGATCTCTCTGGCGCATTCCGGGTTAACGATCTGGCGTTCTATGAGAAATACTATGGCTTCACGCATCAGTATCCTGAACTGCTTGAGCAAGCGGTCTACGGGCTGGCGGAATGGAGTGTGAATCGTCTTAAAGAGGCAAATCTGATTGCCGTGCCGGGGTGTTATCCGACGGCGGCACAGCTCTCACTCAAGCCATTAATCGATAATAACCTGCTGGATCTGAATCAGTGGCCGGTCATTAACGCCACCAGCGGCGTCAGCGGCGCGGGACGTAAAGCGGCCATCGGCAATAGTTTTTGTGAAGTTAGCCTGCAACCCTACGGTATTTTTAATCATCGTCATCATCCGGAAATCAGTACCCATCTCGGTACGGACGTGATTTTTACGCCGCATCTGGGCAGTTTTCCGCGCGGCATTCTGGAAACTATTACCTGCCGCCTGAAACCGGGCGTCACGCAACAGCAGGTGGCCGACGTTTTCCAGCAAGCCTATGCCGATAAACCGCTGGTACGATTATATGATAAAGGCGTCCCCGCATTGAAAAACGTGGTGGGTTTGCCATTCTGTGATATCGGCTTTGCGGTACAGGGCGAGCATCTGATTGTGGTTGCTACAGAAGACAACCTGCTAAAAGGCGCAGCGGCGCAGGCCATGCAATGCGCCAATATTCGTTTCGGTTTTGCTGAAACTCAGTCTCTTATTTAGGGTGTGATCATGAATCCATTAATTATCAAACTGGGTGGCGTACTGCTTGATAGCGAAGAAGCGCTGGAACGTCTGTTTACCGCGCTGGTTAATTATCGCGAAGTCCATCAGCGTCCACTCATCATCGTTCACGGCGGCGGTTGCGTGGTGGATGAACTGATGAAGCAGCTTAATCTGCCGGTAACCAAGAAAAACGGCCTGCGCGTAACGCCTGCCGATCAAATCGATATTATTACCGGCGCGCTGGCAGGTACGGCGAATAAGACGCTGCTGGCGTGGGCGAAGAAGCATCATATTGCCTCTGTCGGTCTGTTTCTTGGCGATGGTGACAGCGTTAAGGTGACACAACTTGATGAAGCGTTAGGACATGTCGGTCTGGCGCAGCCTGGATCGCCGAAACTCATTAATACCTTACTGGACGGCGGTTTTCTGCCGGTTGTCAGCTCTATCGGCGTGACTGATGAAGGACAGCTGATGAATGTCAACGCTGACCAGGCCGCGACAGCACTGGCCGCCACGCTGGGTGCCGATCTGATCCTGCTCTCTGATGTCAGCGGCATTCTCGACGGCAAGGGGCAACGTATCGCCGAAATGACCGCGACGAAAGCCGAACAGCTTATTGCGCAGGGTATTATTACCGATGGCATGATTGTGAAAGTGAATGCCGCGCTGGATGCGGCCCGCACGCTGGGTCGTCCGGTTGATATCGCCTCATGGCGGCACGCCGAGCAGCTTCCGGCGTTGTTTAACGGTACGTCGATTGGTACACGTATTACGGCATAAGATTGACGACCTGATAGTCATTTTACGCTATCGGGCAACACTAACGAATAAAGGAAGAATGTTATGGCACTTTGGGGCGGGCGTTTTACTCAGGCAGCAGATCAACGGTTCAAACAGTTCAACGACTCTTTGCGCTTCGACTACCGTCTGGCCGAGCAGGATATCGTTGGCTCAGTCGCCTGGTCAAAAGCGCTGGTGACCGTCGGGGTGCTGACCGCTGACGAGCAGTTAGCGCTGGAAGAGGCCCTGAATGTACTGCTGGAGGACGTTCGTCTTAATCCGGCGCAGATCCTCGAAAGTAATGCCGAAGATATTCATAGCTGGGTCGAAGGCAAGTTGATCGATAAAGTCGGCCAGTTAGGTAAAAAACTGCATACCGGACGCAGTCGTAACGACCAGGTGGCGACCGATCTGAAACTATGGTGCAAGGAAACCGTGGGTGAGCTGCTGACGGCCAGCCGCCAGTTACAGAGCGCCCTGGTCGACACTGCACAGAATAATCAGGACGCCGTAATGCCGGGCTATACGCATCTTCAGCGCGCGCAGCCGGTGACTTTCGCCCACTGGTGTCTGGCCTATGTCGAGATGCTGGCCCGCGATGAAAGCCGTCTTCAGGATGCGCTTAAACGCCTGGACGTCAGCCCGCTGGGCTGCGGTGCGCTGGCGGGGACGGCATACGATATTGACCGTGAGCAGCTGGCCGGCTGGCTGGGTTTTGCGTCTGCCACCCGTAACAGTCTGGACAGCGTTTCTGACCGCGATCACGTGCTGGAACTGCTGTCTGACGCCTCCATCGGCATGGTGCATCTTTCCCGTTTTGCCGAAGATTTGATTTTCTTCAACACCGGTGAGGCGGGCTTTATTGAGCTGTCTGACCGCGTGACGTCCGGCTCGTCCCTGATGCCGCAGAAAAAAAACCCTGATGCGCTGGAGCTGATTCGCGGTAAATGCGGCCGCGTGCAGGGTGCGCTGACCGGCATGATGATGACGCTTAAAGGCCTGCCGCTGGCCTATAACAAAGATATGCAGGAAGACAAAGAAGGGCTGTTCGACGCGCTCGACACCTGGCTCGACTGTTTGCATATGGCCACCCTGGTACTCGACGGCATACAGGTTAAGCGTCCACGTTGCCAGGAGGCTGCCCAGCAAGGTTATGCTAACGCGACGGAGCTGGCAGATTACCTGGTGGCTAAAGGTATTCCATTCCGTGAAGCACATCATATTGTGGGCGAAGCGGTGGTGGAGGCGATTGCTCAGGGGAAACCGCTGGAAGAACTGTCGCTGGCGGATTTGCAAAAATACAGCCCGGTGATTAGCGATGACGTCTACCCAATCCTCGCGTTGCAATCGTGTCTGGATAAGCGTTCAGCCAAAGGCGGCGTATCACCGCAGCAGGTCGCGCAGGCGATTGCAGATGCGCAGGCGCGACTGATTTAAGTTTGCAAAACGGCCTGAGAACGTTGAGGTTCCCTCCGCAGACAATTGCCTCGTCCTCAGCCTGAGGACGACTCGCATCCCGCGCTCACTGCCCGGCGCAAAAAAAAAGCGGACCATCCGGTCCGCAAAAAATTCACGTTGGCTTTAGGTTCGAGAGAAACTCTCTGAAGGAGCAGTAGCCTTGAGGGTTAAAAAAGACACCGTCTCGCTTCTGGTGACAATTATTGTACAGAGAGCTTGATAGGGATAATCGTTCATTGCTATTCTATCTATCGCCATGAACTATCGTGGTGATGGAGGATTACAATGAATATTCGCGATCTTGAATACCTTGTCGCACTGGCCGAGCACCGGCATTTTCGTCGTGCTGCCGATTCCTGTCACGTGAGCCAGCCCACGTTAAGCGGACAAATTCGCAAGCTTGAAGACGAGCTGGGCGTGATGCTGCTTGAGCGTACCAGCCGTAAAGTCCTGTTTACGCAGGCGGGACTGCTACTGGTGGATCAGGCGCGCACCGTGCTGCGCGAGGTCAAAGTGCTCAAGGAGATGGCGAGTCAGCAGGGCGAAACCATGTCTGGCCCGCTGCATATTGGTCTGATCCCAACAGTCGGACCGTATTTGCTGCCGCATATTATTCCGATGCTACATCAGGCTTTCCCGAAGCTGGAAATGTACCTGCATGAAGCACAGACGCATCAACTGCTGGCACAGCTGGACAGCGGCAAGCTTGATTGTGCCATTCTGGCGCTGGTAAAAGAGAGTGAATCTTTTATTGAAGTGCCGCTATTTGATGAGCCGATGATGCTGGCGATCTACGATGATCATCCGTGGGCAGGGCGCGATCGCGTGCCGATGGGCGATCTGGCGGGCGAAAAACTGCTGATGCTGGAGGATGGACACTGTCTGCGCGATCAGGCGATGGGCTTTTGCTTTGAGGCCGGTGCTGATGAAGATACTCACTTTCGCGCTACCAGTCTTGAGACCCTGCGTAATATGGTCGCGGCAGGCAGCGGGATCACATTGCTGCCTGCGCTCTCGGTACCGCCGGAACGCAAGCGCGATGGTGTGATTTATGTGCCGTGTATTAAACCGGAGCCGCGCCGTACTGTCGGACTGGTCTACCGTCCTGGCTCACCGCTGCGTGGGCGCTATGAACAGCTGGCGGAGGCCATCCGCGAGAAAATGGATGGCCATTTCGAACAGCCGTTAAAACAGGCGATTTAAGCCGTTCAGGGCGGCAACCCGGTAGGCTTCAGCCATTGTCGGGTAATTGAAGGTGGTGTTAACAAAGTATTCAATCGTGTTACCACCGCCTTTCTGCTCCATAATCGCCTGGCCGATGTGAATAATTTCGGCCGCGCGCTCACCAAAGCAGTGTATTCCCAGAATCTCTTTGGTTTCGCGATGGAACAGGATCTTCAGTGTACCCACGTTCATACCCACAATCTGCGCTCGCGCCAGATGCTTAAACTGCGCCCGTCCCACTTCATACGGAACTTTCATTGCTGTTAGCTGCTGCTCGGTTTTGCCGACGGAGCTGATTTCCGGGATGGTATAGATGCCGGTCGGAATATCTTCAATAAGATGCGCAGTCGCCTCGCCTTTACTCATTGCCTGCGCGGCGATGCGTCCCTGATCGTAAGCCGCAGAGGCCAGACTCGGATACCCAATCACATCGCCAACGGCATAAATATGCGGCAGCGCGGTCTGATACATACTGTTCACTTTAAGCAGCCCGCGTCCGTCAGCCTGTAGACCGATGTTCTCCAGCGCCAGTGAATCGGTATTGCCGGTGCGTCCATTGGCATAGAGCAGACAGTCTGCCTTCAGCTTTTTGCCGGACTGAAGGTGCATAATGACGCCGTCATCCATACCTTCGATTTTCTCGTACTCTTCGTTATGACGAATAACGACACCGCTGTTCCAGAAGTGATAAGAAAGCGAGTCCGACATTTCCTGATCGAGAAAGGCCAGCAGACGGTCGCGGGTATTGATCAAATCCACTTTGACGTTCATTCCCCGGAAAATTGACGCATATTCACAGCCAATGACTCCTGCACCATAGATAATCACATGGCGTGGCTCATGATGCAGACTCAGAATAGAGTCGCTGTCGTAAACGCGTGGATGTGAAAAATCGACGTTATCCGGGCGATAAGGCCGCGAACCGCAGGCAATCACAAACTTTTCTGCCGTCAGGGTCTCAACCGAACCATCGGGACAGGCCAGCGCCAGCGTGTGGTCGTCAACAAAGCTGGCATCGCCCTGCAGAATTTCACAATGATTACGCTCATAAAATCCCTGCCGCATACGCGTTTGCTGGTTAATAACGTTATCGGCATGGTTAAGGATATCGGCAAATGAGGAACGTAAAAGGCGGGAATGATCGCTATAAAGAGGATTTTGGTTAAATTCGATAATGCGGCTGACGGCGTGGCGAAGGGCTTTTGAAGGAATTGTGCCCCAGTGGGTACAGCCACCGCCGACATTGTTATAGCGCTCAATGACGGCGACGCGCGCTCCTTGCTTAACCAGTCCCATCGCAGCACCTTCGCCGCCGGGGCCGGACCCAATGACAATTACATCATAATCCCAGGAATGTGGCATGGTATGAATCACCTGTTTTTACACATAAAATAAACATAATGATAACATTCGCCGCTCTTTAACCCAATTATCGTTGTGCTTTTTTGCGGCAATAAAACAGAAATAGCTCGTAAACAATCATTCACAACCTGTGCAAACCGATCCGTTTTAATCTCTGGTATAGTGCCAGCTGGGCCTTTGGAAGGATTCAGACATCGTGATGGGCGTTAGAGCACAACAAAAAGAAAAAACCCGCCGTTCGCTGGTGGAAGCAGCATTTAGCCAACTAAGCGCAGAGCGCAGTTTTGCCAGCTTAAGTCTGCGAGAAGTGGCGCGCGAAGCGGGGATTGCCCCCACGTCATTCTATCGTCATTTTCGCGATGTTGATGAGCTTGGCCTGACCATGGTCGATGAGAGCGGTTTAATGTTGCGTCAGCTTATGCGCCAGGCGCGACAGCGTATTGCCAAAGGCGGGAGTGTTATCCGTACGTCTGTCTCAACATTTATGGAGTTCATCGGCAATAACCCGAATGCGTTTCGTCTGCTGCTGCGCGAACGCTCAGGAACATCAAGTGCATTTCGCGCCGCCGTCGCCCGTGAAATTCAGCATTTTATTGCTGAACTTGCTGACTATCTGGAACTGGAAAGTCATATGCCACGGGCGTTTACGGAAGCGCAGGCTGAAGCAATGGTCACGATTGTTTTTAGCGCGGGAGCAGAGGCGCTGGATGTGACCGCAGAACAGCGCAGACAATTAGAGGAGCGGCTGGTATTACAGCTGCGTATGATCTCTAAGGGTGCGTATTACTGGTATCGTCGGGAGCAGGAGAAGCCGACAAAACAGGTCGAGGAGAGAGAAAGGTCATGAAACAGACTATTCAGGATCGCGGTACGTTGCTGCTGGCGCTGATCGCGGGCTTATCTATCAACGGCACATTTGCCGCGCTGTTCAGCGCCATCGTGCCTTTTTCCGTGTTTCCGATTATTTCGCTGGTGCTGACGATTTACTGTTTACATCAGCGCTACCAGAATCGCACCATGCCCGTAGGGCTTCCCGGCCTGGCAGCAGGCTGTTTTATTCTGGGCATTTTGCTTTACAGCACGGTCGTGCGCGCAGAATATCCGGCGATAGGCTCCAACTTCCTGCCTGCGGTGCTGTCGGTGATTCTGGTGTTCTGGGTCGGTTTCCGGATGCGTAATCGTCAGCACGAGCTGTCAGAGTAAGATAACCGGGCGGCCTGCCCGGTCTGGAGTCGTAGCCTGTATTAACGCTTAAGCTTACCTGCGCGTCAGCAGTACGCCGCATTCCATATGATGGGTATACGGGAACTGATCGAACAGCGCCAGGCGTTCTATACGGTGCGTCTGGCTTAGCGTCTCCAGATTTTTGCACAGCGTTTCCGGATTACAGGAAATGTATAAAATACGCGGATAGGCCTGCACCATCTTCTCGGTTTCACTGTCCAGCCCGCTACGCGGTGGATCAACAAAAATCGTCTCGCACTGATAACTTTTCAGATCGATTCCCTGCAGGCGGTTAAACTCCCGCGCGCCGTTCATGGCCTGGGTGAACTCTTCTGCCGCCATGCGAATAATCTGCACATTATCGATATGATTTGCGCTGATGTTGTATTGTGCTGCCGCCACGGACGGCTTGGCAATTTCGGTGGCTAATACGCGATCGAAATTACGCGCCAGCGCCAGCGAAAAGTTGCCGTTTCCGCAGTACAGCTCCAGCAAGTCGCCGGTTGCGTTTTGCGTCGCGTCCAGCGCCCACTCCAGCATCTGAATATTCATCGCGGCGTTTGGCTGGGTGAAACTGTTTTCAACCTGACGATAAACCATTTCACGACCGCCGACCGGCAGACGCTCATCAATATAATCCTGGTCCAGAGCAATCTTGGTTTTCGTCGCCCGGCCAATCAAATGCACATTAAGATTTTGTGCGCGCAGCGCATCACGCAATATTTCGGCCTGCTGACGCCACTCGTCATCCAGCTTTTTATGGTACAGCAGGCTAACAACGGCCTGATTGCTCAGGGTTGTCAGGTAATCAACCTGAAAGAGCTTATGGCGTAATACCGGGTTATTACGTACGCCTTCAAGTACCGCGCTCATCAGCTGATTAATTAATTCACTGGCCGCCGGAAAACGATCGACGCGAATGCGATTTTTCGTCTGCTGGTCGAACATGATGTGATAGAGGTCGTCGCCATCATGCCAGATACGGAATTCAGCACGCATACGATAGTGACTGACCGGAGAACGAAACACCTCTGGAACCGGCGCGGCGAAAGGCGTCATCATACTTTGCAAACGGACGACTTTTTCTGCCAGTTGCGCGTCGTACTGTTCTGTCGGGAGATGTTCGGGGGTCATGATGCGTCCTGAATGAAAGAGAATTAGGCGGGGATTGTAGGGATTGTGCCAGGGATGTCCAGCCTTTATCAACCATAGCAGTATGGACATCTATACGTATCTAATTGTAGCATTCTGTTTCCGGTCTCTAATGAGTGAATAGGGAATCCAGTGTAAATCTGGAGCTGACGCGCAGCGGTAAAGACTGGCGGGATGAAATCTACAGACACTGCGTAATAACGTGGGAAGTCTTCGTCCATTTAACGCCACCTAGCCCGAAGACCTGCCGGGATCACGTCGCATTTGGTTTCATCATCGCGTGCTATAGATGAGGCTTGCGGCATCCTTCTTATATTGTGGATGCTTTTACAATGATTAAAAAAGCTTCGCTGCTGACGGCATTTTCCGTCACGGCATTTTCTGGCTGGGCGCAGGATAGCAACCCGGACACTCTGGTGGTCACAGCAAATCGATTCGAACAGCCGGTCAATACCGTTCTGGCGCCGGTAAGCGTCGTCACGCGTCAGGATATCGATCGCTGGCAGTCCACGTCGGTAACTGACGTTATGCGCCGCTTGCCGGGCGTTGATATTGCGCAAAACGGTGGTATCGGCCAGCTCTCTTCTCTTTTCATTCGCGGGACCAACTCCAGCCATGTGCTGGTGCTGGTTGACGGCATCCGTCTTAATCAGGCGGGCGTTAGCGGCTCGTCCGATCTGAGCCAGTTCCCGATATCGCTGGTGCAGCGCATCGAGTATGTGCGCGGACCGCGTTCGGCCATGTATGGTTCGGATGCCATTGGTGGGGTCGTCAATATCATTACCACGCGCGAAAAAGACGGCAGCACATTAAACGCGGGCGTGGGTTCGCACGGTTATCAGAATTACGGCGGCAGTACGCAGCAAACGCTGGGCGACTCTACGCGTGCGACCCTGGCCGGTGACTATACCTATACCAAAGGTTTTGACGTCGTCGCCGACGGCAATAATGGTGGACTGGCCCAGCCTGACGGCGACGGCTTTATGAGCAAGACGTTGTATGGCACGCTTGAACATGATTTCTCTGACCAGTGGACCGGTTTTATTCGGGGTTATGGTTACGATAATCGTACGGCCTATGATGGCTACTACAGTTCATTTTCGCCGGATGTGCTGGTCGATACGCGCCAGCTTTACAGCCAGACGTGGAATGCAGGGCTGCGCTTTAACCAGGATATATTCCATTCACAGCTTTATTCGGGCTATAGCCACAGTAAGGATTACAACTACGATCCTCATTTGGGACGCTACGAGTCTTCGGCAACGCTGGACGAAATCAAACAGTACAACGTCCAGTGGAGCAACACCGTTGATATTGGACGCGGTAACATCGGCGCGGGTGTTGACTGGCAGAAGCAAAGCACGGAGCCGGGTACAAATTATGTGACCAATGGCTATGACCTGCGTAACACCGGGATTTATCTGACCGGCTTGCAGCAAGTTGCCGATTTTACCTTTGAGGGTGCTGCCCGCAGTGACGATAACTCGCAGTTTGGTCAGCACGGTACCTGGCAGGGAAGCGTCGCGTGGGAGTTCATCGACGGTTATCGCGCTATTGCTTCTTATGGCACGGCATTCAAAGCGCCAAATCTGGGGCAGCTTTACGGCTTTTACGGCAGCAAGAATCTTGATCCTGAAGAGAGCAAGCAGTGGGAAGGCGCATTTGAAGGTCTGACCGCTGGGGTAAACTGGCGCGTCTCGGGGTATCGCAATGATGTTGATGATCTTATCGACTATAACGATCAGCTGATGAAATATTACAATGTCGGCAAAGCACGTATTAAAGGTGTCGAAGCAACGGCAACGTTTGATACCGGTCCGTTAACGCATAACATCGGTTATGACTATGTGGATGCCCGTAACGCCAGAACCGATCGGCCGCTGGCTCGTCGGGCAAAACAGCAGGTCAAGTATCAGCTCGATACGCAAGTCTATGATTTTGACTGGAGTCTGACCTACCATTATCTCGGGACCCGTTATGATGCTGACTACAGTGCCTATCCGACCCGAACAGTCAAAATGGGCGGCGTAAGTTTGTGGGATGCGGCAGTATCATATCCAGTCACCTCACATCTCACAGTTCGTGGTAAAATAGCTAACCTGTTCGATAAAGATTACGAGACAGTTTATGGCTACCAAACTGCAGGGCGAGAATACAACTTGTCTGGCAGCTACACCTTCTGATCTGCGACCCACTGTGCTGGTGTTTGACTCCGGCGTCGGTGGGTTATCGGTCTACCGCGAGGTTCGACATCTTCTGCCGGACCTTCACTATATTTACGTTTTCGATAATGTCGCATTCCCTTATGGGGAGAAAAGTGAAGCCTTTATCGTGGAGCGCGTGGTTGACATCGTCACGGCGGTCCAGGCGCGTTATCCGCTGGCGCTGGCGATTATCGCCTGTAACTCGGCCAGCACCGTTTCATTACCCGCCCTGCGTGAAAAGTTCACTTTCCCGGTTGTCGGTGTTGTTCCGGCGATCAAACCTGCCGCCCGATTAACGGCGAATGGTATTGTGGGCCTGCTGGCCACGCGCGGGACGGTAAAACGCCCTTATACGCATGAGTTAATCGCCCGCTTCGCTAACGAATGTAAAATCGAAATGCTTGGTTCAGCAGAGCTGGTGGAGTTAGCTGAGGCCAAACTTCAGGGTAAACCTGTACCTTTAGAAGCGCTGCAACGAATTCTGCGCCCGTGGCTACGAATGCCTGAGCCGCCGGATACCGTGGTATTGGGCTGTACGCACTTCCCTTTATTACAAGAAGAGTTATCGCAAGTGCTGCCTGAAGGAACGCGTCTTATTGATTCCGGGGCGGCGATTGCACGTCGTGCGGCCTGGTTACTTGAGCACGACGCGCCGGATGCAAAATCGCGGGATGCCAGTATCGCGTTTTGCATGGCATTTACACCGGCGACAGAGCAATT
>Ga0302347_1001566_pt1 | contig 26961 bp, 20 predicted proteins | sample PhyWR1_FD_202178 | JGI IMG/M metagenome (GOLD analysis project Ga0302347, IMG submission 202178) | Leaf surface microbial communities from wheat plants in UC Gill Tract Community Farm, Albany, California, United States - DLSL W.R1 (v2)... | ecosystem: Host-associated > Plants > Phyllosphere >...
TGCTGACCTTTAACATCAACACGCTGCAAGGTCACTTCAAGGCCAACGGTAAAGATCACCACTCCCGTCGTGGTCTGATCCGCATGGTAAACCAGCGTCGTAAGCTGCTGGACTACCTGAAAGGCAAGGACATCAGCCGTTACGCTGCGCTGATCGCTCGCCTGGGTCTGCGTCGCTAATAGCGATGTTGCTAGAGGCTGGTTGTTTGTTGCGCGCCTGTGGGGTTCCCACGGGCGTGCGGCAGGCTTCCAGCCTCAAGTTTTATCTGGACCAGACGGATTCTTACGAAAGCTCACCCTAACGGCTGCTTTCGTAAGCATCTTGAGTCGGGCACGTCCCGGCGGTGCACACGTTTTTCGCAAGAAACCCGTTCCCCAAGAGTCACAAAGAGAAGGTAGGACACCGTGAACCCGGTTATCAAAAAATTCCAGTTCGGTCAGTCGACCGTCACCCTCGAGACTGGCCGTATCGCCCGTCAGGCTTCCGGCGCAGTATTGGTCACCGTTGACGACGACGTCAGCGTGTTGGTGACCGTTGTCGGTGCCAAACAAGCTGATGCAGGCAAGGGCTTCTTCCCTCTGTCTGTTCACTATCAAGAAAAAACCTACGCCGCGGGTAAAATCCCGGGCGGTTTCTTCAAGCGTGAAGGTCGCCCTTCCGAGAAAGAAACCCTGACCTCGCGTCTGATCGACCGTCCGATCCGCCCGCTGTTCCCGGAAGGCTTCATGAACGAAGTGCAGGTTGTCTGCACCGTTCTGTCCACCAGCAAGAAAACCGATCCGGACGTCGCTGCGATGATCGGTACCTCGGCTGCGCTGGCCATCTCCGGTATTCCTTTTGATGGTCCAATCGGCGCAGCCCGCGTTGCTTACCACGAAAGCACTGGCTACCTGTTGAACCCGACTTACGAGCAACTGGCCGCTTCGAGCCTGGACATGGTTGTTGCCGGTACGTCGGAAGCCGTGTTGATGGTTGAATCGGAAGCCAAAGAGCTGACCGAAGACCAGATGCTGGGCGCGGTACTGTTCGCTCACGACGAGTTCCAGGTTGTTATCCAGGCCGTTAAAGAACTGGCTGCTGAAGCTGCCAAGCCAACGTGGGACTGGGCTGCTGCCCCAGAAGCCACCGCACTGCTGGGCGCTATCCGTGCCGAGTTCGGCGAGGCGATCTCCCAGGCTTACACCATCACCATCAAGGCCGACCGTTACGCTCGTCTGGGCGAACTGAAAGACCAAGTGGTTGCCAAGCTGTCCGGTGAAGAAGGCCAGCCTTCTGCCAGCGAAGTTAAAGCTGCCTTCGGCGAAATCGAATACCGCACCGTTCGCGAAAACATCGTAAACGGCAAGCCGCGTATCGATGGCCGTGACACCAAGACTGTTCGTCCTCTGAACATCGAAGTTGGCGTTCTGCCAAAAACTCACGGTTCGGCACTGTTCACCCGTGGTGAAACTCAGGCGCTGGTGGTTGCAACGCTGGGTACTGCCCGTGATGCACAACTGCTGGATACCCTGGAAGGCGAGAAAAAAGACCCGTTCATGCTGCACTACAACTTCCCTCCGTTCTCGGTAGGTGAGTGTGGTCGTATGGGTGGTGCAGGTCGTCGCGAAATCGGTCACGGCCGTCTGGCACGCCGTTCGGTTCAGGCCATGCTGCCTGCTGCTGACGTGTTCCCGTACACCATCCGTGTGGTATCGGAAATCACTGAATCCAACGGTTCCAGCTCCATGGCTTCGGTCTGTGGTGCATCCCTGGCACTGATGGATGCTGGTGTTCCGATGAAGGCACCGGTTGCCGGTATCGCCATGGGCCTGGTTAAGGAAGGCGAGAAGTTCGCAGTTCTGACCGACATCCTGGGTGACGAAGACCACCTGGGCGACATGGACTTCAAAGTAGCCGGTACCTCCAAAGGTGTTACCGCGCTGCAGATGGACATCAAGATCAAAGGCATCACCGAAGAAATCATGGAGATCGCCCTGGGCCAAGCCCTGGAAGCTCGCCTGAACATCTTGGGCCAGATGAACCAGATCATCGGTCAGTCGCGTAACGAACTGTCGGCTAACGCGCCGACCATGATCGCGATGAAAATCGACACCGACAAAATCCGTGATGTTATCGGTAAAGGCGGCGCGACTATCCGTGCAATCTGTGAAGAAACCAAGGCTTCGATCGACATCGAAGACGACGGTTCGATCAAGATCTTCGGCGAGTCCAAAGAAGCAGCAGAAGCGGCTCGTCAGCGCGTTCTGAGCATCACCGCTGAAGCTGAAATCGGCAAAATCTACATTGGTAAGGTTGAGCGCATCGTCGACTTCGGCGCATTCGTCAACATCCTGCCAGGCAAAGACGGCCTGGTTCACATCTCGATGCTGAGCGATGCTCGTGTTGAGAAAGTGACTGACATTCTGAAAGAGGGTCAGGAAGTGGAAGTACTGGTACTGGACGTGGACAACCGCGGCCGTATCAAGCTGTCGATCAAAGACGTAGCTGCTGCCAAGGCGTCGCAAGCTTAATCGCTGCGAACGCCTGCTTTGAAAAAGGATCCTTCGGGATCCTTTTTTTGTGCCCGCACTAAAAACAGTGCAAAAGGCCATGATCGAAAACCCGCAACTTGCATGCTGATTTGAATGGCGTCATGCAATCTGCACGACAGACTAAAACTGACTGCTACATAAGTCATTGAAAATAAAGGATTTTATTGTTTTAGAAAGTTGGCACAGGCCCTGCAATAGTACTGATAACCCTGCTGCTGTGAGACGGCGCAGATTTTTAAGAAGACAGGAGTTACTTGTATGAAGAAGTTCGCTATTGCTGCCGCAACTGCCACCGCTCTGACCATGACTCTGGCCAACGCTGCGTTCGCAGCTCAAGCAACGACTCAAGCGCCGATGGTTGTTGCCGCGGGTGAAGTCACCAAAGCCAAGGAAGCTACTTCTGATACTTGGATCACGACCAAAGTTAAATCTGACCTGCTGACCGAAAAGGGCATTCCAGGTTCGGACATCAAAGTTGAAACCAACAAAGGTGTAGTGTCCCTGTCCTCGACAGTTGCGATCACCGATGCGCAGAAAAAGATCGCGGTCGACATCACCAAGAAAATCAAAGGCGTTCAAGCTGTTTCGGCTGACGGCCTGAAAGCAGAGTAATCCCGCTAATTCGTAGAGCCGGGGGAAAGCAGGAGCAGGTGATTTAAGCGTTACGCCTGCAGCTTTCAGAATAGGTTCATGCGACGGCCACACGGATGTGGTCATTACAGCCCCCGGCGTACTGCGCCGGGGGCTGTTCTATTTTTGTAGGGCCAAGATCAAAAGATCGCAGCCTTCGGCAGCTCCTACAGGCCGGGTGGATAGCCGCAAGGTGCCGCCCGTCTTCGGTGCTCAGGCCACCGATAATCGTCAGCATCCCCCAATCGGTTCCCTCTCCTGCGGGAGAGGGCTAGGGTGAGGGGGCTTTTAGATCAAAAGCCAGATCAAAAGATCGCGAGACAAGCTCGCTCCTACAGGGCGCTCAGAATCTATCGCTTATTTTTTGTGTGATGACTGTCGAGGCACGAAGGTTTCAGGCCTTTACTCGCTGTCCAAATGCAGCGGTGAAATCACCCGGCCATCGCTTTCGGCTTCGCCCAAAGTGGCGTCGATGAAATACACGCGCTCATCAGCCAAACCGCCTTTGTCGACGAGGTAGTCCTTGATACTGCTCGCCCGCTCCTGGCCCAGTTGGCGCAGTAGCACGTCGCTTTTACTCCAGAAGTCGATCAACGCGGCACTCATCTTGGCAGCGCGTTCATCGCGACTCAGCTTGGCCCACTCCGCAGGGGGTTGCTGCTTGAGACGTGCCCGGTAGATGCCTTCCAGCAAGGTGCCTTTTTCATCCTCAGGGACCTTCAGCAACGATGCCTGAGCAGGCACTTTGTCGCCACGGCGCTGGAGGATCTTGTAGTAGTTGTACTGGTACTCACGCTCCAGACGTTCTTGGGCAATCAGCGGGCCGTCGCTGCTGCGGGCAGCCGTGCCTTCAATCTCCAAACGCAGTGCCGGGCGTTGTTTCAAGGCTTGCGCCAATGTGTTCAGGGCCTTTTGCGCTTCCGGGCTCAGTTCGCTCGAGCCTGGCGCGAATGACACTGTGCCAAGGTCTTCAGAGCCGCCGCCGGTGATCAGCCCGCCAATAAACTTGAACGGCGCTTGGGCGGCACGCAGGACCAAGTTGCGCAAGGTTTGCCAAACAATCGGCATCACTCTGAACTGCGGGTTGTTCAGGTCGCCTGTTACCGGCAATTCGATCGAAATCGTCCCGTCGGTATCTTTAAGCAAGGCCACCGCCAGTTTCAGCGGCAGATTGACGGCGTCGGGGCTATCGACCTTCTCACCCAGTTGCAACTGCTCAATCACCACCTTGTTCTCAGCCTTAAGCTGGCCTTTGGTAATCAGGTAGTGAAGGTCCAGGCTCAGTCGGCCCTTGCGAATGCGATAACCGGCGAATTTGCCTGAATAGGGCGTCAGCGTGGTCAGTTCGACGCGTTTGAAGCTGGTGGCGATATCGAGGCTGGCCATCGGGTCAAAAGGATTGACGTTACCCTTGATCGTGACCGGCGCGTAGCGGTCAACCTTGCCCGCCACATTCACACTGGCCGGTTTGGCCTGACGGCTGTCAATGGTGCCAATCTCACCGTTGAGCTGTTGAATGGCCGTGGCAAAAAACGGTGTCAGGGTGAAGTCGGCAAAGTTGGCCGAGCCGTCATTGATCGCAATGCCGCCCACATGAATGGCCAAAGGCTTGCTCGCGCTTGCTGCCGGTTTGGTCGCGCTTTTCGCATCCTTATTCGGGGCTTGCGGGATTAACAAGTCGTCAATGTTGGTGGTGCGGTCATCATTGATCATGAAGCGCACGTAGGGCTGTGTCAGGTTGACCTTGGCAATCGACAGGCTGTCGTCGTGCTGGTACTTGAGGTTTTCGAGTACCAGGCGCTGCCACTTCAGGAAATCACGGTTTTTCATCGTGTCCAGCGTGTGCAACTGATCGACCTGGGCACGGCCTTCTACGGTAAAGGCCAGCGGTTCGGTGCCTTTGAGGTCCACCGCCAGATCACTGCCGAGCATGCCGCTGCGCAGTTCCAGGCGCAGAAACGGGTCGATGTAGGCTTGGGCGACCCGCAGGTCGATGTCTTTGGTGGTGACTTTGAGTTTCGCGCTGATCGGGCTCAAGTTGACGTCGCCGCTGGCCGTCAACTTGCCTTGTTTACCCACTCCGGTGTCGAGTGCGACCGAGAAGGGCGAGCGATTAAGGCTGTCAAAATTCTTCAGGTTGAGGTTAAGCGGGCCAACATCCAGCGCGACGGGTGTTTTGGGCTCTTTGTCGGCCAGGTGCACACGGTAGTCGCGCAACTCAACATCCTTGAGCAGCACTTGCCAGGGTTTGCTGGGCGCTACCGGGGCCGGTTTGGGAGCTTCAACGGTGACGACCTCATCGGTTTTTGGTGCCGGTTTGGCCGGTTGGCTGGCAAACAGCTTTTGCCAGTCGAGCTGACCATCTTTTTCGCGAGCGGCCCAGGTCTCTAGGTTGTTACTCTGGATTTTGCCGACCACCACCTGCTGTTTGGCCAAATCGACAGTAGTGTCGCTGACCGTCAAACGTTCCAGGCGCGCCAGCGGACGACCATCCGGGGCATTGACCTTAAACGGCGCAATGCTGGCTGTGAGGTTGTTCAGGACCAGTTCGGTGTCTTTGGCCAGGTTCAGCGTGTAGTCCGTGCTGAAGTTCAGCACGCCGTTTTCAAGCACCAAGGGCAGTGCATCGCGCACATACGGCCACCAGGCTTTCATTTGGCTGTCGGTGACGCTGAGCTTGCCGCTGGAGGCAATCGGGACCAGGCTCAGTGTGCCGGTCCAGTCGATGCGCCCACCCGCTGGACCGTTCGCCACCAGTGTCATGTTGGCGTTGTCTTCGGGCAGGGTGCTGAGGTTTTTCAGCTCAAGGTTCATCGAGTCATACAGAAACTCGATCGGCTCGCTGGGCCGCTGATCAATAAAATGCAGGTAGCCGTCAGCGAGCTTGATGGTGTCGATGCGTACCGGGAAAGGTTTGCTGTCGGGGTTGTCAGGCGTTGGCTCGCTGGCTGGCAACTTGAACAGCTGGGCCAGATTGAACGTGCCGTCCTTGTTGAACAGTAGTTCGGTCTTGGGCTTGTCCAGTTGCACGTCGGTCAGGTGCAGGGCTTTGGTCCACAGGCTGTCGACTTGCAGGTTGGTGTAAAGGCGGTCGAACCCGACTTGTTCCTTGCCGGGTTCGCCCACTCTAAAGCCCCACAGCGTCAGCTCGAGGCTGAAGGGATTGAACTCCAGCCGGTCGAGTTTGGCCGGAACACTGGCGTAGTTGGCTAGCTGCTGATTGATGATGCGCAAGCCGACGCCGGGCACGATAAAGAAGCCCAGCACGCTATAAATCGCGATAGCCGTTAACACTGCGCCAATGGCGCGTAACAATCCTTTGAGCATGTGAGGCGTCGTCTTTACGTTCAGGAGTGCCTTTGAGTATGGCACGCGTTTCCGGTTCCGATATGAGCGCCTTATTTCGTGTAGGACTTTTCCCTTTGGTGCCGCGTTTTAGAACTGCAAAATCAGTGTTTTCAGCGGCGGCTGGTTATCCATGGACGGGAAGTCTGCAGCGGGTGTCAGGACCTGCCAGTCGCGCACGGGGCGACCAGCCTTCTCGGCGCAGCGCAAGACTTGCTCACGCCAATCGTCCATGCTGACTTTTGCCAGGTTGTTACAACAGATCAGCACCCCGTCCTTGGCGGTGGTGAGTACCGCAGGCTTGAGCAGGCTTTGATAGTCGCGCAGCAGGTCGACGGTGCCGAATGCACTTTTGGCCCAGGCGGGCGGGTCGAGCAGCACCAGGTCGTATTCACGCTGATCGAGGCGCGGGTAGGCCGGCAGTTTGTGACGGCGTTGTACGATGGGCAGCCCGGCCAGTTGGCGGATCGCGGCGAAGTAGTCGGACTGCACAAACTTCATTTTTTTCAGTTCCGGGTTCAGCAGGCCATTTTCACGGCCTACCGCCAGGTTGCCCTCGGCAAAGTCCAGGTTGCAGACTTCACTGGCCCCGCCCGCGGCTGCGCTCAGGCCCACACCGCAGGTGTAGGCAAAGAGGTTGAGGACGCTTTTACCGGCGCTGTGTTGTTTGACCCAGCCGCGTGCATTACGCAGATCGAGAAACAACAGCGGGTCCTGGCCAGCATGGCGACCGCGTACGCGGTAGTTGAGCCCCCATTCGTGACCGACCATGTCAGCCAGCGCAGTGTCTTCAGCTCGGTACACCGAGTCTTCGCGATCGATGCGCGAGTTGCCCTGGGAGCGGTCGTTGTAGACCAGCAGCAATTCCAGGCCCAGGTGTTGGTTGATGGCGTCATGCAGTTGCAGCAGATCATCGCGCTCCAGGCGCTGATGGAAGCTTTGCACCAGCAACTGCGGGCCGTAGCGGTCGATGGTCAAACCGCCGGCGCCTTCCTGGCTGCCGTGGAACAGGCGATAGCAATCTGTGCCCTGGCTGTGCAGTTCGGCCAGCAGATCGTGACGATTATCGAGGGCGGCGCGCAGCGCCTGATTCAAGGAAGACATGCGTTGCGCCTTGGGGGACAGATAAGGCGCGGCAGTTTAACAGAACAGACGCTGTCACCGCTGCCTGGCACCCGTCATTCAAGCCCCATACGCCGTCGTGCGTGTTGCACCGAGCCATTGCGCACGGCCCAGCGCAAGATCGGCGCGGTGCTGTTCACGCACGTGCGCACGATCTGGCGGGTGACAGGACGTTGTTCAAGCCCAAGTTGATCACTGGCCCAATCGGGCAGCAAATCAATCCCGGCCTGCATCATCAATGCCCCAAACGGTTTGGCCAGCAGGCTGGGGGCGGGGGCATTGAGCAGCAGGCGAATCACTTCATGGCTGCGTTCATCGCACAGCAACTGCGGGCGAACACGGTCGAGGTACTCGGCGATTTGCTGGCGTGAACGCGGCACCTGCGTAGCGCCCAGGCGTTCAGCGATCAAGGCAATTTCGTCGTAGTAACGGTCTTGATCTTCGCCAGACAAATGCGGATTACGGTAGCGAAGATGGGCCGCAAGAAAGTTGCTGACTTCGGCCACATGCACCCAGGTGAGCAGTTCCGGGTCGCTGGCGGCATAAGACCGGCCATCAAGCCCGGTACCGGTCACTTGCAGGTGAATGGTGCGTACTTTGTCGATCAACCAGTTGGCGTCCGCGGTGGAGCCAAAGGTAGTGCCAGAAATAAACTGCCCGGTGCGCCGCAACCGGCCCAGCATGTCCTGGCGGAAATTGGAGTGGTCCCATACCCCGGCCAAGGCCAGTGGGTGCAAGGCTTGCAGCATCAAGGCGCTGATGCCGCCAATCAGCATGCTGGTGAAGTCACCGTGCACACGCCAACTGATCGAGTCCGGGCCAAACAGGCCAGGGTCGCCTTTAGGGGTTTCGAGGTCGAGACGCCCGAGCGAAAGCCCGGTGAGGCTCATGATCTGGCGTTCGATGGGGCGGCGGATAAGTTCCATGGGGCCTCGGTTGAGCCAGCCAGTCGGGAAGACTGGCTGGCTATCAATCAACCGCGATGACGGCCGCGGAAGTAGTTGATCAGACCTTGGGTCGATGCGTCTTCAGCTGGCTCTTCGAGGTTGCCGGTCAGGCGGTTGTAAACGCCTTTGCCGAGTTCTTTGCCCAGCTCAACGCCCCACTGGTCGAACGCGTTGATGCCCCAGATAACGCTTTGTACGAAGACTTTGTGCTCGTACAGCGCCACCAGCGCACCCAGGCGGCGCGGGCTGATGCGTTCAACCACCAAGGTATTGCTCGGACGGTTGCCCGGGATGACCTTGTGCGGCGCGAGTTTTTGCACTTCGTCTTCGCTCATACCCTTGTCGCGCAACTCGGCTTCGGCTTCTGCACGGGTTTTACCCAGCATCAGCGCCTGGCTCTGCGACAAGCAGTTGGCGTACAGCCATTGATGGTGATCGGACACCGGGTTGAAGCTGACAATCGGCACGATAAAGTCGGCCGGAATTAACTGGGTGCCTTGATGCAGCAACTGGTGATAAGCGTGCTGACCGTTGCAGCCTACGCCGCCCCAGATCACCGGGCCGGTGTCGGTCGAAACCGGTGTGCCGTCCTGGCGCACGCTCTTGCCGTTGGATTCCATGTCCAGCTGTTGCAAGTGCTTGGTGATGTTACGCAGGTAGTGGTCGTACGGCAGGATCGCGTGGCTTTGCGCGCCCCAGAAGTTGCCGTACCACACACCCAGCGCGGCCATCAGCACCGGCATGTTCTGTTCGAACGGGGCGTTCTGGAAGTGCTGGTCCATGCTGTATGCACCGGACAGCAGTTCTTTGAAGTTGGACATCCCGATGGCCAGTGCAATCGGCAAACCGATGGCCGACCACAGCGAGTAACGACCGCCTACCCAGTCCCACATCGGGAAGATGTTTTCTTCGCGAATACCGAACGCTACGGCCGCCGCGTTGTTGCTCGACACGGCGATAAAGTGACGATGAAGTTCAGCCTCCGAACCACCCTGAGCCAAGTACCAGGCCCGCGCTGCTTGAGCGTTCTTGAGGGTTTCGAGGGTGTTGAAGGATTTCGACGAGACGATAAACAGCGTGGTTTCGGCGCGCAGTTTTGCGGTCAGTTCGTGGAACTCACTGCCGTCGATGTTCGCCAGATAGTGGCAGCGAACGCCTTTTTGCGCGTAGGACAGCAGTGCTTCAGACACCAGCTCAGGGCCGAGGAACGAGCCGCCAATGCCGATGTTGACCACGTCAGTGATTGGTTTTTCGGTATAACCACGCCACAGACCGTCGTGAATCCGGCCGACCAGCTCGGTCATTTGGTTCAGGACTTTGTGCACCTGCGGCATGATGTTGACGCCGTTCACCGACAGTTTGTCGGCCACAGGGCGACGCAGTGCCGTGTGCAGGGCCGGGCGACCTTCGGAGGCATTGACGATGTCGCCTTCAAACAGCGACTTGATCGCGTTTTTAAGGTCGGCTTCGTTGGCCAGATTGACCAGCAAGCTGCGGGTCTGGTCGGTGATCAGGTTTTTCGAGTAATCCAGAAACAACCCGCAGCTGCTGAGGGTGAAATCCTCAAAGCGCTTGGGGTTGCTGTTGAACGCATCGCGCATGCTGAAATGTTGCATGTCGGCGCGGTGAAGTTTGAGCGCTTGCCAGGCGGGCAGAGCGGTAACGTCGTGAGGAGTGCGGTAGTACGCCATCGCTGCGAATATCCTTTTGCTTGAACTGCCTTTTGGACACTGAAAACACCGAAACCTTCGATCTGAGGTCAAGATTTCGGCTGGTCTGATTCTGCGCTTCATTCAGAAGCAGGGCGATTACAGTAAACCTCGCGCCTGCTTCTGTCTCGGCTTTGTCTGACACTGCTGCGTAACTTTTGTCACGAGCATGTTACTCGGGTACTACACAGTTTTCAGTGATAGGTGAAGGTTAGGCGGCGGATCTGCTGTTCCGTGCAGTCTGCTTGTTAAAAAGAACCTTCAAGGTTCAGGTGAATGTTGTCGATCAGGCGTGTTGCCCCCAGGAACGCCGCAACCAGAATCACCAGATCGCGGTCATCGGCAGTGGCTGGCAGCAGGGTGTGCGCCTGGCGGATTTCCAGGTAGTCGGGGCGAAATCCTTTGGCTTCGATCAGCGCCAGGTGGTGGCGAACCAGACCGGCGTAATCGCGCTCACCGGCCTTGATGGCCTGGGCGATTTCGTTCAGATGGCGATACAGCGCTGGCGCGAGCTGGCGCTGTTCTTCGGTCAAATAGCCATTGCGCGAAGACAACGCCAGGCCGTCTTCAGCACGTACAGTCGGCTCGCCAATAATCTGCACCGGGATGTTCAGGTCAAGGACCATGGCGCGGATAACGGCCAGTTGCTGGAAGTCCTTTTGGCCAAAGATGGCCAAGTCGGGCTGAACCATATTGAACAGCTTGCTGACGACAGTGGTGACGCCGTCGAAATGCCCCGGACGGCGGCTGCCGCACAGTTCATTGCTCAGTTGCGCGGCGGTCACGCGGGTCAGGCCCGTCATGCCGTTTGGGTACATTTCTTCTACAGTCGGCGCGAACAGCAGGTTGCAGCCTGCTTGCAGGAGCGTTTCCTGGTCGGCCGCGAGCGTACGCGGGTAGGTGTCGAGGTCTTCATTGGCACCGAACTGCAGCGGGTTGACGAAAATGCTCGCCACCACGAAATCGGCTTGCTGAGCAGCGGTGGTGACCAAAGCCGCATGGCCGCTGTGCAGGTTGCCCATGGTGGGCACCAGGCCGATTTGTTTGCCTTCGCTGCGAGCGCGTGCGACGGCTGCGCGCAACTCGCGAACGGTTTTGACTGTGTTCATGCAGAGAATCCGTGTTCGGTGCCAGGAAAGCTGACGGCTTTAACTTCAGCCACGTAAGCGCTGATTGCCGACTGGATGTCGGGTTGACCCGTCATGAAGTTTTTCACGAACTTGGGAACGCGCCCGGTCAGTGACAAGCCGAGCATGTCGTGCAGGACCAGCACCTGGCCGTCGGTGTCACTGCCAGCGCCAATACCGATCACCGGGATTTTCACCGCGTGGGTGATTTCCTTGGCCAATTCGCTAGGGACGCATTCGAGCAGCAACATGGCTGCACCGGCTTGCTCCAGGGCAATGGCATCGGCGCGCATCTGGCGGGCCTGGGTTTCGTTGCGGCCCTGGACTTTATAGCCGCCCAAAACGTTGACGGTTTGCGGTGTCAGGCCCATGTGGGCGCACACGGGAATACCGCGCTCGGCCAGCAAGCGGATTGACTCGGCAAGCCACACGGCGCCTTCCACTTTGACCATGTGCGCACCCGCCTGCATCAGTTGGGCACTGTTGTTCAGGGTTTGCTCAGTGGTCGCGTTGGCCATGAAGGGCAAGTCGGCGAGGATCAGTGCGTCCTGGTTGCCGCGTTTGACGCTGGCCACGTGGTACGCCATGTCGCGGGTCGTAACTGGCAGAGTGCTGTCATGCCCTTGCAGAACCATGCCCAGGGAGTCGCCCACCAGTAACACTTCCACACCCGCCTGATTACAGACGTGGGAAAAGGTGGCGTCATAGCACGTCAGCATGGTGATTTTTTCACCTTTTTGCTTAAGGCTTTGCAGGGTGGTCAGGGTAATAGCCGGCATGAAAAAGGATCCTCGTCAGGCAGTGTGGTAACCACTGCGTGTCACGCATGTGATTCATCGTAGAAGCAGGCACACCTTTTAGTAACGGTGCTTATAACGCCTGCTTTTCACATTGCGCCGTCGAATGGACGGCAGCGGGATGCCTATAGTCGTGACGGGGACACTGGAAGTCAATTAGAGGTGTTACCGCGTGGGTGTTACCGCGGTTATTGATTCGTTTCAGCGAATGGCGCCATACGCTCAAGGCCGACGAATGGGCAGTCTGCAAGCAATTGCTCAAGACGGCGGCCGTCAGCGAGTACCAGCGCTGCGGGCGCGAGTTCAGCCAGCGGGTACAGCACGAAAGGGCGGGCGTGCATATGGTAGTGCGGGACTTTAAGGCGAGGTTCGTCGATCAGGCGATCGCCAAAGAGCAGGATGTCCAGATCCAGCGTGCGCGGACCCCAGCGTTCGTGACGCTCGCGGCCCTGATCAAGCTCGATGGCTTGCAGGGCATCCAGCAGTTCCAGCGGTGCCAAGGTGCTGTCGATGGCCGCCACGGCATTGGTGTAGCGCGGCTGGCCGGGCAGTAACGAGTCGCTTTGATAGAACGCCGAAACACCGGCCAGAGTTGACTGCGGCAGTTGCGCCAGCGCTTGGACAGCGCTGCGCAATTGCTCTGTGGGCTCTGCCAGATTGCTGCCCATGCCGATGTAGATACGTTCCATCACTTACTCGTCTGCGCCTGCACGTTTACGCTTGCTACTGCTGGTACGGCGACGTTTGCGCGGGGCAGGGCCGGTGCCGTCATCCTTGGCATTGCTCAGTTCGCGGATCATCTCGCGGCGACCGCTGTCGTTGGCGTCCTGGTAGTCGGTCCACCACTCGCCCAGGCCGTGGGTCTGTTCGCCAGCGCTTTCACGCAACAGCAAAAAGTCATAGCCGGCACGGAAGCGCGGGTTATCCAGTAATGCATCGGCGCGTTTGCCACTGCGGCGTGGCAGGCGTTCTTGCATGTCCCAGATCTCGCGGATCGGCAGCGTGAAACGCTTGGGGATGGCAATGCGCGTGCATTGTTCTGCGATCAGGTCATGCGCTGCTTCCTGCATGGCCGGGATGGCGGGCATGCCACGGTCTTGCAATTGCATGACGCGTGTCGGCAGGGCTGGCCACAACAAGGCGGCAAAGAGGAACGCCGGGGTGACCGGTTTGCCTTGTTTGATCCGCAGGTCAGTGTTGCGCAAGGCTTCGCTGATCAGGGTGTGGGTGTACGTCGGGTTGTGCTCAAGCGCTTCGGCACTGGCCGGGAACAGTTGGTCGAACAACTGCAGGTCAACCAGCATCTCGAAGGTGTCTGCCGCGTTGCCCGACAGGAACAGCTTGAGGACTTCTTCGAACAGACGCGCAGACGGTATCTCGCGCAGCATCGGTGCCAGAGCCTGGATCGGCGCGGCGGTGTGTTTTTCGATACCGAAGTCGAGCTTGGCCGCGAAGCGCACCGCGCGCAGCATGCGCACCGGGTCTTCCTGGTAGCGCTGCTGAGGGTCGCCGATGAGGCGAATCAGGTGATTGCGGATGTCGTGTACGCCATTGGCGTAATCGAGAATGCGCTCGCTGACCGGGTCGTAGTACAGGGCGTTGATCGTGAAGTCACGACGCTGGGCGTCTTCTTCAAGGGTGCCGTAAACGTTGTCACGCAAAATGCGCCCGCTTTCGTTACGCGAGGACTGGTTGCTGTCTTCCTCTTCGTCGTTTTGCGGGTGGTTGGCGCGGAAGGTCGCGACTTCGATGATTTCACGGCCAAAGTGGATGTGAACCAACTTGAACCGGCGGCCAATGATCCGCGCATTGCGAAACTCTGCACGCACCTGTTCAGGGGTGGCGCTGGTGGCAACGTCGAAGTCTTTGGGCGTGATGTTGAGCAGCATGTCGCGCACACAACCGCCGACCAGATAGGCCTCATAACCGGCGTTCTGCAGACGTTCGACGATGTTGACGGCGTAACGGCTGAATTGAGCGCGTTGCAGCGAGTGTTGGCCGCTGTTGAGCACTTCTGGGGTGCTACGCAGTTGTTGCGTGCGACGCTTGGGAGTACGGAGTGACTGGAACAGCTTCTTCAGCATGGGATGCACTGTTTGAAGGAATGTTCGGCCAAAACGAAGAATGACCGCATGATGGGCGGGGATTCTAGCATTTAGTCAGGGGATGGTGTAGGAAGCTGAGCCGCTCTTGCGCGCGAAGCTACAAACGGCATGCGATAAATAGCTACCAGAGGCTTGAGTTAGAGCGTGTAAGCGATTTTTTCTGAATCGCAGCAAGCACAAGGGGAGCCGAAGCTCCCCCAGAATTAGTTGCATGCTCTATTTTTATTATGAGTTTCGGGCTTTTTGTTTTTGTTAAGTGCCCTGGTTACCAGGTTTTAGCCTGTGTAACCCTCTCAAATTGAGAGATAAGAGCAAACGGATTGCTTTGGTCGCTGTGTTGATGTGATCAATGATCCAACTAGTTCAGGCTCTGCTTTAAGTGCAGTTTTTGTTGTTCTCTGCCTAGCCGTGGGGCAAGCCCCATGTACAACGCCTCTCCAAAACAATCAGTTAGCTGCGCCTCCGCCGTGTTGTTTTTGTTATGCGTGAGCCGATACGTCTTATTTTTATTGTGTGTTGCTGTGATTCTTATTGTTCTTGTACGAATACATATAGCAGGGGTCGTGCCAACTTTTGCGCGGCCCAGCAAAATAAGGGGTTTTCTGGCTTTTCACTTTTTGGCAGGCCAAAAAAAGCCGGGGTTTCGTTACCGTAAACCCCGGCTTTTGTTACGTGATTAATCAGCGGTAACAGTTTTTTCTCGGTGTGAGGTGTTACCTGCGGCGTTACCCGTTTCAGTTTTCGCTGGCGACACCTGTTTTTCTGCGTGGAATGCCCAGGCGTTGGCGACGTTCCCACAGGCATTTACGACTCACCCCCAGCTTGCGGGCCAGTTCGGTCTCGGTCATGTGGTCTTGATGCTCCAGAACGAAGTGCTGGAAGTAGTCTTCCAGTGACAGGTCTTCGGTCGGGTCCAGGCTGGTGTTACCGCTGCTGATGCTCTGTTGCGGCGCCAGGCCGATGAAGTCGTCGTCTTGCAAGTCGCTCAGCTCGATGTCGATACCCAGCAGGTCGGCCGAGATTTCCGGGCTTTCGCACAGGATCACGGCGCGCTCTACGGCGTTTTCTAGCTCGCGGACGTTACCCGGCCATGAGTAATGGCTGATGGCGCGCTCTGCGTCAGGGGCGAACTTGAGGTCGGTACGGCCAATACGGGCGCTTTGACGGGCGAGGAAAGCGCGGGCGATTTCGATAACGTCAGCGCCGCGTTCGCGTAAAGGCGGCAATTTGAGCGCGATAACGTGCAAGCGGTAGTACAAGTCTTCACGGAACTGGCCAACCTTGGCCAGGTTCTTGAGGTCTCTGTGGGTCGCAGCGGTCAGGCGCACATCGACTTTTTGCGACTGCACCGAGCCCACGCGGCGGATCTCGCCTTCTTGCAGCACGCGCAGCAAGCGCGCCTGGGCTTCCAGGGGCAGCTCACCGATTTCGTCGAGGAACAGTGTGCCGCCGTCGGCGGCTTCGACCAGCCCGGCACGCCCGGCGCTGGCGCCGGTAAACGCGCCTTTTTCGTGGCCGAACAGTTCGGATTCGATCAGGGATTCAGGAATGGCCGCACAGTTGACCGAGATCATCGGGGCCTTGGCGCGTTTGGACAGGTTGTGCAGGGCGCGGGCAACCAGCTCTTTACCCGTGCCCGACTCACCTTGAATCAGCACATTGGAATCGGTGGGCGCGACTTTGCGGATCTTGCTGTACATGTCGAGCATCGGTGGGCATGAGCCAATGATGCCGATTTCACCGTTGCTGTTGTCCACCGTGTTTTTGTCGGTGTTACCGGGCTTGGCGGCCGGGCGGTCAGCGGCGGCCACCGTCTGGCTGTTTTGCCGATCGCGCAGGATGCGCGCCACAGCCTGAAGCATTTCGTCGTGATCAAACGGCTTGGCGATGTAGTCGACCGCGCCCATTTTCATTGAGTCGACGGCTGAGCGCAGGCTGGCGTAGCTGGTCATGATCAGCACCGGCTTGCCTTGCCCCAGCTTGATCAGCTCGGTGCCGGGTGCACCGGGCAGACGCAAGTCGCTGACTATCAAGTCGAACGAGGGAATGCTGAAACGCTCTTGCGCTTCCTGTACCGAGCCGGCTTCGCTGACCTGGTACTGATTACGCTCCAACAGGCGGCGCAACGCGGAGCGGATGATTGTTTCGTCTTCGACGATCAAAATATGCGGCATTGATTCAGTTCTCTCGACGGTCTCAGTTCACAGCGGACGTCGCTTCGACATGACGCGGTAGTGTCACCCGAATACGGGTCCCGCGTTGGCTCTGAATGTCAGCCGGGCTGTCGATGGTGATTTGTCCATAATGCTCTTCAACGATGGAATAGACCAGTGCAAGGCCCAAGCCGGTGCCTTCGCCAGGGTCCTTGGTGGTGAAGAAAGGTTCGAACAATCGGTCCATGATGTTCTTCGGAATTCCGCTGCCCTCGTCTTCAACGATCAGGTCGACCGTGTGCTCGCTGGCTTCGCTCTTGACCCGCACGGCGCTGCCGGCAGGCGAGGCGTCGCGGGCGTTTGAGAGCAGGTTGATCAACACTTGTGCCAGGCGCTGCGGGTCACCGTCGACCCAGTGATCGGGGTCGCACAGGTTGTAAAACTGCACCTCAAAGTTGCGCCGGTTCAAGGCCAGCAGACCAATGGCATCCTGCGCCACTTCGGCCAGACAGACGGGCTCGTCATTGTGCTGATGGCTGCCCGCGTGGGCGAAACTCATCAGCGACTGCACAATGCGTGAGATGCGCTTGGTCTGCTCAAGGATCTGACTGCTAATCTCGGTCAGTTCGCCGTCGTCCTCGCGCTCTTCGCGCAGGTTCTGCGCCAGGCAGGCAATGCCGGTTACCGGGTTGCCGATTTCATGGGCCACGCCCGCGGCCAGTCGCCCAATGCTGGCCAGCCGCTCGGAGTGCACCAGTTTGTCTTCGAGCATCTGTGTTTCGGTCAAGTCTTCGACCAGTAACACCAGGCCACTGTTACCCGGTGCCAGCGGTTCATCAATGGCCGCTTTGTGCAGGTTCAACCAGCGAGTTTGGCCGTCGAGGGCCAGATGCTGTTTGTGCAAGTGCTCGTCGGGCAGGTCGATAAAGCCCTGCAACAATTCGCGCCACGGGTTGCCCAGGGTGTTCAGGCGTGAACCGACCACCCGCTGGGCGGGAATGCTGGTCAGTTCTTCCATGGCTTTGTTCCACATCAGGATCTCTTGGTCCTTGGCCAGCGAGCACACGCCCATGGGCAGCTCTTGCAGCGTTTGGCGGTGATAGCGGCGCAAGGCATCGAGCTCGGCGGCCAGGCCGGTCAGGCGTGAGTGGTAGTCCTCAAGCCGGCTTTCGATGAAGTGGATGTCTTCGGTGACGTAGTTCTCGCCGCCTGATTTGTAAGGCAAAAAGGTTTCAACCATGTCTTGGGCAACGCTGGGACCCATCAGGCCGGACAGGTTGGCTTCGATCCGGTCACGCAAGCGCCGCAAGGCGTACGGCCGCCGCTCGTCGAAGGGCAGGTACAGGTCGCGCAAGGCTTGCTCGACTTCCTTTTGCGCGGCCTTGGCGCCCAGAGGTTTGGCCAGTTGGGTAGCAAATTCTTGCGGGGAGGCGGCATGCAGTTCGCGACGTTGCGGGCGACGCACGTTGTCTACCGCACAGGCTTCGGCGGCGCTGGCTTCTTCGGGGCTGGCGTTGGTGAACAAGGAGATCAGGGTGAACATCAGAACGTTGGCGGCGAGCGAGGCGATGGCCGCCATGTGCCAGCTGGTATCGTCCAGCACGTAGATCATGTCGAGCCACGGGATGTAGAAGCCCTGGAAGTTACCGATTAGCGGGAACAGCATACTGCCCATCCACACCACGATCCCGGCCAGCAACCCGGCGATAAAGCCGCGGCGGTTTGCCGTTGGCCAGTACAGGACCGAGAGTACGCCCGGCAGGAACTGCAAGGTGGCGACAAAGGCGACAATGCCCAAGTTAGCGAGGTCTTGCTCGGCGCCCAGCAGCAGGTAAAACCCGTAGCCGGCCATGATGATGGCCACAATCAGCGCGCGGCGGGTCCACTTCAGCCAGCGGTAGATATTGCCTTCTGCGGGCGGTTGATACAGCGGCAGCACCAGGTGGTTGAGCGCCATGCCCGACAGCGCCAGGGTGGTGACGATGATCAACCCGCTGGACGCCGAAAGCCCGCCGACATAGGCCAGTAACGCCAGGGCTTTGCTGTTGGCTGTGATGCCAATCCCCAGGGTGAAGTACTCGGGGTTGGTGGTGACGCCCAGCTTGAGCCCGGCCCAGAGAATCAGCGGCACGGCCAGGCTCATCAGCAGCAGGAACAGGGGCAGGCCCCAACTGGCGCTGACCAGCCCGCGCGGGTTGAGGTTTTCGGTGAAGGTCATGTGATACATGTGCGGCATCACAATGGCTGAGGCAAAAAACACCAGCAGCAAGGTGCGCCAAGGGCCTTCTTGCAGCGGGGTATGCAGGGCGGCGAGGGCGGTCTGGTTTTGCAGCAGCCAGACTTCCAGTTGCTGCGGGCCACCAAACACGCCGTACAGTGCGTACAGGCCAACGCCGCCGATGGCGACCAGCTTGATCACCGATTCAAAGGCAATGGCGAACACCAGCCCTTCGTGCTTTTCACGCGTGGCAATGTGCCGTGAACCGAAGAAAATCGTGAACAGGGTGATCATCGCGCAGAAGCTCAGGGCTACGCGGTGTTGCACCGGTTCTCGCGTCAGGATGCTGATGGAGTCGGCCACGGCCTGAATTTGCAGGGCCAGCAGCGGTAACACGCCGATCAGCATGAAAATCGTGGTTAGCGCGCCCGCCCATGAACTGCGAAAGCGGAACGCAAAAAGGTCTGCCAGTGAAGACAACTGGTAGGTGCGGGTGATTTTTAAGATGGGGTAGAGCAACACGGGCGCCAGTAAGAACGCGCCAGACACCCCGAGGTAGCTGGATAAAAAGCCGTAACCGTATTCGTACGCCAGGCCCACGGTGCCGTAGAACGCCCAGGCGCTGGCGTAAACACCCAATGACAAGGTGTAAGTCAGCGGGTGGCGGATGATCGCGCGCGGGATCATGCCGCGCTCACTGATCCACGCCACCGCAAACAGCACCAGCAAATACGCGGCGCTGACCAGCACCATCTGGGTCAGGCTAAAGCTCATCGGCATCTTTTTGGCTCTGAAGAATAAAGGTCACAACGATCAGAATCAGCCAAAGCAGATACGGCCTGTACCAGGCGCCCGTCGCGTCAATCCACCAATCCATGATGGCGGGGGAAAACAGGTAGATCCCGACAACCAGCAACAGGACCAATCGATAGATATACATCCTGCCCTCACTTTTGCTGGCCGCATGCCCTAAAAACGTGCGGCGATGGTAACGGATGGCTGGCAACCTGCAAGGGCTGTCAGCGTAATTGCGCCTCGGCCAGGGTGAGCGTGCGCGGGATCAGCCCGGCATTCCAGTGCGCAATGCCCCAATCGAGGATCTCACGCGGGCTGGCGCCATCAAGGCTTTCGTCCGGGGCCTGGCCCAGTGCACGCAGGGCGCGAAGCAGCAGGGGCGAGGCGTGTTCGGGTGTCAGCGGCGGCGAGCGGTACGATTTGCCCAGCTTGTGGCCGTCGGGTTGCACGATCAGCGGCACGTGCAGGTAGCGAGGTTGCGATAACCCGAGCAGCTCTTGTAGGTATAGCTGACGCGGTGTGGAGTCGAGCAGGTCGGCGCCGCGCACGATATCGGTGACTCCTTGCCAGGCATCATCGAGCACCACCGCCAGTTGGTAGGCGTACAGGCCATCGCGGCGACGGATGACAAAGTCGCCTGCGTCACGGCCCAAATGCTGGCGGAAAGTGCCTTGTACGCGGTCTTCAACGGCGTACTCAAGTTCAGGTACGCGCAGGCGAATGGCGGCGTTTTCCATCGAGTGGCCAGCGTTACGGCACAGTCCGGGGTAAATCCCGTTGTAACCTTCGAGTTGTTTGCGCGAGCAGGTACAGGCATAGGCCAGACCCTGGCTGAACAAGCGGTCCACAACCTGTGCGTAGGCGTCATGGCGCTCGCTTTGGCGGACCAGTTCGCCGTCCCACTCAAACCCATAACGCTGCAGGGCGTCGAGTATGGCGGCTTGAGCGCCGGGCATTTCACGCGGCGGGTCGAGATCTTCCATACGCAACAGCCAGCGCCCGCCTACGGAGCGTGCGTCAAGGTACGAGGCGAGGGCGGCCACCAGCGAGCCGAAGTGCAAATGACCGCTGGGTGTCGGGGCGAAGCGCCCGATATAGGAGGGGTTTGGAGAGGCTGTCATGGGGGCATGCATTTTTTGTGGGAGCGGGCTTGCTCGCGAGGGTTTCGGCGCGGCCATTCAGGCCTGTCATGGCGTCTGCATCGCGAGCAAGCCCGCTCCCACAGGGGGGCCACGTCAATGTGTAAATCCAGAAACAAAAATGGGGCGTTCGCACGCCCCATTTGGTCAGGCCGGCGATTACTTGCCGACTTGTTTTTCCTTGATTTCAGCCAAGGTTTTGCAGTCTACGCACATGTCCGCCGTGGGGCGGGCTTCGAGTCGGCGAATGCCGATTTCGACGCCGCAAGACTCGCACCAACCGTACTCTTCGTCTTCGATCAGTTGCAGGGTCTTGTCGATTTTCTTGATGAGCTTGCGCTCACGGTCGCGGGCTCGCAGTTCCAGGCTGAATTCTTCTTCCTGGCTGGCGCGATCAGCTGGGTCAGGAAAGTTGGCCGCTTCGTCTTTCATATGATCAACGGTGCGGTCGACTTCCTGCATCAAGTCCTGCTTCCACTTTTGCAGAATCTTGGTGAAGTGCTTGCGCATAGGCTCGCCCATGTACTCTTCACCCGGCTTTTCAACGTAGGGCTCGAAGCCGCTAAGCGATTGAGTATTCTGTTGCTGTGCTTGTGTGGGCATGAAATGGACCGCCTCTGTTCTTCTAATCCATTGCGCAGGATTGCAACATCACCGACACCTGCCGGCCCTGCGGCTGCAAGCGGGCGAACTTACCAGATCAATTCGGGCCGCGCTACTCCCGGTTGTCTAGCCTGTTGTCAGCGATCGTGTACAAAGCCTGTCGTACTTAAGATTAGTGGCAAATTAATATTTTAGCCGAGCTATGACCGGGGCTTGCGCCGTTTGGTTCTACGCACGGGCAGTCTAAGACTCTATTTCGCTCTCCCTTGTGACAGTGCTTGGGTAGAATCGGACTTTTGCTTACCCAGGAAGGCAGGCTCATGGCTCAGTCTTACAGTGCGCGCAGCCGCGCGATCGAACCATTCCACGTCATGGCGTTGTTGGCGCGTGCCAACGAGTTGCAGGCGGCGGGGCACGATGTGATTCACCTGGAGATTGGCGAGCCCGATTTCACCACGGCCGAGCCGATTATTGCGGCGGGCCAGGCGGCCCTGGCCGCGGGTAAAACCCGTTACACCGCAGCACGCGGCTTACCGGAGTTGCGCGAAGCAATTTCCGGGTTTTATCAACAGCGTTACGGCTTGAACATCGACCCTTCGCGCATTCTGATCACCCCAGGCGGCTCTGGTGCTTTGCTTTTAGCCAGCAGCCTGCTGGTTGATCCGGGAAAACACTGGTTGCTTGCAGATCCGGGCTACCCCTGTAACCGGCATTTCTTACGCTTGGTTGAAGGGGCCGCGCAGCTGGTACCTGTCGGCCCTGATGTTCGCTACCAGTTGACGGATGACCTGGTTGAGCGCCACTGGGATCAAGACAGTGTGGGCGCGCTGGTCGCGTCCCCGGCGAACCCGACCGGAACTCTCTTGAGCCGTGATGAGTTGGCTGCCTTGTCGGCTGCGGTCAAGAAGCGTGGTGGGCATTTGGTGGTGGACGAGATCTATCACGGCCTGACCTACGGCTGTGAGGCCGCCAGCGTGCTTGAGGTGGACGACAGCGCCTTTGTGCTCAACAGCTTCTCAAAGTATTTCGGCATGACCGGCTGGCGCCTGGGCTGGCTGGTGGCGCCGCCGGAGGCCGTCGCTGACCTGGAAAAGCTCGCGCAGAACCTCTACATCAGCGCTCCGAGCATGGCGCAATATGCGGCGCTGGCGTGTTTTGAGCCACAAACGCTGGCCATTTTGGAAGAGCGCCGCGCCGAGTTTGGACGCCGTCGCGACTTTTTGTTGCCCGCGTTGCGAGCGTTGGGATTCGGCATTGCCGTGGAGCCTGAAGGTGCGTTTTATTTGTACGCTGATATCAGCGCGTTCGGCGATGATGCCTTCGATTTTTGCCGTCATTTCCTCGAAACCGAGCACGTTGCCTTCACCCCGGGCCTGGATTTCGGGCGTTATCAGGCCGGGCATCACGTGCGCTTTGCCTATACCCAGAGTTTGCCGCGCCTACAGGAAGCGGTTGAGCGAATTGCCCGTGGCCTGCAGAGCTGGAAAAACTGATGCAGTTCTCTCCAGCCTTAGAAGAAGGGCGCCTGATAAAGCGTTACAAGCGTTTTTTGGCCGACATCGAAACCGTCAACGGCGAGCTGCTAACCATTCACTGTCCCAATACCGGTTCGATGCTTAATTGCATGGTCGAAGGCGGGCAAGTCTGGTTCAGTCGCTCCAATGACCCCAAGCGCAAATTGCCGGGCACCTGGGAGATCAGCGAAACCCCGCAAGGCCGTTTGGCGTGTGTGAACACCGGGCGTGCCAATCGTTTGGTCGAAGAAGCGCTATTGGCCGGGGTGATCACCGAGCTCAATGGTTTTACCGCGCTCAAGCGTGAAGTGGCTTACGGGCAGGAAAACAGCCGGATTGATTTCCGCCTGGAGTACCCGGAGGGCTTTGCCTTTGTCGAAGTCAAAAGTGTCACCTTGGGTTTTGACGACACCCGTGTGGCGGCGTTTCCGGATGCGGTCACTCAGCGCGGCGCCAAGCATTTGCGTGAGCTGGCCAGCCTGGCCCGTGAAGGCGTGCGGGCGGTGCAGCTGTATTGCGTCAACCTGACCGGGATCGACGCAGTGCGCCCGGCGCAAGAAATCGACCCGGGCTATGCGGCGGCTTTGCGTGAAGCGGTGGCGGCAGGTGTGCAAGTACTGGCTTATGGTGTCAGCCTGACGTCTGACGCGGTGGTGGTTGACCGCCGGTTAGACGTCATCCTCTGACTCATCGAGTGTCAGCCAGATCCCTTGGTTGTCTTCATGGCAGCCAAGGGCGGTCAAGAATTGCCCGGCGCAAGGCCCGGCAACGCATTCCCCGCTCTCAATCAAAAACAACGCCGCATGGGTCGCGCACTGGATCAGGCTGGCGCTGGGGTCGAGGAATTGGTTGGGCTGCCATTCCAGCGGCACACCGCGATGCGGGCAGCGATTTTTATAGGCGTAGACCTGACCGGCCCGGCGCACGACAAACAGGCGGATACCGTGCTGTTCAAAGCCCAGGCTCGCACCTTCGGTCAGCGACGCTGAGGGGCACACATATTTCATTACAATCCTTAACCTACCCTGATGTATGAATCGATCCGCGTGATGGCGCACGTTAAGAGGTTGACGTGCAAATGCAAACAATTATCAAATGGCGGGCTGCTCTGTGATGTGCTGTTTTGACTGGCGGCACTGCCGTTGCTCCGTTGAGCCCACTTATCAAGGAACGCCCCCGTATGCGCCTGAGTACCCGCCTGATAATGCTTTGTGCAGGCTTTATGATCAGTCATGTCAGCCTGGCTGACGAGTTGCCCCAACGCTGGGTCAGTGCCGGGGGCGCACTTTCGGAGTGGGTCAGCGCTTTAGGCGCGGAGTCTAAATTGGTTGGGGTCGATACCACCAGCCAACATCCAGAATCACTTAAGTCGCTGCCCAGCATCGGGTATCAGCGGCAACTGTCGGCAGAGGGGATTTTGAGCCTCAAGCCGGATGTCTTGATCGGCACCGAGGAAATGGGGCCACCACCGGTGCTGGCGCAGATTCGTAACGCCGGTGTGCCGGTTGAAATGTTCTCGGCCGAAGCTGATCTGCCCACCCTTGAGGGTACTCTCGCGCACTTGGGGCGCCTGCTGGGGGATGAGGCTAAAGCGGCGCAAGTGTTCAAGGCGTATCAGCAGCAACTGGAAGCGCTGCAACAGCAGGTCAAACAGGCACAAGCCCAGCACACATCGCCGGGCGTGCTGCTGCTGTTGGGGCATGCAGGCGGCAAGCCACTGGTTGCGGGCAAAGACACGGCGGCAGACTGGTTGCTGACACAGGCCGGTGGTCACAACCTGGCCACGCACACGGGCTATAAAACCTTTTCCGTAGAAGCGCTGGCAGGTTTGAACCCTGACGTGCTGGTGTTTGCAGACCGTAGCCTGACTGGCGACGAGGCGCGCAAAGCACTGATGAAGGAAAACCCGATTCTGGCCTCGCTCAAGGCGGCCAAAGACGGGCGTATTTATGAGCTGGACCCAACGCTACTGGTAGGCGGCCTGGGCCCGCGCTTGCCGGATAGCTTGAAGCAACTGACGGCTGAATTTTACCCAGCGGCTCCGGCTAACCCATGAGGACATTGGTTAAGCCTCGCCCGTTGTTTATCGGGCTGAGTGCGCTGTGTCTGATAGCCATCTGGTTGTCGTTGGCGTTGGGGCCGGTGAGTTTGCCGTTGCTCGACACCTTGCGTGCGGCCTTGCGCTTGATCGGCGTGCCGATAAATGGCGACGGGCTGGAACAGGCTGAGTTGATCTTGGGGCAGATTCGCTTGCCCCGCACGTTACTCGGTTTGGCCGTGGGCGGTGTACTGGCGTTGTCCGGTGTGGCTATGCAGGGCTTGTTTCGTAACCCTCTGGCTGACCCCGGCCTGGTGGGGGTGTCCAGTGGTGCGTCACTGGGCGCGGCGATTGCGATTGTCGGCGGCTCAGCCTTTGGCGGTTTGCCCGACGCGTTTGGCCCTTATTTACTGTCGATCTGTGCGTTTCTCGGTGGGTTGGGGGTGACTGCGTTGGTCTATCGGCTTGGCCGCCGTAACGGGCAAACCAGCGTGGCAGTGATGCTGCTGGCGGGTATCGCCCTCACGGCGCTGGCCGGCTCGACGGTGGGGTTGTTCACGTACCTGGCCGATGACGCGACGTTGCGCACCCTGACGTTCTGGAACCTGGGCAGCTTGAACGGCGCCAGTTATGCCCGATTGTGGCCTCTGCTGTTTGTGACTGTGGCGGTATCCCTATGGTTGCCACGCCGGGCCAGCGCGCTTAACGCTTTGTTGCTGGGCGAGTCCGAAGCTAATCACCTGGGCATCAATGTAGAAGGGCTCAAGCGCGAGTTGGTGTTCTGCACCGCGCTGGGCGTTGGGGCGGCAGTGGCTGCGGCGGGCATGATCGGCTTCGTCGGTTTGGTGGTGCCGCATTTGGTGCGGCTGCTGGCCGGGCCGGATCATCGGGTGTTGTTGCCCGCGTCGGTACTGGCGGGCGCTGCTTTGCTGCTGTTTGCCGACCTGATTGCGCGCTTGGCCTTGGCCCCTGCTGAAATGCCGATTGGTATCGTGACCGCATTTTTGGGCGCGCCATTCTTCCTTTACTTGCTGTTGCGAGGCCGCCACTGATGCTGCGTACAGAAAACCTGCAGATTCGTCGTGGCCCTAAAAGGGTGCTGACTGACATTACCCTTGAGGTGCGGCCGGGTGAAGTGCTGGGAGTTCTGGGGCCCAACGGTGCCGGTAAAAGCACCTTGCTGGCGGCGCTGTGCGGGGAGTTGGCGCCAACCGAAGGGCAAGTCTTGCTGGATGAGGATGCATTGAGCCAGTGGAAGGGCGCTGAGCGGGCGCAGCGTCTTGCCGTGTTGCCACAGACATCGACCCTCGATTTTGCCTTTCGTGTTGAAGAGGTGGTCGGTATGGGGCGTTTGCCCCATCAGACCGGCACCGTGCGCGATGCCGAGATTATCTGTGCGGCGCTGGAGGCGGCTGATGTCGGGCATTTGGCGGGGCGCAGTTACCTGGCGTTGTCCGGCGGCGAGCGACAGCGGGTTCACCTGGCACGGGTGCTGGCGCAGTTGTGGCCGGGGCAAAATGGGCAGACGTTGCTGCTCGATGAACCGACCTCGATGCTTGACCCTTTGCATCAGCACACAACCTTGAAAGCCATTCGTGCCTTTGCTGATCGTGGTGCTGCGGTATTGATCATCCTGCATGACCTGAACCTCGCCGCGCGTTACTGCGATCGTCTGTTGTTGCTTGAAGACGGCTACCCGCGCGCCTTGGACAGCCCGCAAGTGGTGTTGCAGCCGCAGTCGCTCAAAGACGTATTCGGGCTGGATGTATTGGTGCAGCCACATCCGGAATTAGGGCACCCGGTGATTATTGCGCGCTGACAACTTAAGAGGGCTGACGAATTATCGCGATGGAGCTGCCGCCCCGTCTACGACGCCGCGCTGTCGCGCAGCAAACAGGACAGCGAATATCGTCAGCATCCCCCAATCGGTTCCCTCTCCTTCGGGAGAGGCGTGGTGAGGGGGCTCTTAGATCAAGATCAAAAGATCGCGAGACAAGCTCGCTCCTACAGAGCTTTTAGAATCAATCACTTATTTTGTGTTTGATAGGAGTTGCCGAAGGAGGGTGGGGCGGGGTAATCGGGTGTTTTTCAGGCAAAAAAAGACCCGGCAAGAGCCGGGTCAAATAACCGTGATTAGCCTGATGAGGAGATTTTCTGAGAGTCCGAACCAAGGGCCTTCCAGAAGATC
>Ga0302347_1001567_pt1 | contig 26953 bp, 18 predicted proteins | sample PhyWR1_FD_202178 | JGI IMG/M metagenome (GOLD analysis project Ga0302347, IMG submission 202178) | Leaf surface microbial communities from wheat plants in UC Gill Tract Community Farm, Albany, California, United States - DLSL W.R1 (v2)... | ecosystem: Host-associated > Plants > Phyllosphere >...
GCCATAAGGCATCGGTCTTCTTACGTACACCCTGAAGTAACCTCATCAGGGTTATGGCAGGTGAAGGAAGGAATTAGAGAGAGACAATAATAATGGTAGACAGTAAAAAGCGCCCTGGCAAAGATCTCGATCGTATCGATCGCAATATTCTTAACGAATTACAAAAAGACGGACGCATTTCAAACGTTGAACTTTCAAAACGTGTGGGTCTTTCGCCAACGCCGTGTCTTGAACGCGTGCGCCGTCTGGAACGACAGGGGTTTATTCAGGGCTATACAGCACTGTTGAATCCTCATTATCTGGACGCATCACTTCTGGTGTTCGTTGAAATCACGTTGAATCGCGGCGCACCTGATGTGTTTGAACAATTTAACTCAGCAGTGCAGAAGCTTGAAGAAATTCAAGAATGCCACTTGGTATCGGGCGATTTCGACTATCTTCTCAAAACACGTGTACCTGATATGTCTGCATATCGTAAATTGCTGGGTGAAACCCTGCTACGTTTGCCAGGCGTAAATGACACCCGTACTTACGTCGTAATGGAAGAAGTTAAACAGAGTAACCGTTTGGTTATTAAAACCCGATAACACTGGCCAGGTGCAAAGTTAGCGTATTTTGGTTACACTCCTGGGAATACGTACAGCAACAGTCCCGGTATGGCCCGGTTCTGTTGTTCCCATTGAGTTTGAGAACCTGGAGAGCCTTTCTTGAGCCAGGAATATACTGAAGATAAAGACGTAACATTAACGAAACTGAGCAGTGGACGCCGACTACTTGAGGCGTTGCTGGTGCTTGTCGCCTTGTTTGCTATCTATCTGATGGCATCACTGCTTAGCTTTAACCCTTCTGATCCGAGCTGGTCACAAACGGCATGGCATGAACCTATCCATAATCTGGGCGGAATTCCTGGTGCCTGGCTGGCAGATACGCTGTTCTTCATCTTTGGTGTCATCGCTTATACCATTCCGGTCATTATCATCGGCGCTTGTTGGTTTACCTGGCGACAGCGGGATGCGGAATATTTCGTTGATTACTTCGCGGTTTCACTACGTCTGATTGGCGTGCTTGCGATGGTGCTGACGTCCTGTGGGCTGGCGGCTATCAACGCAGATGATATCTGGTATTTTGCCTCCGGCGGGGTGATTGGGAGCTTACTGAGTACTGCTCTGCAACCGTTGCTGAATAGCAGTGGCGGAACTATCGTCTTACTGTGTGTATGGGCTGCCGGTCTGACCTTGTTTACCGGCTGGTCGTGGGTCAGTATCGCAGAAAAAATAGGCAGTTTTACTCTTAAAATTCTGACGTTTGCCAGTCACCATACTCGTCGGGACAATACTTGGCAGGATGATGACGAGTACGAGGAACAGCCAGAACCGGCTAAAAAAACTTCTCGTGGAACGCGTCTGCTGCGGGGAACTGTGACACGCAGACAGAAGCTCTCGCAAAAATTTACCCCACAACATGGCACTAACGTCGACGAAGCGCTATTTTCAGGCAAGCGTATGGACGACGAAGATGACGATGTTGTCGCAGCACCGGCTGTGCGTGCTGATACTGACGATGTGCTGTTTTCGGGACATTCAGCTACTGATTCTACGCTGCAAGATGACCCATTATTTAGCGGTCAGTCAGTGCAAGATGATCCGCTATTCAGTGGCCAGTCAGCTGTTGAGCCAGCCAGAGTCTTTCCTGGGGCAGAACCTCAACCCGCAGAGGAAAGTCTCTTTGCTCCTGCCGCAGTAATGAGCGCGACCATCACTGCCCCGGTGCCCGAAATTCGCTCTTATGTACCAGAGCCACAACCGATGCCAGAACCTCAGTGGGCAGCTCCAGAACCTATTCCGGCTGCAGTCTCGCAACCTGAACCAATCGCTGCTGCGGTTTATGAAACACCGGTGAACGATTATCGTGTTCCTGATGCGATGATAGAGCCAGAAATCGTCCAGCCTGAACCACCAGCAGAAGTGAAGTATGTGCGTCCGCCGCTTTATCACTTTGAAGAGGTGGAGCAGCAACGCGCGCGCGAACGTGAACAACTGGCTGCGTGGTACCAACCGATACCCGAACCTGAGCCTTATCACTATTCGGCGCCAAAATCAGAACCTCCTGTTATTGCTGCTACGCCATCGATAGCCACAGCTGCTGTCGCAGCGAGTGTTGTTCCGGCAAGTATGGGTACTGAAACCATTAAAATGGCGACAGGAGCAAGCAGTTTTTCCCCAGTATTCAGTATTGCCAGCGATGCCCCTCGTCCCCAGGTCAAGGAGGGGATCGGTCCACAACTGCCGCGACCTAATCGTGTAAGGGTTCCTACACGTCGGGAACTGGCCTCTTATGGCATTAAACTACCGTCGCAGCGGATGGCTGAAGAGCAGGCTCGTCAGGGACTGCCTGCGCAGGAATATATTCAGACTGATGAAGAACATGAATTAGAACAACGTGAACTGGCTCGCCAGTTTGCGGCCCAGCAGCAGCAACGTTATGGCGACGATATCGATGAAAGCTCGGTATCAGATCAGGCAGCCATTGCTGAGGCGACACTATCACGTCAGTTTGCGGCCCAGCAGCAACAGCGTTATGCCAGCAGTACACATGAAGAGGTGATATCTGATGAAGCTGCCGCTGTTGAAGCCGAGTTATCACGTCAGTTTGCGGCCCAACAACAGCAACGTTATAACCAGCCTGCATCATCGAATATGGCTCCGTTCTCACTGGATGACTTTGAGTTTCATTCACCAATGAAGGAGTTGGTCGATGACGGTCCACTGGAACCGTTATTTACCCCAATAGCGGAACCTGTTGTATCGCAAAGTATACCGAGCACAGCGCCTTCCTATGCGCCGATACCGGCTCCGGCATATTCAGCGGCGCCAGCGCCGGCTTATCAGCCTGAACCGGTTGCCGCTCCAGCGAGGCCGGTGGCTGAGGAAAGTCTAATCCATCCATTCCTGATGCGTAATGGTGACAGCCGACCGCTACAAAAACCGACTACACCTTTGCCGTCGCTGAACCTGTTGTCATCCCCACCGACGACGATTGAGCCTGTCGATGCTTTCGCTATGGAACAAATGGCGCGTCTGGTAGAGGCCCGCCTGGCGGATTATCGTATTAAAGCCGAGGTAGTCGATTACTCACCAGGACCGGTTATCACACGTTTTGAACTGGACCTCGCTCCTGGAGTGAAAGCTGCACGAATTTCGAATCTTTCTCGCGATTTGGCTCGTTCACTCTCTACGGTAGCTGTGCGGGTGGTTGAAGTCATTCCAGGCAAACCTTACGTTGGGCTGGAATTACCGAATAAGAAACGACATACCGTCTATCTGCGAGAAGTACTGGATTGTCCGGCATTTCGCGACAGCAGTTCACCTTTAACTGTGGTGTTGGGTAAAGATATTGGCGGTGAACCCGTGGTAGCTGACCTGGCAAAAATGCCTCATCTACTGGTGGCGGGTACCACTGGATCTGGTAAGTCGGTCGGGGTTAACGCCATGATCCTCAGTATGCTGTATAAAGCGACACCTGAAGATGTACGCTTTATTATGATCGATCCGAAAATGCTCGAACTGTCAGTGTACGAAGGGATCCCGCATCTGTTGACTGAAGTGGTCACAGACATGAAAGATGCCGCCAATGCGCTGCGCTGGAGTGTCAATGAGATGGAGCGTCGTTATAAATTAATGTCTGCACTTGGGGTTCGTAACCTTGCTGGCTATAACGAGCGCGTGTTGGAAGCTGAAAAAATGGGTCGACCAATTCCAGATCCTTTCTGGAAGCCGGGCGACAGCATGGAAGTCAGTCATCCGATGCTTGAAAAACTCCCATATATTGTGGTGCTGGTGGACGAATTTGCCGACTTGATGATGACTGTCGGTAAAAAAGTGGAAGAGCTGATAGCCCGCCTGGCACAAAAAGCACGTGCCGCAGGTATTCACCTGGTACTGGCAACACAGCGTCCTTCGGTGGATGTGATAACAGGCTTGATTAAAGCTAACATTCCGACCCGTATCGCTTTTACTGTCTCCAGCAAAATTGACTCACGAACCATTCTCGATCAGGGTGGGGCTGAATCTCTGCTGGGTATGGGGGATATGCTCTACTCTGCGCCTAACTCGACCACACCGATACGTGTCCACGGTGCTTTTGTTCGTGACGAAGAAGTTCATGCTGTAGTCCAGGACTGGAAAGCGCGTGGGCGACCACAATATATCACTGGCATTACTGCTACTGAGGGTGCTGAAGGTGGCGGTGGACTTGAAGGTGATGAAGAGCTAGACCCTCTGTTTGATCAGGCAGTGGCTTTCGTGGTTGAAAAACGTAAGGCGTCAATTTCTGGAGTGCAGCGTCAGTTCCGCATTGGCTATAACCGGGCTGCGCGTATTGTAGAACAGATGGAAGCTCAGGGTATTGTCAGCCCACAAGGACATAACGGGAATCGTGAGGTGCTGGCACCTCCGCCGTTTGAATAACGCCGGCGAATGTGAGGCGATGACGGGTATATACCCTAAATAAGTCGAGTTGCTTGTAGGCACGAAGTGAGACGCGTCGATGAGCATAGGTAAACTATGTGATTCGGCGCGTCTCACGCACATAACACCCAAGCAACTTGAAGTATGACGGGTATATTTTTCTATTGCAGCTGCGAGGACATCCTCTACAGTGAGCAACAGAGAGGCCATCACCGGATGGGCATAAGGATTAAGAGGAAAGATAATGAAAAAAGTAGTCATTGCCTGTGCACTGTTTAGCGCTATGACCAGCAGTGTCGTCTGGGCAGATGCCGCTGGAGACTTACAGGGTCGTCTGAATAAAGTCAGTACCTTTCATGCCAGTTTCACCCAGAAAGTAACGGATGGTAGTGGCGCTACGGTGCAGGAAGGCCAGGGCGACTTATGGGTGAAACGTCCTAATCTGTTCAACTGGCATATGACGCAACCGGATGAAAGCATCCTCGTCTCTGACGGTAAGACATTATGGTTCTATAACCCGTTTGTTGAGCAAGTCAGTGCCAGCTGGCTCAAAGATGTCGCCAGTAATACTCCTTTTATGCTGATTGCCCGTAACCAGTCTTCAGACTGGAACCAGTACAACATCAAGCAGAATGGGGATGATTTTGTTCTGACCCCTAAAAACGGTGCTGGAAACCTGAAACAGTTCACTATCAATGTTGGTCGTGATGGCGCTATTCATAGCTTTAGCGCCATCGAACAAGATTCCCAGCGTAGCAGCTATGCATTAAAAGCACAGCCAACAGCCACTGTTGATGCGAGTAAGTTTACCTTCACGCCACCTGCTGGGGTGACAATAGACGATCAGCGTAAGTAGAGGTTGCGGTGAGTAATCTGTCGCTCGATTTCTCTGAAAACAGCTTTAAGCCTTTGGCCGCACGTATGCGACCAGAAAATCTTGCGCAGTACATTGGCCAGCAACATTTGCTGGCTGAAGGTAAACCACTGCCCCGAGCCATTGAAGCCGGCCATCTGCATTCCATGATCCTCTGGGGGCCGCCAGGTACCGGGAAAACGACGCTGGCAGAAGTTATTGCTCACTATGCTGATGCTCAGGTCGAACGTCTCTCAGCCGTGACGTCAGGTGTGAAAGAGATCCGTGAAGCGATTGAACGCGCCCGCCAGAATCGCCATGGCGGCCATCGCACCATTCTGTTTGTGGATGAAGTCCATCGCTTTAATAAAAGCCAGCAGGATGCCTTTTTGCCACACATTGAAGATGGCACGGTGACGTTTATTGGCGCCACAACAGAAAATCCTTCATTTGAACTCAACTCGGCACTGTTATCACGCGCTCGCGTCTATCTCCTGAAATCACTCACAGATCGGGAAATAGAGCAGGTACTTGACCAGGCAATGGGTGATAAACAGCGCGGTTACGGTGACCAGAATCTTGTCTTACCCGATGAGACCCGTCTGGCTATTGCCCAGCTGGTTAATGGTGACGCCAGACGCGCCCTGAATACGCTCGAAATGATGGCTGATATGGCCGAAATTGACGCCCAAGGTCAGCGCACTCTGCCAGTCAGTTTACTGACCGAAGTCGCGGGTGAACGTAGCGCTCGTTTTGACAATAAAGGTGATCGTTTTTACGACCTTATTTCTGCACTACATAAGTCGGTTCGGGGTTCAGCTCCGGATGCTGCACTTTACTGGTATGCACGAATTATTAGCGCCGGGGGCGACCCATTATATGTCGCACGGCGATTACTGGCTATTGCTTCAGAAGATGTGGGTAATGCCGATCCTCGAGCCATGCAGATAGCCATTGCTGCCTGGGATTGCTTTACTCGGGTGGGTCCGGCAGAAGGTGAAAGAGCCATTGCACAGGCGATTGTCTATCTCGCCTGTGCGGCAAAAAGTAATGCTGTTTATACAGCATTTAAAGCCGCTATGGCGGATGCCCGGGAACGTCCCGATTATGACGTTCCCGTCCACTTACGTAATGCACCGACTAAACTGATGAAAGAAATGGGCTACGGGCAAAGTTATCGCTATGCCCATGATGAGGCGAATGCCTATGCGGCAGGTGAAACCTATTTCCCCGAAGAAATGGCACAAACGCGTTATTATCATCCAAGCAACAGAGGTCTTGAAGGTAAGATCGGTGAAAAGCTAGCCTGGTTAACTGAGCTGGATCAGAAAAGCCCCACAAAACGCTATCGTTAACTCAGTCGTTGCGGTAAGGTTAGTGAGGTAATCAAGCGGTCGCAGGCTGTGGCCGTATCCCCCTAATTTAATTCGATAAGCACAGGATAAGCATGCTCGATCCCAATCTGCTGCGTACAGAGCCAGACGCAGTCGCTGAAAAACTGGCACGCCGAGGCTTTAAGCTGGATGTAGAAATGTTACGCGCGCTCGAAGAGCGTCGTAAAGTGTTGCAGGTTCAAACAGAAAATTTGCAAGCTGACCGTAACGCGCGATCGAAATCCATCGGGCAGGCGAAAGCACGTGGCGAAGACATTGAGCCGCTGCGTTTGCAAGTTAACCAGCTGGGCGAAGAGTTGGATGCAGCTAAACTCGAACTCGATACTTTGCTGGCGCAGATCCGTGATATTTCACTGACTCTGCCGAATATCCCTGATGACTGCGTTCCACTGGGTAAAGATGACAGCGAAAACGTTGAAGTCAGCCGCTGGGGCGAACCGCGTAAATTCGATTTCGAAGTTCGCGATCATGTCGCGTTAGGTGAGTTAGCCGGTGGTCTGGATTTTGCAGCTGCCGTCAAACTGACTGGTTCACGTTTTGTGGTGATGAAAGGTCAGGTTGCTCGTCTGCATCGCGCATTAGGTCAGTTTATGCTTGACCTGCATACCGAACAGCATGGCTATAGTGAAAACTATGTCCCGTATCTGGTTAACCAGGAAACGTTGTACGGTACCGGGCAGCTGCCTAAATTTGGTGGTGACCTGTTCCATACTCGTCCACTGGATGAAGAGGCTGAGACCAGCAACTATGCGCTGATCCCAACTTCAGAAGTTCCGTTAACCAATCTGGTACGCGATGAGATTCTGGAAGAAGAGTCCCTGCCGCTGAAGATGACCGCTCACACCCCATGCTTCCGCTCTGAAGCGGGTTCATATGGTCGTGACACCCGTGGTCTGATTCGTATGCATCAGTTTGATAAAGTTGAGATGGTGCAGATAGTTCGTCCGGAAGATTCAATGGATGCACTGGAAGAGATGACCGGTCATGCAGAGAAAGTGCTGCAGCTGCTGGGTCTGCCATACCGTAAAGTGTTGTTGTGTAGTGGCGATATCGGCTTCGGATCACGTAAAACCTATGATCTTGAAGTTTGGTTACCTGCGCAGGATACCTATCGTGAAATCTCTTCTTGTTCCAATATGTGGGATTTCCAGGCGCGCCGTATGCAAGCACGCTGCCGCAGCAAAACAGACAAGAAAACGCGTCTGGTTCATACCTTGAATGGTTCTGGTCTGGCGGTGGGACGTACACTGGTGGCGGTGCTGGAAAACTATCAGCAGGCTGACGGTCGTATCGAGATCCCTGAAATACTGCGTCCTTATATGAAAGGACTGGAATACATCGGTTAATCTTTTGTGTTACTGAACACTCAACGGTGGTCAGTCATCAAAGGAAGATGATTTTCTGTTAATAAGCGCCTGCGGGCGCTTTTTTTTTGCCTCATTTTCATCGGTTTCACTGGTCTTGTGATAAATGTCTCGTCTTAGGATAAAAAAACGCACTTAGTGATAAATTTTTACACAAAGATCCATGAAATTTTTCGTCGATAAATAAGTGCCTATTTTGATTTTATTATATCAAAAACATAAAGATAACTTTTTCCAGACTGCTGGATTTCAGTAGTAGGATGAATTTTTTAAATCGATAGATAAAAAAACTCTTAGTCCCCGCAAGCACTGGATTGACAATCATTTTTGTAGTGGCATGATGCGCACAATTGCTCACTCTTCCTCACGGTTTTTTACCCATGGCGACCTATACCCGGCCCATAAAGCTATTGCTTTGTGGGCTTATGCTATTGACTCTGGTGATAGCAGTACTCAACACGCTTGTGCCACTCTGGCTGGCGCACGAAAACCTACCTGTATGGCAAGTGGGTATCGTGAGTTCATCCTACTTTACGGGTAACCTGGTGGGCGCGATGGTGACTGGTAGCGTGATTAAATATCTTGGTTTTAATCGTAGCTATTATCTGGCGACATTACTGTTTGCGCTAGCCTGCGGCGGGTTAGGGTTGATGGTGGGTACCTGGAGCTGGATGATATGTCGCTTTATCGCTGGTATGGGCTGTGCGATGATTTGGGTCATTGTTGAAAGTGCCTTGATGTGCAGCGGTACGATTCAAAATCGCGGCCGGTTGCTGGCAGCCTATATGATGGTGACTTATATCGGTACCGTACTCGGGCAGTTTGCCGTTAGTCAGTTGCCGACGAGTCTGGTCAGCGTACTTCCCTGGGCCACTGCACTTGTACTGGCAGCCATTCTACCGTTGTTATTTACTCACATCATCAATACCAGCCATACACAGCAAGAAAGTACCTCAGTGCGCTTAATGCTGCGTTTACGTAATGCGCGCCTTGGTGTTCATGGCTGTATTATCTCAGGTGTTATTCTGGGGTCGCTGTACGCCTTAATGCCGTTATATCTTAATCATCAGGGTTTAAGTGACTCTGACATTGGTTTTTGGATGGCGATGATGATCAGTGCCGGGGTAATTGCCCAGTGGCCGATTGGTCGTCTGGCTGATAAATATGGACGGTTATTAATACTACGTGGGCAGGTATTCGCAATTATTGTTGGTTGCGTTGGCATGTTGAGTCAAGCGGCTATGGCACCCGCGTTGTGTATTCTTGGTGCCGCGGGTTTTACTCTGTACCCGGTAGCCATGGGATGGGCTTGCGAAAAAGTCACTCATCACCAGTTGGTTGCAATGAATCAGGCTCTGTTATTGAGCTACACCGCGGGAAGTTTGCTGGGGCCTTTGCTAACAGCGGTCCTGATGCAGAACTACTCTGATAACTTGCTGTTTGTTATGATAGCCGGGGTTTCACTGGTGTATCTGATGCTGCTATTAAGTAGGACAAGCCATCACTCAACGCCAGTGGCTCATGCTTGAAAAGAAACAGGCGCTCTTATGAGCGCCTGTAAGCCAGAAGCAACGGATGGCCTTTTATGAAGGCCATCGATGCAAGTCAGTTAATACATCACTTTATGACCGTACTGCTCAAGAATACCTTTGACGCGGTCCATAGTCTCTTTGGTTGGTGGATTCACACCATCCAGTTTGTACTCTTCCCCCATCGCCACCCACTTATGTTTGCCGAGTTCATGGTAGGGGAGCAGTTCGATTTTTTCGACATTACCCATATCACGGGTAAATTCGCCCAATAAGTGCGCTGAGTCATCGTCATCTGACCAGCCTGGAACGACAACGTAGCGGATCCAGACATTGATATTCTTTTTCGACAGATAACGAGCAAATTCCAGGGTTCGCTGATTAGAAACACCGACCAAGTTCTGGTGGATTTCATCGTTTATTTGCTTCAGGTCGAGCATGACCAAGTCAGTGACCTCGAGCAATTCATCAATCACCGGGTCATAACGACGAACAAAACCATTAGTATCAAGACAGGTATGAATACCTTCTTTATGGCAGGCTCGAAACCAGTCACGGACAAATTCAGCTTGCAGAATAGCCTCACCACCCGATGCTGTGACACCGCCACCCGAGGCATTCATAAAATGACGATAGCTGACGGTATCCTGCATCAGCTCCTCAACGGTCACTTCCTTGCCACCGTGAGTATCCCAGGTATCACGGTTATGGCAGTACAGGCAGCGCATCAGGCAGCCCTGGAAGAAGGTAATAAAACGGATGCCCGGGCCATCTACGGTGCCACAGGATTCAAAAGAGTGGATTCGTCCAATAACTGACATTGCGGCGTTTCTCCAGCTATGACCCATTGCGAGTCGACAATCGATTTTTATGTTTAGTCTGTTTTGCCAATGACCTGTCAGACAGATAATTGGCAAAGTAGGCTATTCAGTCGGATAACCGACTTATATTAGCACCAGAAAATTAAAAATAATAAATAAATCAAAGTATTAAAAGTTTAAAATGCAAAGAGGGAAAAACCACGTTTTTCCCTCTTTATCGTTAAGGATCCTACTGTAGCAGAATCCTTATTCCAGGTCTTTTTACTCAGGCAAGGAGTTAGATACTCTTAGTAAACGTACGAGTAATTACATCTTGCTGTTGCTCTTTAGTCAGAGAGTTAAAGCGCACTGCATAACCAGATACACGAATGGTTAACTGTGGATATTTCTCTGGATGCTCCATCGCATCAAGCAGCATTTCACGGTTCATAACGTTCACGTTCAGGTGCTGACCACCTTCAATGGACGCTTCGTGATGGAAGTAACCATCCATCAGACCCGCAAGGTTAGTTTTACGAACATCATCGTCTTTACCCAGTGCGTTTGGCACGATAGAGAAGGTATAAGAGATACCATCTTTCGCGTAAGCAAACGGCAGTTTGGCAACGGAAGTCAGAGAGGCAACAGCACCTTTCTGGTCACGACCGTGCATTGGGTTAGCGCCTGGGCCAAACGGTGTACCAGCACGACGTCCATCTGGGGTGTTACCGGTTTTCTTACCGTAAACCACGTTAGAGGTAATGGTCAGAACTGACTGAGTTGGAACCGAGTTACGATAAGTTGTCAGTTTCTGAATTTTTTTCATGAAACGTTCAACCAGATCAACAGCGATATCATCAACACGAGAGTCGTTATTACCGAACTGCGGATATTCACCTTCGATTTCGAAGTCAACAGCCAGACCATCTTCATCACGAATTGGTTTTACTGTCGCATATTTAATGGCTGACAAGGAGTCAGCTGCAACAGACAGCCCAGCAATACCGCAAGCCATGGTGCGGACAACATCACGGTCATGCAGTGCCATCAGTGATGCTTCGTAGCTGTATTTATCATGCATATAGTGGATGATATTCAGCGCAGTGACATACTGTTTTGCCAGCCAGTCCATAAAGTGATCCAGGCGAGCCAGTACATTGTCATAGTCCAGCACGCTATCCATGATAGGCGCTTCTTTCGGACCAACCTGCATTTTCAGTTTTTCGTCGATACCGCCGTTGATAGCATACAGCATGGTTTTCGCGAGGTTAGCACGCGCACCAAAGAACTGCATTTGCTTACCAATAACCATTGGGCTAACGCAACAAGCAATCGCGTAGTCATCGTTATTGAAGTCAGGGCGCATCAAGTCATCATTCTCATATTGCAGAGAAGAGGTATCGATAGAAACTTTTGCTGCGTATTTTTTGAAGTTCAGTGGCAGTTTTTCAGACCACAGAATAGTGATGTTTGGTTCTGGAGACGGTCCCATAGTGTAGAGGGTGTTCAGAACACGGAAACTGCTTTTGGTAACCAGAGTACGACCATCAACACCCATACCGGCGATGGATTCAGTTGCCCAGATTGGGTCACCAGAGAACAGCTCATCATATTCAGGGGTACGCAGGAAACGTACCATACGCAGTTTCATGACCAAGTGGTCAATCATTTCCTGGGCATCAAGCTCAGTAATTTTGCCTGCTTTCAGATCACGTTCAATGTAGGCATCCAGGAAGGTTGATACGCGTCCGAAGGACATCGCAGCACCGTTCTGAGATTTTACTGCTGCCAGGTAACCAAAATAGGTCCACTGAACCGCTTCCTGAGCATTCGTTGCAGGGCCAGAAATGTCGTAGCCATATTTAGCTGCCATTTCTTTAATCTGACCCAGCGCACGATGCTGTTCAGAAATTTCTTCACGCAGACGAATGGTTGCTTCCAAGTCTTCGCCATTTTCCAGTTTGCTCTGTAAAGACGTGAACTGAGCAAATTTGTCTTTCATCAGGAAGTCGATACCGTACAGAGCGACACGACGGTAGTCACCGATGATACGACCGCGGCCGTAGGCATCTGGCAGACCGGTGATAACACCAGACTTACGGCAACGAATGATATCTGGGGTATAAACGTCAAACACACCCTGGTTATGGGTTTTGCGGTATTCGGTGAAGATTTTTTTCAGCATTGGGTCGAGTTCACGACCGTACACTTTACAAGAACCTTCAACCATTTTGATGCCACCAAACGGAATGATCGCACGTTTCAGTGGCGCATCAGTTTGCAGGCCGACGATAGTTTCGAGGCTTTTATTGATATATCCCGCATCATGAGCGGTAATAGTTGAAGCGAGGTCGGTATCAAAATCAACAGGAGCGTGAGTGCGGTTTTCCTGCTTCACGCCTTCCATTACAGAGTCCCACAGTTTTGTTGTTGCGTCTGTAGCACCTTCCAGGAAAGACTCATCACCTTCATACGGCGTGTAGTTTTTCTGAATAAAGTCACGTACGTTGACTTCATTCTGCCAGTCACCTTTCGCAAAGCCTTCCCATGCGGTGGCTAATTTTTCATTAAGCTCGGACATGTAGCACCTACCTTCTAAATGTGGAGTTCTTCATCCTGCCTGCGACGCTAAGATTAATGCTTAGCGCCATCACGCAGATATATTACCCAGTACGTCAATCCGACCAGTAAACCACCGCCGATAATATTGCCGATGGTGACAGGGATCAGATTGTCAGTGATAAAGTTCATTACGGTCAGGTGAGGAAAGTTCTCAGCAGAAGACCCCACCGCAGTCCAGAATTCAGGGCTGGCAAAATCACGCACCGCAATCGCCATTGGAATCAGAAACATATTTGCAATGCTGTGTTCAAAGCCGCTAGATACAAACATAGCAACTGGCAGGATCATCGCAAACATTTTATCCATCAAACTGCGACCCGAGTAACTCATCCAGACCGCGAGACAGACTAATAAGTTAGCCAGAATACCCAGACAGACAGCCTCGATAAAAGTATGGTGCATTTTATGGTCAGCGGTTTGTAAAAGATTTAAACCCCATTGACCCTCTGCCGTCATATACATCCCGGCAAAAAATATCAGTGCCACAAATACCAGTGCACCCACCAGGTTACCGATATAGACGTTAAGCCAGTTCTTAGCCAGTTGCATCCAGGTGATGCGTCCGCTGGCTTTCGCGACCACGATAAGTACGGTCGAGGTGAAGAGGTCAGCCCCACAGACTACGCAGAGAATCAGTCCGAGGGAAAAACAAACACCACCAATCAGCTTTACTACACCAAAAGGCAACGCGGCTCCGCCGGTCGTTGATGTGATATAGAAAACAAAAGCGATGGAAATGAAAACACCCGCAGTAATCGCTAAGAAAAACGTCGTTAATGGATGTTTTGTCGCTTTGTATACTCCCGTATTTTCGGCGACTTTCGCCACCTCGGGAGGAAGTATCAGGTCAAAAGGGTTGTCAGCTTTCACACTAACTCTCTCTTCATTTTTATTCGGCGATATGATTTTAACAAAGCGCTATGCAGCAAAAATTGATGTAGATCATATCACACCCAGCTAATAGGCCCTTTAAAACAGGGGTTTTAGGTATTTTTTAACTTAAGATTATGATTTGTCTCGTAAAAATAAATTTTAAAATTTATGTGATAAATTGAATTTAATTTACAAATAAACACTCAAACGGCTTTTGACTCTATTTTCGGTAGCTTATGTATAGCGTAAAAAAATAATATTTCACGGAAAACCAATGAAAAGTGACAAAATAAAAGTGGAGACAAAGAAGAATAAAGGAAATTATTAAATTCCCCTTTAAAAAATAATGATATTAGGGTGTTAATTCAGCACCAGAAATATCAACTTAGTTTTGTTGCCAGTAATGCGCTTTAGCACGCTGCAATTTCTCGTCAGCCTTAACAGCACTTGAGGAGTAAGGAAAGCCAGCAGTTCGCTACCAGGCAGTGAGTAGAAGAGGGAGGATAATCCCCGACCAGAAAGGATTATCCTGTGATGACGCTGTCTATCGCAAACGAGATTATAGCCCGGCGATACGTTTTAAATCGGCCTGCGCGCCTGGTGCTACCGCCAATACCTGAGCGCCTTTAAGCAGACGCTCACCTTCAGTATTAAACGGGTGATACCAGCCACCGGCTTCTTTCACCAGGCAATAACCTGCCAGACAATCCCAGGCATGCATATAAGGCTCGTAATATCCCACTACGCGGCCAGCGGCAACCCATGCCAGCATCAAGGCACCTGAACCAATACGAATAAAATTACCGCCTGCCTCAAGTAAGGCGGCGAGAATATTCCCGACCTCTGTCGGGCTGACGTGGCTATTAGCACCAAATCCGGTGACATGGTTTTGCAGCGTTCGCGCGGGGTCAACCTGTAAACGGCGACCATTAAGCGTGGCACCCTGGCCGAGTGCCGCGACATAACACTCCTCATAATAAGGCGCATAAATCACGCCAATGACGGGTACACCTTCATGCAGCACTGCGACCGAGACACACCAGTTGGGCATGCCGTTCAGAAACGGACTGGTACCATCGATCGGATCGACAACCCAGGTATATCCAGAGCTTCCTTCCTGTAAACCGTATTCTTCGCCAAGGAAACTATCGTCAGGAAAGTGGGTACGAATTTGCTGGTCTATCATCTGTTCCACCTCTCTGTCGGCGCGTGAAACGACATCCTGTAAATCGTATTTAGTTTCCACCACCAGCGTGTCGCGCTGGTGAAAGTATTCCAGTGCTTTTGCACCGCCCGCACGGGCCACTTCTTCTGCCAAATGCAGGCGTGATTTTAGTGCATAAAGTCCAGTATCGCTCATTATCTACCCTTACATTAACCGGCAATCAGAGCCAGGCCCTGAGGTTTAAAATCAACAGAAACACGGGATGCCAAAGGCAGTCGCTGTTCCATTTGTGTATCAACAATAAATAGCGAGCCAAGCGCCGTAACCACTTCATATTCGATATGGCTACCGAGCCAAGTGCTGTGTGTCACTTCACCTGGCAGTGCACCTTCATCCCCATCACGTAAGGTAATAAACTGCGGACGCACCGAAATCTGTGCTGTACCTGTCTGCAGGCCGTTACCGCGCACCCGGTAACGCTGACTACCGAGTCGGATTAGCGCCTCTGCTCCCTCTATCTGTTCTACCTCGCAAGGCAGGATATTTGCCTCGCCCATAAAGTCAGCGATAAAGACCGAGTTAGGGGAGTGGTACAGACTCTCTGGCGCCCCCTGCTGAGCAATATTGCCGTCTTTCATGACAATAATTTTATCCGATACCGCGAGCGCCTCTTCCTGATCGTGTGTGACGTAAACGGCGGTGAAGCCAAGCCTTTGTTGCAGGTCTCGAATGTCTGTACGTACTTGACGACGTAAGCGCTCGTCAAGGTTAGAGAGTGGCTCATCTAGTAATAGTACCTGCGGTTCCAGTACCAGGGCACGTGCCACCGCAATACGCTGTTGTTGCCCACCTGACAGTTCAGAGGGCAAGCGCTGGCCCTGGTTTTCAAGACCTACCAGTTTCAGGCCTTCCCGGGCGCGATCCTGTATCTCCTGTTTATTGATGCCTGAAGCCTGTAAGCCATACATGACGTTGTCGAGTGCATTCATATGCGGGAACAGGGCATAGGACTGAAATACCATCGCCACATCGCGTTCATTGGCGGGCTGATGGGTCACATCTTTGCCACCAATGAGGATCCTCCCGGAAGTCGGGTGCTCCAGCCCGGCCAGTAGCCGAAGCGTGGTCGTTTTTCCACAGCCGGATGGGCCTAGCAGCGTCACTAATGTGCCGGGCTCCACCTTAAGCGACAGGTTGGGGATAGCATCAAAACCCGAAAAGCGTTTAGAAACCTGGGCAAATTCAACGGAACCGGCATGAACGGTTGTCATACGGCATTCTCCTGAGTTAATGAGGTGGAAGCGGAACGCGTCGTAGCAACGTCTACCGGACGAGTGGCGCGGCGTAAACGACGTTCTCCCACCAGCAAATGGAATACGCCAATAATGACCAGCATCACGACGATAAGCACGGTCGAATAGGCAATGGCTACGCCGTATTCCCCATTCTCAACCAGCCCAACAATGTAGGATGTGGCCATGTTATATTGCGCGCTAACAAGAAAAATAACGGCGCTTAACGAGGTAATCGCACGGACAAAGGCATACACCAGTGCAGCACTGATAGCCGGCTTAAGTAACGGAAGGACAACTTTGCGCAGAGTACGGAAACTGTTGGCACCGAGGGTTGATGAAGCTTCGTCGAGACTTTTATCCAACTGACTCATGGCGGCGATACCGCCGCGCACGCCAACCGGCATATTACGGAACACAAAACAGGCAATCAGAATCGCCGCAGTGCCCGTTATCTCCAGCGGAGGGAGATTAAACGCCATCACATAACTGACACCAATAACGGTACCAGGAATGGCGAAACTGAGCATTAACAGGAATTCAAAGGTCTGACGACCGACAAATTTCTGCCGTACAATCAACCAGGCCGTCAGCATACCTACCATTGCGGTCAGTGGTGCGGCAAGGAGCGCTATCTCAAGCGTGGTCCAGAATGAATTCCAGGCGACACCACTCCATATCAGATGACCCTCGCTGAAGCTGATACCGAAGGCACGAACATAGTGATCGACAGTGAGTGCGTTATTTAGCCCCCATGATTGTACGAAGCCGCCAATAATTATCATGCCGTAGATAACCAGCGTAAACAGACCCCACGGAATAACCATGCCATAGACGCCAAAACGCAGCGGACGTGGGAGTTGTCCATGTTTACCGCCATCCCCTTTGCCGGTGACGGTGGCGAAGTTTTTACCTCCCAGCCAGAGACGTTGCAGGAGAAAAGCACCTAACGTAAAGCACAGCAGGATCATCGCCAGTACTGCAGCACGGCTGGGATCGTTTTGTGCCCCAACGACGGAGAAGAAGATTTCTGTCGATAGCACTCCATGACTGCCTCCCAGCACCATCGGATTCCCGAAATCGGCCATACTTTCAATAAAGCTGATAAGGAAAGCATTGGCGAGTCCAGGCGCCATTAATGGCAGTGAAACGCGGCGAAAGGTACGCCAGCGGTTGGCCCGCAGGGTTTGTGAGGCTTCCTCCAGTGAAGGGCTGACACCTTCTACTACGCCGATCAGCACCATAAAGGCTATCGGGGTGAATGAAAGTACCTGGGCGAGCCAGATACCGGTTAAGCCATACAGCCAGCGGCCAGGCTCGATCCCAAACAGCGCTGCCATAGACTCGGTGATAACGCCGGAACGGCCAAACAACAAAATAAGCGCAAGGCCGATAACAAAAGGAGGGGTAATAATCGGCAGAATGGTGAGCATGCGCAGGGCTTTCTTAAACGGCAACGGCGTGCGTGTGGCCGCTAGTGCAAATGCCAGCCCGAGCAGAGTGGACGCACTTGCGGTCATTAATGCCAGCCACAATGTACGCCAGGCGGTACCGCAAGTTCCTCCGGCAAGACAAGAGAGGCTCCAGATAGCAGGATCCTGCATATTACTGATTAAGCCATCCGGCATAAAGCGACCGTCCACATCCTGGACTGACACCACAAACATACTCAGAACCGGATAAAGTACAAATATGCTGACCAGAGCGGTTACCATTACGAGTGAGGCGACAACAAATGCATCGCCTTTCAGAATGCCACGTTCGGCCAGTGCAAAGGAAAAGAGCAGCAGAAAGGTCGTCAGCATCAACAGTGCGCCAGCTCCCATCGCGGGCTGGCCTTGTTCCAGAGGGCCAAATTGATTTTCCAGCCACAGCCAGCTCCAGCCACTGTAGCCAATAGCATGACCTTCAATAATCAAAAATAGTACACCGAGTGCGCTGAACAGGAGCAATAAACGACTACGCACTCCCGAAGGCAAAAAGCCACAAGCCGCGCAGAGCGCAAACAGCACCAGCACAACACCCAGCCACGGATGTTCTTTTAATTGCCAGGGTGCAGATGCACTGGCACTGTTGCCCCATAAATGGGTAAGCCAGCTGCTATCGAAAAATCCGGCTTCAAGGCTGTACCACGGCAATAGCAGGAGCGCCAGTACTCCGCAGGCTAATGCCCAGAGCAGACGACGATTTTTTGCATTCATGAGTTACCTCGAGCTGAAAACCTGTCTGAAGCGGACATCAGGCTGTAGCCACCGCATTTCAGTCCCAAATCGGTATATACCCGTCATACTTCAAGTTGCCTGGATGTTGCCTGCGTCCAGCCCGTCGAATCACATAGTTTGTCTATGCTCATCGACGGGCTGAACTTGGCGTCTACAAGCAACTCGAATTATTTTGGGTATGGATTACTGTGCGTTTGCGCCTATCTCTTTATCCCAGCGGCCTAGCAGGGCTTTACGTTTGGCGGAATCACCGTAGGTTTTAAAGTCGTAGTCGATAAGCTTTATGTTTTCGAAGCGAGGGGCATATTCGGAGATGGCTGCTTCACGGTTTGAAGGAAGCTGGTAGGATTTTGCATCCTTCATATGCGACTGTGCTTCCGCGCTCAGTGCCCAGTCATACCAGATTTTTGCATTGGCAAGGTTACGCGCTCCTTTAACGATAGACATCGAACCAATTTCATATCCGGTGCCTTCGCACGGTGCTACAGTCTTAATTGGAAAACCGTCTACTTCCATAGCTACCGCATCATGCATAAATACGATGCCTATCGTGGCTTCTCCCCGGGCTGCTGATTTCACCGGAGCTGAACCGGATTTTGTGTATTGAGAAATATTGGCGTTGAGTTTTTTGAGGTACTCGAAAGCCTCATCTTCACCCATGATCTGTGCCAGTGTCGCTAGCGTGTTGTAGGCGGTACCTGAGGAGTTTGGGTTGGCTATCTGAATTTCACCTTTAAAGCCCGGGTCCAGTAGATCAGCCCAGCACAGAGGTTCTTTCATTTTTTTATCGGCCACCAGTTTGGTGTTATAGCCCCAGCCCAGGGCTCCGGCGTAAATTCCGACGGTACGGTAGTTTGAGTTTTCTGCTTGTTTCTGTGCCCAGTCATGCTGCTGGGCTAACAGGGGGGATTTATACTCCAGCGTCAGCCCCTCTTCAGCGGCCTGCATGTGCGGATCACCCGTACCGGCCCACCAGATATCCGTCCGTGGGTTTCGGGATTCGCTGCGCAGACGAGCGTAAGCTTCCCCTGCGGACAGACGTACCATGTTGACATTGATATCCGGATTTGCCTGACTAAAAATGCGTGTCATCTGCTCACAAACCACGACATCTGCCGAGCAGACGATATTCAGGTTACCTGCAGCACTGGCGGCAAAGGGTAACGCGGTGCAACAGAGGGATAACGCGATAGCTATTGATGTAACTCGCATGATGTTCTCCTTGGATTGTAGGGTGGTGTTTCACTGATACCTTTTTGCACGTGTGTGCAAATTAGTAATGAACAATAAATTGACTGTCAAATGCCTTATCAGGCAATTGAGAGAGTGTGTCACAAAAATGCAACAAAATAGCCATCAATAAAATTGCACACCTTTGCAAATTGAGGCAAACTCATCGTTAGCCATGGAGGTGCAGAGGAAAGTGGTATGCAAAATGATAAAACGGTGGTGAGTGCGCAGGACGTGGCCAACAGAGCTGGGGTGTCACGATCGGCGGTATCCCGCACCTATACGCCGGGTGCCAGCGTATCGGAAGCGACCCGCGCTCGGGTGATGAAAGCGGCTCAGGAACTTGGCTATCACGTTAACCATCTGGCGCGAGGACTGGTACGTAACCGCAGCGGCATTGTCTGCCTGATTGTGTCTGAAATCGCCACACCTTACCGTGCGATGTTGCTGAGCCGATTAACACAGTTTTTGCAGGATGCAGGAAAAGTGGCAATGGTGATAAACACCGATCGCTCCGATAATAGCGTGTCTGGTGCCCTGCAACAGGCGATTAACTTTCGTGCTGATGCCTCCATTATTCTTTCCGGGATGCCGGACAGTGCCATTACGCAGCAGTGTTATAAACACGGCCAGCGCATTATTTTAATTAATCGGGATGAAACTCTGCCCGGTTCGCTCAGCATGAATCTGGATGCGATGCGTGAGGCTGAAACTGCCGTGATGGCGTTTCAGCGTGCCGGTTGCCGGCATCTGGCGTTTGCCAATTCTCTGGCTGGCACGCCGAGTTTGATGAAGCGTGAATCGTCATTTGTTGCTGTGGCAGAACGGGCTGGGTTAACTGTCACGGTTGAGCGGATGGGCAACACATCGTATGAGAGTGGACAACTGCTTGCCCAGCGTTTGCTCACACGTCATCAGCGACCGGATGCGGTATTTTGTGTCACAGACTTGGTGGCTTGCGGTTTTATGGATGAAGCACGACTGCGTTTTTCACTGCGGATACCTGAAGATTTATGTGTGATAGGGTATGACAATATTCCCCAGGCTGGATGGGCTTCCTACCACCTGACAACTTTCGCGCAACCGGTGGATATTTTTGCCCATGACGCGGTGAAATGGCTGACAGATGCCGGGCAGTCTGAAACAGACTCAGTATCCCAAGGGGAGCTACAACATCACAGGCTGCTGTATCAGGCTGATGTAGTGTGGAGGGGATCAGTGCGGGGTGGCTGACGTGTGGTCACCGTAAGCAAAAAATGCCAGAACGCAGCACGTTCTGGCATTAATCAACACGTTCAGACCGGATTTATACCCGTCATACTTCAAGTTACTTGGGCGTTGCTGGCGCTACGCTCACCGAATCACATAGTTTATCTATGCTCATCGATTATTTTCGCTTTGCGCCTACAAGCAACTCGAATTATTTAAGGTATATACCGACATACTGCCGGACAACTTTGCCTGAAAGCGACTGACAGTTAGTTTTTCTGCCAGTAACGCGCTTTAGCACGCTGCAATTTTTCGTAAGCCTTTAACAGCGCCTGGTGAGCAGGGAAAGCCAGCAGTTCGCTATCAACTGGTTGCAGGCCATAGAACGGCTCCTCACCACTCAGTGCTGCACTGGCGGCTTCTACCGCTTCGTTACCATACATGCGGGTAAATGCATGATGATATTGCAATGGCTTACGTTCTTCCTCCTGAGACAGCAGCAACAGGGTTTGCAGGCAGCGATAGTAGTTGGCACGCTCTGGGCTGAAAATAGATGAATTGAATTCGATAGTCCATTCAGTCCAAATCAACGCTTGTTCCAGATCACCACCCGCCAGAGCTAGCATTGCTTTTAGCTCACCAATACGTAGGGTGTACCAGCCATTGTCTTTACCGGTAGCCAGACCCAGTAATTCACGGACTCGAGTGAAGTCATCATGACCTTCTTCATCCAGCAGCGATATCAGGTCGAGATATTCTTGTGGCGTGCCTTCACTGCCAGGCAGAGATAGCAGCGTTTCACGCAGATGGCTGCCCATATTATTATTGGCCAGCAGTAGGTCTTCAGCAGGATAAATATCAGACATACCCGGAACGATAATACGGCAAGCATAGACATCAAGATGCTGATAATCAGCGATGTAGACTTCTTTGCCTTCGGCATCAAATATCGCCATCAGCGTGGCGAATTCTTGTTCAGTCGTACCAGAGAAGCTCCAGTCCACGAACGGATAGTCTGCATCTTGCTTAAACATATCCCAGGAAATCAAACCACTTGAGTCAATGAAGTGAGTTTCAAGGTTAGTGTGTTCAGCGACTTCTTCATCATCAAAGGTTGGTGCGGTAAACACATCCAAATCCTTGAGACCACGACCTTGCAGCAACTCAGTCACGGTACGCTCAAGAGCCACACCAAAATCAGGATGTGCGCCAAATGAGGCAAAACAAGTTCCATTCGCTGGGTTAAACAGGATGACACAGATAACCGGATATTTTCCGCCCAGAGAGGCATCGTAGGAGAAAATAGGGAAACCTTCAGCTTCCAGGGTATTGATAGCATCCAGTACACCCGGATAGCGAGCCAGTACTTCGGCAGGGATCTCTGGCAGGCTGATGCTTTCAGCAATAATGCGATTTTTAATATGACGCTCGAAGACTTCAGACAAGCCCTGAACTCGTGCCTCATTGGGCGTGTTACCAGCAGACATACCGTTAGACACGTACAGATTACCGACAATATTCATTGGAATATAAACGGTGTTCTGATCGGACTGACGGGTGAATGGCAGCGCACAGATACCCCTGTCTTCATTGCCCGACTGCAAGTCAACCAGCATACCGGCGGTTAACTCTTGTTCTGGATCGTAAAATGCACGCAGGTAGTCGTCGAGAATACCCACTGGGAATTGCTCATCTTCCGGGATCGGGAACCATTTTTCGTTTGGATAATGCACGAAATCGCCGTTAGCGATGGTGTCACCTAACCAAAAATCAGCAAAGAAATAGTTAGTAGAAAGACGTTCGAAATACTCACCTAGTGCAGAAGCCAGTGCCGCCTTTTTGGTGGCGCCTTTACCGTTGGTGAAGCACAAAGGACAGTCTTTGTCGCGAATATGTACTGACCAGACATTAGGAACAGGGTTCAGCCAGGAGGCTTCTTCGATGTTAAAACCAAGGTCAGTCAGTTGTTTTTGGAAGCGGGCGATAGAGTCTTCCAGAGCGGCATCTTTGCCAGGAATAAAGGTTTGGGTCATGGCTTTCACTATTGGTGGTACGCAAGGAGCCTGATAATACGTGTTTTACTGTCCAGACGCTATCTTCTCCCACTGCGTTAAGCTATTGCCGAAACGTAAAGAAATGCCATTTTTTAGCATCTCAGGCATTGCCGTTTTATCCCCGGAGGTTATAGGGTTCTCAGGGGGGCTGCTTGCTGTTTTACCGCCATAAATCGGGCGGTTTTTTCGCTTGTCGGAATATTGTATGGTTGCTCTCTTACAGCATTCTGACCTCGCTGCGGATTAACCGTTGCATCCAGCTATCGGTGAGTGATAAAACCGATAAGGTAATAGAAACTTATTGTTCGAGGCGTAGTGAGGGGAAATGACACAGATATACAATTTTAGTTCTGGACCGGCGATGTTACCGGCTGACGTTCTTCGTCGTGCACAGCAGGAATTATGTGACTGGCAAGGTTTAGGAACCTCTGTGATGGAAATCAGCCATCGCAGTAAAGAATTTATTAAGGTTGCTGAAGAGTCAGCACAAGATCTGCGCGATTTGTTGCAAATCCCCTCCAATTATAAAATTTTATTCTGCCACGGTGGCGGGCGTGGGCAGTTTGCTGGCGTGCCGTTAAATTTGTTGGGCGATAAGACCACTGCTGATTATTTTGATGGCGGCTACTGGGCAACCAGCGCGATTAAAGAAGCGCAGAAATATTGTCAGCCTGTTGCCCACGATGTGAAAATCCTGGTTGACGGTAAGCGTGGGATTAAACCGATGCGTGACTGGCAGGTTTCTGAGAACAGCGCTTATGTGCACTATTGTCCAAATGAAACTATCGATGGGATCTCTATCGATGAAACACCTGATTTCGGCGATACCGTGGTTGCAGCAGACTTTTCTTCCACTATCCTTTCGCGTCCACTGGATATCAGTCGCTTTGGTGTAATTTATGCTGGAGCCCAGAAAAATATTGGTCCTGCAGGTCTGACGCTAGTGATTGTTCGTGAAGATTTGCTGGGTAAAGCACATCAATCTTGTCCTTCAGTTCTGGATTATTCTGTCTTAGACAAGAATGACTCCATGTTTAACACCCCCCCGACCTTTGCCTGGTACTTGGCTGGCCTGGTATTTAAATGGTTGAAAGAGCAGGGCGGTGTTGCCGCGATGGATCAAATCAACCAGGCCAAAGCAGATTTGCTGTACGGTGTGATTGATAACAGTGACATCTATCGCAATGATGTGGCTGTGGGTAACCGTTCACGTATGAACATACCCTTCCAACTGGCAGATAACACACTGGATAAACTGTTCCTTGAAGAATCCTTTGCTGCCGGTCTGCATGCTTTAAAAGGTCATCGTGTCGCTGGCGGAATGCGTGCATCCATTTATAACGCTATGCCACTGGAAGGCGTAAAAGCGCTGACCGACTTCATGGTAGACTTCGAGCGCCGTCGAGGCTAATCGTATCTGACTCCGTATATGGATCTGCGGAGTTTTTTATTCTGTCTGTATTGAGAGTATTTTGTCCATGCTGGAATCCCTGACATTACAACCTATCAGTCTGGTTGACGGAACCATTAATCTTCCTGGTTCAAAGAGCGTTTCGAATCGCGCATTACTGCTGGCAGCCTTGGCAAATGGCACCACGGTGCTGACCAATTTGCTGGACAGTGACGATGTCCGGCATATGCTCAACGCGCTAAACATACTGGGAGTCGCTTATACACTTAGTGCTGATCGTACGCGTTGTGAAGTCGTTGGTGTCGGCGGGCCTTTACAGGTTACGGGCGAGCATGAACTGTTCTTAGGTAATGCGGGTACCGCAATGCGTCCATTGGCAGCCGCTTTATGCCTTGGTAGCAATAATATTGTACTCACTGGTGAACCACGGATGAAAGAGCGTCCGATTGGTCATCTGGTGGATGCGCTGCGGCAGGGCGGTGCAGAAATCGAGTATCTTGAACAAACTGACTATCCGCCAATACACTTACGAGGGGGATTTGTCGGTGGCAAAGTGGCTGTTGATGGTAGCGTCTCGAGCCAGTTCCTCACTGCACTGTTAATGACTGCTCCACTGGCGCCTCAGGATACTGAAATTACCATTAAAGGGGACCTGGTATCTAAACCCTATATCGATATTACGTTGCACCTGATGGAAACTTTTGGTGTCACGATTGAAAACTGTGATTACCAGCGTTTTGTGGTTAAAGGTGGACAGCAATATCAGTCTCCAGGAGCTTATCTGGTGGAAGGTGATGCTTCTTCTGCGTCCTATTTTCTTGCTGCCGGAGCCATTAAAGGTGGCAAAGTCACGGTGACAGGTATTGGCCGCAATAGTGTCCAGGGTGACATCCGTTTTGCCGATGTACTGGAAAAAATGGGGGCTAAAATTACCTGGGGTGAGGATTTTATTGCCTGTGAGCGTGGCGAGTTGAATGCTATCGATATGGATATGAACCATATTCCTGATGCAGCGATGACGATTGCCACAGCTGCGCTGTTTGCTAAAGGCACCACCACATTACGTAATATCTATAACTGGCGAGTGAAAGAGACTGATCGTCTGAATGCTATGGCTACTGAGTTACGTAAAGTTGGCGCTGAAGTTGAAGAAGGGGAGGATTACATTACAGTTAAGCCACCCGTTCAGCTGAAGTTTGCTGAAATTGGTACCTATAATGACCACCGCATGGCGATGTGTTTCTCGCTGGTGGCTCTTTCAGATACCCCGGTCAGAATTCTCGATCCCAAATGTACTGCCAAAACCTTTCCGGACTATTTTGAACAACTGGCAGGAATAAGCACATTGGCTTAAGTCAATAATCTGGATCGGCATGTAAAAGGAAATAGCGTCGGGCTGTTTTCTTTTTTCTCACCTATCGACCGTGGTTTTGATTCTTCACAACGAACCTCTGTAGCAAGCACCGTATCTGGTCTTTTTAGTTGTTATCCTGATGTCGTATCGTGTAATTATTCGGCATTTGACTGGCTTTACCAGGATATTTACGATGAAAGATAACGGTTCTGACCATTGGGACGTTATAATGTCTGGAGTAGATATTCCGCGAGTTTGGCGATAAGGAAAATAATGATGACGGCTATTGCCCCAGTGATAACGATTGATGGTCCAAGTGGCGCAGGTAAGGGTACGCTTTGTAAAGCAATAGCTAAAGCGCTGCAATGGCATCTGCTCGACTCTGGTGCTATATATCGTGTACTGGCATTAGCAGCGTTACATCATCATGTCGACATCGCTTCTGAAGACGCCTTGGTTCCTCTTGCTGCTCACTTAGATGTCCGTTTTGCTTCAACAGAGACTCAGGTGGGGACTATTCTTGAAGGTGAAGATGTCAGCGCTGAAATTCGCACTCAGGATGTCGCTGAGGTTGCCTCGAAGATAGCAGCCTTCCCCAGGGTTCGTGAGGCTTTGCTGCGTCGTCAACGGGCATTTCGTGATTTTCCAGGCTTGATAGCTGATGGTCGAGATATGGGCACAGTGGTATTCCCGGATGCACCAGTAAAGATTTTTCTGGATGCTTCAGCAGAAGAACGTGCTGACAGACGTATGCGGCAGTTGCAGGAACAAGGCATTAGTGTTAACTTTGAACGCCTTTTGGTCGAGATAAAGGATCGTGACGATAGAGATCGTAACCGTCCTGTTGCGCCATTAGTGCCTGCTCAAGATGCATTAATACTGGATTCAACCGGTATGAGCATTGAGCAAGTGATTGAAAAATCACTGGAATACGTCAGAAGCAAACTGACGCTCGTTTGAAATAACGACCAAATACCAATAACCTGCTGCAATGGATTGTGAGCAGGCATGTGAAACAACCCCATCCGGCATGATGCTAGATGGACGTTAAATTGAAGAATCCTGAAGATTATCAATATGACTGAATCTTTTGCTCAACTATTTGAAGAGTCCCT